>Ga0233424_10002258_pt1 | contig 14166 bp, 12 predicted proteins | sample Watercolumn_Towu_FD_181011 | JGI IMG/M metagenome (GOLD analysis project Ga0233424, IMG submission 181011) | Freshwater microbial communities from Lake Towuti, South Sulawesi, Indonesia - Watercolumn_Towuti2014_125_MG | ecosystem: Environmental > Aquatic > Freshwater > Lake | place: Indonesia...
AGGAACTGGAGAAACAGTACGACGTCGAACAGGTCGATCCCAATAACCCGATCGATGTGCAGCGATTCGATGTGTTGTTCGTCGTGCAGCCGTCATCGCTGGGCGAACCGGAACTGCAGAACGTGCTGGCGGCGATCAAGTCCGGAATGCCTGCGGCGGTCTTCGAGGATCCGATGCCGGTCTACATTCAGGCGCCAGGTACCGGAGAACCGAAGCGGCCGCCGGGAGGGATGGGAATGTTCGGCGGTGGTGGGCCTCCCGCGCCCAAGGGGGATATCGACCGCTTTTTCCGCGAGCTGGGCGTGAAAATGGAAGGGCGTCCTCAAGGGCCGGGCACCTACCAGCCCAACGTGGTCTGGCAGTCATTCAACCCCTATAAGAAGATCCAGGTCTCCGATCTGCCCGACGAGTACGTCTTTGTGCACAACGACGCGCCGGGGGCTGACGAACCGTTGAGCAGCAACGATCCGATTACTTCGGGCCTGTCGGAAGTGCTGTTTCCCTACTCGGGCAACTTCGACGCGTTGCCTGAAAGCAAATTCACGTTTACCCCCATCGTCCGCACGGGAACGATGGCCGGTTCGCTTTCAGTTCAGGACGTCCGTGACGGCCAGCAGGATCCGCTCGAATTCCGCGCCAAACACGCTCCTCGCGGAGCCAAGTACACGTTGGCGGCCCACATCCGCGGCAAGTCCGACGGCGGGACGAAGGGCAGCGACCCCGCCAGAGACGATTCGACGGACGACGTCGGCAGCGCGTCCAAGAGCCGACCGGTTAATGTCGTGCTCGTCGCCGATATCGACCTGATGAGTACCCTGTTTGTGCGCATCCGGGCGCAGCCCGAACAGGAGTTTAACTGGCATTTCGAAAACGTCACCTTCGTACTGAATGTTGTCGACGCCCTTTCGGGCGATGATGCCTACATCGGCGTGCGGAAACGCAAGACGAAATACAGCACGCTGAAAGTCATCGAACAACAGACCAACTTCGCACGCGAGAAAGAGCGCATGGAGCGTGACGAGTACGAATCCCAGAACAAGAAGGAGCTTGCCGCCGCCGAGGCCAAGGCCAAAGCGGTTAAGCAGGAAGCGGTCGACGCGTGGAACGACATTCAGAACGAGCAGAAGTCAGGGGTGCGGGTCGATCCGAGCCGGATTCTGGAAATCCAGACCAAGAAGCAGCTCGCCGAAGATGCCGCCGAACGCAGCCTGTCGATGGCGCGCGAGCGGCTGAAGAATGAACTGACCAAGAAGACGGAGGAAATCCGGCGACAGATGGATTCCAAAATCCAGGGCATCCAGAATGAATTCAAACTCTGGGCCGTGGTCCTGCCGCCGATCCCGCCGCTGCTGGTCGGCTTCATCGTGTTCGCCAAGCGGCGGCTCCGCGAACGGGAAGGCATCGCCAAAACACGCATGAAGTAATCCACCCGCCTTGCGCATGGGGCTGTTTTACGCGTTGATTGATCGAGGAGTTGTGGACGATGAATGATTCGATGAAGACATTGGCTTATCTCGGGACCGCGGCGTTCTTCGCGCTGATTGCTTTCGTGTCGTATCCGTCGACAAGCATCCAGACCGCGTCGACGCTGAAAGGAAAGGCCCTGTTCGAGAACTTCACCGATCCGCTGTTGGCCCGCAGCATCGAAATCGTCAACTACGATGAATCCCAGGGCGAAATCGACAGCTTCAAGGTGATGCAGAACTCCAAGGGGAACTGGGTGATTCCCTCCAAGAGCGACTATCCGGCCGACGCCCAGAACCAGCTCAAGGACGCAGCTAATTCGCTGTTGAATTCGAATCTGATCGTGCTCGATATCGCCTCCGGTTCGCCGGAGGACCACGCGCTGTACGGTGTCATCGCGCCCGACGCCGAAAAGGTCAAGCCGGGAGACAAGAATGTCGGACGGCTTGTAAAGATCGCCGACGCGTCCGGCAAAAGCCTGGCGTCGCTGGTGATCGGCAAGGCCGAACGAGGAAACTCCAAACGCCGATTCGTTCGCGTGCCGAGCCAGGATCCGGTGTATGTCGTTGAGCTGGATCTCGACAAAATCAAAACGAAATTCGAAGACTGGATCGACAAAAGCCTGCTCAAGCTGGATACGGCCCAGCTCGAGCGGGTCGTGATCAAGGATTACTCCGTCGTTCCCACGAATGTCGGCAAAGTGCTTGATCCTCGCATGGAAGCCGATCTGAAATTTGACAACACCGGCAACAAGTGGAGCGTCAATGAGATCGCCACCTTCCGCAGGGCTCGACAGCAGGGCGAGGCACAGCGTGTGCCGAGCGTCTTGGCGGACACCGAGGAATTGAACGAGATCAAGCTGAACGACCTGAAGTCGGCCCTGAACAGCCTGCAGATCGTCGACGTGATGCGTAAGCCAAAAGGTCTTTCCGCCGATTTGAAGGCCGAGCAGTCGCTCACGGAAAACCAGGAGACGCTACTGTCGCTGGAGACGGCCGGTTTCCACATGACGGCCAACGGCGAGATCCGATCGGCCAATGGCGAGATCATCGCCGGACTCAAGGACGGAGTCGACTACGTCCTGCGATTCGGAGCGATCACCGGTCGACAAGACGACGCCAGGGACGTGAAACTGAATCGCTTCCTGTTCGTAATGGCGACATTGGACGAGTCGCGAATTCCGGCGCCCGAACTGGAAGTTGAACCGCAGGAACCGCCGGTTTCTCCGGCTTCCGGAGATGGCGCGCGGGGTGGGAGCGCGGAAGGGACCGACGGCGGTGCCAAGCCGGCCTGCCAGGACGGTCCGGGCCAGCCGGGCGGATCGGAGGACTCGGATCAGGAGCCGAAATCGGCGGCCGATGTCGAGCGTGAACGGATCAAGAAGAGCAACGAGCGGAAGATGAATGAATGGCGCGAGCGCAAGAAGAAGGCAGCCGACAAAGTGGCCGATTTGAACGATCGGTTTGCCGATTGGTACTACGTGATTTCCGAGGATTCCTACAAGAAGGTGCACCTGGGGCGGGCAGACATTGTCCGCGAGGCGACCAAGGCCAAGGACGAAGGATTCGGCATCGACGCGTTCCGCAAGCTGGAAAAAGATGGGCTGAAGAAGGACGGTGCCAGCACACCGTCGTCACCATTATTGCCGTCCAGGTAACAAGGCGAGTGGAATACGGGCCATGACACTTGGAGCGCCATCACCGACGGCGATTACGCGAACTGGTGAAAGCGGAGTTGAAATCGCCTGGTCGGATGGCGACCGTCGCCGCTACACGAATCGCGAGCTGCGGGACGCCTGCCCATGCGCCACCTGCCGGGAAAAGCGCAGCGCCCCGCCGCCGCCGGCGACCGAACTGCTGGTGCTGCTCGAATCGGACCTGCAACCTCTGCGCATCCAGGGGATGAAGCCGCTGGGCGCCTATGCTTACTCGATCGATTTCAGCGACGGACATAATACAGGCATCTATACCTTTGAATTGTTGAAGTCGATCGGCGAGCCGGTTGTGCCGGCCTGAGCTCGTGCACTGTCACAGCTTAGTCGTCGGGTTCGCGCTATTCGTAGGACGGGACTCCCGACCCGTCCTGCTTACACGGACGGGTCAGGAGACCGGTCCTACTTACACGGACGGGTCAGGAGACCCGTCCTACTTACCGTCGCCGTCGCGTAAAGCTGCCACCAGCCGGTCGACCTCTCCCGGCGTGTTATAGTGCACGAATCCGACGCGCAGCATGCCGTCCGGTTCTTTTCCCAGGGCTTCGGACAGATTGAGGGCGTAGTAGTTTCCGTGCCAGGCGAACATGCCCCGTTCGCCCAGTTCCTGTGCCCATTGGGGCGCGGGGCGGCTGCGGTGGGTAAGTGAGAATGTCGGCAGTCGCTGTTCGAGGCGAGCCAGATCGGTGATCCCGTGGATCTGGATTTCGGCAGCGCCGGCCAGACCTTCGAGGAATCGTCGGCTGAGTGACCGTTCGTACGATTCGATCGCCGCAAACGCCCGTTCCAGGCAGTGACGTCGATCGTTCGGCTGCTTGCATCCCGCTGCTCGACCCAGGTCGGCGATATAGTCGATGGCCGCCACCACGCCGGCAATGCACTCATGGTTCTGCGTACCGGTCATCCATTTCCCCGGCAGCGCATCGGGTGCGGGGCGAACTTTGTACGCGGGTAGCTCTTCCAGCAATTCGCGGCGACCCCAGAGCATTCCTATGTGAGGTCCGAAGAACTTGTAAGCCGAACAGGCCAGATAATCGCAATGCCAATCCTGGACACGGATCAGCGCGTGCGGCGCGAAATGGACGGCATCCAGAAACACTTGCGCCCCGTGCCTGTGCGACAGTTCGGTGATTGCCGCCACCGGGTTGACCGTGCCGGTCGCGTTCGAAGCGCAACCGACCGCGACAAGTCGCGTGCGATTCGACAGAACCTGTTCAAAATGTCGCAGGTCGAGTGTGCAATCCTGAGTCTGGATATCGACGACGCGCACGGTCGCTCCCGCGTCGCGGGCGGCCAGCGCCCAGGGAGTGAAGTTCGCATCGTGGTCGAGCCGCGTCAGGACGATTTCGTCGCCGGGCCGCCAGGTTCTGGACAATGCGCGCGACAGCGCCAGCGTCAGCGTCGTCATATTCGGCCCGAAAATCACCGTCTCCGCATCGCGAACTCCCAACAGATCGGCCACCGCCCGGTGGGCCGAATCCAGCATTGCGTCACTTTCCCGACTGGTCGCAAAATGGCCGCCATGGTTGGCGTTGTGCCTGGAGAAATAGTTGGAAACGGCGTCGATCACTCGCTGCGGCACCTGCGTCCCGGCCGGCCCGTCGAAATAGGCCGCGGGATGCGCGCCGACCTGCCGCGACAATGCGGGAAACTGCTCGCGGAACTGCCGGAAAAAGGTCACGTCCATCGATGATCGCTCTCCAAAATGTGCCAAGTCACTTGGGGAAACTCAACGGTCCACGGATGCAGACGAGCGGAGATCGACCACCCGTCGTGCCTTGCCTTCAAAACGCGGCAGCGTTCCGTGTGCGACAAGCGCAACCTCGGCCTGCAGCCCAAGCTGGTCGTGCACCCGTTTCTGGATTTCCGCAATTCGACAATCGGTGCCTTCCAGCTCCAGGGTCAGCCGATCAAGCATACCGCTCTTGCTGACCACCACCCGAAATTCGCTCACTTCCGGGAACTGTCGCACCACGCGTTCAATGGACAGCGGAAACAGATTGACGCCGCGTACGATCACCATGTCGTCGTTGCGGCCGAGCACTCCGCCGCGCAGGAAAGTGAATCGAACGGGATGATCATGATCCCGTTCTGGAATGACCAGATCTCCCGTTCGATAGCGCAGCAACGGACTCCCGGCCCGCGTCAGCGTCGTCAACACCAATTCGCCCCGCTGACCATCTGGGGTGGGTTGTTCGTTCGACGGGTCGAGCACCTCGCAGATGTAGTGGGCTTCGTTGACAAACAGCCCGTTTCCGGCTCGGTCGGGAAAGCCCCAGGGGCCGACCTCGGTGGCGCCGGCGTGGTCGATTACACGTGCCCTCCAGCTGTTTTCCAGTTGGCTGCGGATCTCGGGTACCGATCCGCCGGGTTCCCCGGCCACAATCAAGGCGCGCACCGTGCCGGCCCCCGGCCCGCCCACCCCGGCAGCGTCGCGTACTCTGGCCAAATCCGCCAGGTGCATACCGTAGCTGGGAGTACATAAAACCACGGTGGCGCGGAGCTCACGGATCAACTGCAGTCGCGCTTGCGACGTCAGGCCGCCCGTCGGAATCGCCATCGCTCCCCGCGCTACCACGGCTTCGAAGGCGCTCCAGAACCCCACAAACGGCCCAAAGGAAAACAGACAGGCGACGCGGTCGCCTCGCCGGACTTCCGCGACGTCCAGGACATACTGCCATTGATCGAGCCAGTTGCGCCAGTCCTCCGCCGTGTCGACGACGATCAACGGCTGCCCTTTGCTGCCCGAGGTGCGGTGGCAACGCACGTATTGGTCGAGCGGAAACGTTCGGTTGCGTGCCGTCGGCTCGGGCTCAGGGCGGGGCACATTGTGAGGCACATCGTGGAGCTCATCAGGGAGCCCGTCGGGGACCCCATCGGGGAGCCCGTCGTGCGGTTCGTGAAGCGCGTGCAACTCGGATTTGGTTGTGAACGGAAGACTCCGAACATCTTCCAGGCTGTTGAACTGGGAAGGAAACGAGGCCAGTTTGTCCGCATAGAAGCGGTTAGTGGGGAGAATCCGCCGCAGGAGTTCGTTCAGTCGCTGTAACTGCAACGCCTGCAACTCATGACGCGGCAACCGCTCGATGCGGCGGCGCTCCCTGGTCGACGTGATTTTCATGCCGGCAATGATACCGAAAATCGCGCGACTCCGCACACGTAACTCGAAACTTGTTTCGAGACTTGTTTCGAGAATCGTGCGACGCGTTTAACTCGAAATGAGTTTCGAGTTACCAGCTCAGATCATATCGAGCTTGCGGTGGGTGCGGCGACGCGCCTTCTGGCAGTTTTCGCAGATACCACTGATGATGAATCGATGGCCGGTGACCCGAAATCGGTGCTCGCGAGCCACCGCGTCACGCAACGTCAGCAGCTGGTCGCTCTGAAACTCAAACAGACGCTGGCACTGCGTGCAATGCAGATGATCGTGCTGCGGATATCCGTAATCGTGCTCGTAGACGGCTCGACCGTCCAGGGTGAACGAGCGAAGCAGTCCTGCCTCGACGAACTTGTTCAACGTCCGATAAACGGTCGCTCGGCCAATACGCCCGGCGGCACCCTTGGGGGGAAGCTGCTCCAGCAACGTGTCGGCGTCGAAGTGATCGTGCCGACTGAAGACATGTTCAATCAGTAGTTTCTGAGGCTTGGTCATCCGCTTGCCGCGACTCTGCAGGAATTCCTCGAATCGCTGCAGCGGCGAAAGCGCGACCTGCACCGAGCCTAAACTGAAATCATCAGCCATACCGACAACCAGACTCGCCCCATGTGTCCCACTCCATTCGCGGAAATCGCGATCGAAGGGAAACCTGATGTATTCTAAATCGCCGCCCGGGCTTCGCACAGGGCCAAGTCGTGGCTGGGGCTTCCAGCCGCAGCTGAGTCGTGGCTGGGGCTGAGGCTTCCAGTCAGCGCGGGTCCGTTCCACCCCCGACCCACATCTCGTTCCGTTTCGGTCTCGCCGCCGCCTGACCTGTCCGCAACATCAATCGCTCGACCGAAGAGCCAAGAGCCAAGAGTCAAGCGACTGTAGCACCGAACGCAACAATCCCCTGGACACGCCGGGGGCATTCGGAGGCAGTTACCGCCGATGTGGCTCCGATCGGGGTGGGAGGCAATGCGTCGGGATTCGCAGTTCGCTTTTCCGTTTGCCGAAAGCACACGATACTGTGTTGCCCGAACTAAGAAAGTTACGCGGGCGCTTTCTCAATGGCCTCGACGGTGCTCCGAAGTTCGACGCCAAGAGTTTCCAGGATTCGATTGGCACGCTCGACGGTTATACCGTGATATTCGTTGCGTTCGTCGCGTGAGACTTGGGACTCGTGGACGCCCAAACGTTCGGCTAGTTCACGCTGAGACACGCCCTTGGCGATGCGTGCCGCGATGAGCAGGCGGCCGACGCCCTCAAAGTTGCGAAGCTCGTCGAACTCGCCTCGCATCAGCCGCTCGTAGCTGGCCACTTCCTCCTTGAGTTGCTCGTGAAAGGACCGCACGGGGTCCAACGCCCGCTTGATTTCCTCTTTCGACAGGTCCAATTCCTGAAGCTTCGCTCGCTCTGACTTAATGCGAGTCGCTTCGTCGGCGACCCGTTGAACGGCCTCTTTGTACTCTGCTTCGTTACGAATCATGGCTTTCCTCCAATCTTCACAATCCCACGCGGTTTGCCGTCCCGCCGCGACCGTCGAAAGGCCGATGGGAACTCAAGTTCGTGGCCGTACTGATCTTGGATGCCGCAAAGCTGGCCGTAGTGTGGGAAGAGTTCAACGCGGTAGACGTGCCACATCGGAAGCTGCTTCTTCGGATATCCCCGAACCGCTCGCCGGCTAGCTGGGTCCCAGGTCCAGACCTTGTGCGGGTCCAGCAGGTTGAGTTCCCGCTCAAGCTCTCCGCCGGCTAGCCGCGACAGTTCGCACTCAAAATATCCATCAATGTCATTCGGCCGCTCTTTGTCTTCGGCAAACGAGCCATCGACGAAAATCTCAGTAACGCCCACCTGCCAAAGCTGCTGGACCATAACGGCCAGGATTTCGACCAGCCGTCCACGCCAGGCCGCATCCCAATTAGGATACTCCTCCTGGTCCGCCGGTCCCGTGACAAGTAGCGACGACGCCAGTTCGGCCAACGTCAACGGATAGTCGCCCGCAGGCAGCAGCCCGTCTTTCGTGAACCCAGGCAGCTGGCCGGCGTTGCTCATGCTTTCAAACTTACGCCTACTTGACATAAATGTCAAGTCAGGAAACGGCATTCTCTGTGAAGTTCGCCAACCGAATGCGGTCGTATCGCAGCCGAGCCGTCTGCTGATCCGTTTCCCTATCGATTGCAATCGCAGCTAGGCGACTTCGTCCAGAAGACGTTCCACGGCCGCTTCCAGCTTCGCGTCGGTTTCGTAGGTACCCGATGCGATTTCCGCCCGGATTTGTGCCACGCGATCGGCTCGAATGTCGGAACTCCCCCGGACCTGGCTGATCGCGGCGCCCTCGGCGGAGATCGACAGTTCGTCGACCGGCTGGGCCGACGCGGGCGATGCCGACGGCGACACCGGGATCGATCGGTGGGGTCCGTTGAGTGGTTGAGCGTTGTGCACGAACGAAGGTCCTTGAATCCGCATGACTTGGTCCCCAACTGGCAAAAGTGGTAATCAGGCCGGGACGGGGATCGGCAGCGTTGGGTCGAGCGGCCCGAAGCTGGCGCAAACAGCCTGTTTGCAACCACCTCGCGAATACCTGAACTCAATCACGAACCGATACTCAAGTCCCTAAACTCTACGTCATCGTTTCGTCGGCGCCGCAGTCCGTGTCGAGCAGGTGCTGTCCATTGCTGGGGAAGTGACTATTGCGAGTGCGACAGTACCTACTCTATCGTCCTGATTCGCTCGACGCTTCCACGAATCGATTCCAAAACTCCCTGTAACGTTCGCAGGTGACCGAAGCGTTTATGTCGAGTATACCCGCGGAACGGTCTTCCCTGACTCTGCGTGACCTATCCTCTACTCGCGCCGTGACTCGGCGACTGGAAAAGCACCGGAGTGGACTGGTTCCAACCACCGGCTGACCATTCTACGCCTCAGGCACGAAATTGGTTTGCCGAATTTTCCCACCGCGCGGATTTCGGGCCGGGAATTATACGGCGGCGGCGCGGCGACTCACAAGAGCAAGTTCTGCTAGCATGAGGTGGGTACGGCGGGCAGGACGGGAGCGGCCGCGGCAGGGATTTTTCCATCCTCTGCTATTTTGCCTGGTCATCCGCCTTCGTCCAATTCGCCCATTTCTTTGCGAGCGTCGAAGTCAACGACAGTCGCAGGCGCTCTTTTTTCTTGTCGATTTGGCGGTTGAGCTTGTCGACCAGCGACGCATTGGCGTCGCGCACGCGGTCCTGAATCAGATCCTCAAGGCCCTCGCCAAGATGCTTGGCCAGCGGGCCGTGCAACTGGCTGACGCGGTGCAGCCGGTATTCGAGCAGTTCGACTTCCGCCGCCGTTACCTGGGGATCAATCATCAATTCCGGCGGGATCCGCGAGATGTCCAGCCCGGCGGTGATCTCGGCACGTACGCGCAGCCGGACTCTCGCATCGGCATCGGCGTTGACGCTGAGCAATTGCACGCCGCGTTCCCAGATCGCCACCCGGCCGAAGACATGCAGTGGAGCTTCGCAGACCAATTCCGCCTGCCAGCGATCTTCCGCCAGCGATTTCCATTGGTCGATCCGCAAGTCGACGCCGGCCTTGGAGGGCGGCAAGGATAGCTCATAGCGCGTCCAGGTCCCGTCGTTGACCGTCTTCCACTTGCGTTCGGTCTCCAGCCGCAGCCCTTCACGTCGCAATCGGACCCCATCGAAGACTTCGCGCGTCCGACCCCAGTTCTTCTCATTCACATAGCGGGTCGGCAATTGTTCCAACGCCAGCTCCTCGACAATGCTCTTCAGTCCGTCCCAGCTGTCCGCGGGGTCGAGCCGGGCTTGGGCGGCGGACGGATCGAGCAACGCAGGAGGGGCTTCCGGCGGCGGTGACGGTGGGGTCAAGACGCTGGCCAGAGCCGCAAGGGCGATGAGTAAATCCGCCGAACTGATCATGACTTCGATGGGGCTCCTTGCGGCCCGTATTTGTTCAATGCGTCGCTGACCGGCGTGCTCCTCGGGCCGAGTCGCTCCCTAGTACTTAGTCACAGCTAAAGGATCGAGTCGGTAGGACGGGTCTCCTGACCCGTCCGTGTGAGCAGGACTGGTCTCCTGACCCGTCGGTGTGAGTAGGACTGGTCTCCTGACCCGTTGGTGTGAGTAGGACGGGTCTCCTGGCCCGTCCGTGTGAGCAGGACGGGTCGGGAGACCCGTCCTACGAATAGCGCGAACCCGACGATTAAGCTGTGACAATGCACTAGCCACGATACGCGCGGTGCACGCCTTGGGGAAGAGCAGTTTTCAGCGGACCACGCTGGCGGTACGATGAGTCTCAAGATTGACGAGTCCCACTACGGTCCACCGAAGTCATGATCCTGATCATCGATAACTACGATTCATTTACGTACAACCTCGTCCAGCGGTTGGGGGAACTCGACAGTCAAAGTGACATTCGCGTTTTCCGCAACGACCAGATCACGGTCGAAGAGATCATCCAATGGAAGCCCTCGCATTTGATTATCTCCCCTGGTCCCTGCACGCCATCCGAGGCGGGGATTTCGGTCGAGTGCGTGCAGAAGTTGGCCGGCCGGTTGCCGATTCTGGGAGTTTGCCTGGGCCATCAGTCGATCGGCCAGGCGACGGGGGGCAGGATCGTGCGAGCCCGGCAGCTGATGCACGGTAAGGCCGATCAGATCTACCACGACGGGCGTGGGTTATTTGAGGGATTACCGAATCCGTTTGTGGCCACACGCTATCACAGCCTTGTCATCCAGCCCGACACATTGCATCCCGACTTGGAAGTAAGCGCCTGGGCGCCGGCGCCGGACGGGTCGCGCGAGATCATGGGGATTCGTCACCGTGAGTACCCGCTGGAAGGCCTGCAGTTCCATCCGGAGAGCTTTCTGACGCTGGACGGTCCCCGAATCCTGCAACGATTTGTTGCCATGCGCTGGCCGCTATGACGTCTGCGAATCCACCCTATCCGAATCGGCTGCTCACGGTGGGCGAAGCGCTCGACCGGGTCTTAGAGCGTGCTCGACCTTTGAAGGCGTGCCGTCTGGAACTAGCGCTGGTGCTGCAGCACGTCCTGGCCGAACCCGTGCGGGCCGACAATGACTCTCCGCCGTTCGATAAGTCGCTTGTCGACGGTTATGCGGTCAGCATGTCGGACGTCCGAGCTTTGCCTGTGACGTTGAACGTCGCCGCCGAGGTCACGGCGGGAAATCTGCCGGCGGTCGAGGCAGGGGAGGGGAGGGCGATTCGTGTCATGACCGGGGCTCCGATCCCGTCGAGCACCGAGGCGGTTGTGATGCTGGAAGATACCGAGTTGCTGCCGGGTCCGACGCCGACGGTGCGGCTCGTGTCGCGGCAGGTCGTCGCCGGACAGAACATCATGCGGCGAGGATTCTCGTACGCGAAGGACCAGGAACTCTTGCGTCCGGGCAAGCTGCTGCAGCCCGCGGATATCGGCCTGCTGGCCGAAACCGGCCACGTCGATCCGTTGGTCCGACCGCGTGTTCGCGTGGCGATTCTCAGCACCGGCAATGAACTGGTTCCGGCGTCGGACCGCATCGCTGCCGGCCAGATCCGCAACAGTAATGGTCCGATGCTGCAAGCGCAGGTTACGGCGGCCGGGGGCGTCGGCGTGCCGCTTGGAATCGCGCGCGATGAATCAACGGCGCTGGAGCAGGCAATTTCGCAGGGGCTGCAGTCGGACATGCTGTTGATCTCGGGTGGTGTCTCGGCAGGCGTACTGGATCTCGTGCCGCAGACATTGCAGCAGCTCGGTGTGCAGCAGGTATTTCATAAGGTGAATCTCAAGCCCGGTAAGCCGCTCTGGTTTGGTTTGCTGCCGGGCGCCGAGGCGAACAAACTGGTCTTCGGATTGCCGGGGAATCCCGTTAGCAGCCTCGTCTGTTTTGAATTGTTCGTCTTGCCGGCGATGATGGCGATGATGGAAAGGGCCTGGGCCCGGCCCTACTTGCGGGCGGAATTAAGCGACCGGTTCCAGCAGCGCGGCGACCGTCCGACATTTTTCCCGGGGTGGGTCGAACGGGCCGGCGAAAGGCTACAGGCGAAACTGCTCGACTGGCGCGGCTCGGCCGACCTTCGAACGCTGACCGATGCCAATTGCCTCGTCCACTTTCCAGCCGGTGAACAGAATTACCCGGCCGGCAGTCCGGTCGACGTCTATCTACTTGGCGTCGCTCCCGGCCTTCCGGGCGTCTGAATATTCGCTGCGAACGCTACGACCGGCAATGTCTGTGGTCCGCGAGTGTGGCCCCCGCGTAGCTCCCACCACCGCCTGATCGTTGTCGATCAGCGCAACCTATCCTTGGATTGGCGATCGGTTCGACGCTTGGTCGAATCGAGGCGACGCATCACGTTTCGCGGCAAAAATCGTTGTTCGATCGGTTCGCTTCTCCTTGTTGTTGGAAGGATTACCGGTGACCGCAACCGCTGCCACAAGCATCGCGTCGCGACCGACTGCGGCTCGACAGCCGACGGCACTCCGCCTTACTTTGTCTCAGCTCGCTCCCTACGCATTGACCGGGATCGTTCTGGCGGCGACGTTCGCCTGTTCACCCAATTTCGCCCTCGCGCCCGGCGCAGATCAGGGGTTACTCGCGGGCGATTTTCTGCAGGAGTGGATCGGCGGCTGGATTGTGCTTCACGCGCCCGAGCGACTCTACGACCGTGAATTCGCCGTCGCGTTGGAACACGATCCGGCGCTGACCGGATTTCAGTGGGACCGCAATCAGTTTTTGCCGATGGTCTATCCGCCGTGCTGGTACCTGCTGGCAAGTCCTCTGGCCGCGCTTCCCTACTCCATGGCGGCCGGCATCTGGGCCGCGCTGATGACCGCCACCGTACTATCGGCACTGCTGGTCCTGCGGGCCTGGGTGCACGACGGCCGTTGCCACGTTCGCGGCGACGCGTGCACCAGCGCCATCCATTGGCTGTTCCCGGTGGCGGTCCTCTACGCGCCCGTGATCGAGTGCCTGACGAGCGGCCAGAAAAGCGGATTAATCCTGCTGCTGTTTTCCGCGGCGTTCCTGCTCTGCCAACGCGGGAAGTTGTTCCGCGCTGGACTGCTGGGCGGGCTGCTGCTGTTCAAGCCGCATTTCTGCCTGCTCCTGTTGCCCTACATGCTCTTCCGCCGTGCATGGATGTTCCTGGTCGGCTTCGCCATGACGGCCGCCACTTTGAGCTGCCTCTGCCTGGCGATGGGAATCGATCCGTGCCGTGACTATCTGCAGTTTCTCTCGGGGGCTGCCGACTATGTGAAAACGGCGGGCTATCCGATCGCCAAATCGCACTCGCTGTACGGCGCACTGGTGCTTCTCGCGTCGGAACCGACGCTGGTCGTGCGCTGCCTGTTCGCCGTCCTGGCCCTTGCGATCGCCTTCAGAACGATCGCAGTGGACTCGCGGACGAAGCGAATGGAAACACCGCGTCACGTTCCATCCCCTGGCTCGGACCGCGACGGAGCGGCCGCCGAGTCGGCAATCGGCTTTGCCGCCCTGGTCCTGGCGACGTTGCTGACCAGCCCGCACCTGCTCGGCTACGATCTGACACTGCTGCTGTTCCCCGCCGCGACTCTGCTGCGAGCGGATGTTCGCGCCCAGCTCGGATCGTGGAACAAACCAGCGGCCTGGTTATGCGCGAGCCTGCTCGGCATCAGCGGCATTTCGCCTCACGTCGCCGCCGCATATTCCATTCAATTGACAACCCTGCTGATGCTGGCTCTATGGCTGGCGATCACTGAAGGGTGAAGGGTGAAGGGTGAAGGGTGAAGGGTGAAGAGTGAAGAGTGAAGAGTGAAGAGTGAAGAGTGAAGAGTGAAGAGTGAAGAGTGAAGAGTGAAGAGTGTGGCGCAG
>Ga0233424_10002260_pt1 | contig 14165 bp, 13 predicted proteins | sample Watercolumn_Towu_FD_181011 | JGI IMG/M metagenome (GOLD analysis project Ga0233424, IMG submission 181011) | Freshwater microbial communities from Lake Towuti, South Sulawesi, Indonesia - Watercolumn_Towuti2014_125_MG | ecosystem: Environmental > Aquatic > Freshwater > Lake | place: Indonesia...
CCATGGCCACCAGCTGGCAGGACGGCCTGGCCATGGTCAAGGCCTGCGACGACGCCGGCGTGCGCCTCTTCGTGGTCAAGCAGAACCGCCGCAACCCGACCCTGCAGCTGCTCAAGCAGGCCATGGCCAGCGGCCGTTTCGGCCGGCTTTACAACGTGGCCGTCAATGTCTTCTGGACCCGCCCGCAGAGCTACTACGACAGCGCCGAGTGGCGCGGCACGTGGGAGTTCGACGGCGGTGCGTTCATGAACCAGGCCAGCCACTACGTGGACCTGCTGGACTGGATCTGCGGCCCGGTGGAGAGCGTGATGGCCTACACCGGCACGCTGGCCCGCAACATCGAGGTGGAAGACAGCGGCGTGGCAGCGCTCAAGTGGCGCAATGGCGCCATGGGCACCGTCAACGTCAGCATGCTGACCTACCCCAAGAACCTGGAAGGTTCCATCACGCTGCTCGGCGAGAAGGGCTCGGTGCGCGTGGGTGGCCTGGCCGTCAACGAGATCCAGCACTGGGAGTTCGACACGCCCCACGAGATGGACGAGCGCATCAAGGACGCCAGCTACCAGACCACCTCGGTCTACGGCTTCGGCCACCCCCTGTACTACGACAACGTCATCAAGACGCTGCGAGGCGAGGCCCAGCCCGAGACCGATGGTCGCGAAGGCCTGAAGTCGCTGGAGCTGCTGATCGCGCTGTACATGAGCGCACGCGACGGCCGCCGCATCAACCTGCCGCTGCACTACTGAGCCATGGCCACCACCATCCACCCCAGCGCCATCGTCGACGACGGCGCGCAGCTCGGCGATGGCTGCCGCGTCTGGCACTTTGTGCACATCAGCGCGGGTGCGCGCATCGGTGAACGCTGCTCCTTCGGCCAGAACGTGTTCGTGGGCAACGACGTGGCGATCGGCAACAACGTCAAGATCCAGAACAACGTGTCGGTGTACGACGCCGTGACGCTGGAGGACGACGTGTTCTGCGGCCCGAGCATGGTGTTCACCAACGTCTACAACCCGCGCTCGGCCGTCACGCGCAAGGACGAGTACCGCCGCACCGTCGTGCGCCAGGGCGCCACGCTCGGGGCGAACTCGACCCTCGTCTGCGGCACGACCGTCGGCCGCTACGCCTTCGTCGGCGCCGGGGCGGTGATCAACCGCGACGTGCCCGACTTTGCACTGATGGTGGGCGTGCCCGCCCGGCAGATCGGCTGGATGAGCCGCTTCGGCGAGCGGCTCGAACTGCCCTTGGCCAGCGACACACCCGTCGAGGCCGTCTGCCCCCACACCGGCGACCGCTACCGCCTTGCCGACGGGCAGTGCACCCTTCTCCAGGATTGACCTGACATGCAATTCATCGACCTGAAAAGCCAGTACGAGGCGCTGCGCCCGAGCATCAACAGCCGCATCCAGAAGGTGCTGGACCATGGCCAGTACATCATGGGCCCTGAAGTGGCTGAGCTGGAAGCCGCGCTGGCACAGCTGACCGGCGCCAAGCACTGCATCACCGTCTCCAGCGGCACGGAGGCGCTGCTGATCGCCCTGATGGCCGAGGGCATCGGCCCCGGTGACGAAGTCATCACCACGCCCTTCACGTTCGCAGCCACCGCCGAGACCATCGTGCTCGCAGGCGCCAAGCCCGTCTACGTCGACATCCGCGCAGGGGACTGCAACATCGATCCCGCGCTGATCGAAGCGGCCATCACGCCCCGCACGAAGGCCATCATGCCGGTCAGCCTGTACGGCCAGGTGGCCGACATGGACGAGATCAACGCCATCGCCGCACGCCACGGCCTGAGCGTCATCGAGGATGCCGCCCAGAGCTTTGGCGCCAGCTACAAGGGCCGCAAGAGCTGCAACGTCTCGCGTATCGGCGCAACGAGCTTCTTCCCGAGCAAGCCCCTGGGCTGCTACGGCGACGGCGGCGCGCTTTTCACGAGCGACGACACCTTGGCCCAGGCCATGCGCGAAATCCGCGTGCATGGCCAGAGCCAGCGCTACACCCACACCCGCGTGGGCGTCGGCGGCCGCATGGACACGCTGCAATGCGCCGTGGTGTTGGGCAAGCTGGAGCGGTTCGACTGGGAGATTGCCCGCCGCAAGGCCCTGGGTGATCGCTACGCAGAACTGATCCGCGCCAGTGGCGCTCGCGTTGAACTGCTGGACGTGGCGGCCGACCGCGACTGCGTTTGGGCGCAGTACACCGTCAAGGTCGACCATCGCAGCGACGTCATCGCGGCGCTGAAGGAACGCGGCATCCCGACCGCGGTGCATTACCCGCGTCCGCTGCACCGCCAGCCTGCCTACGCCCACCCCGATTGCCCCGCCGACAGCCTGCCGAACAGCAATGTCGCCGCTGACCGCGTGATGAGCCTGCCCATGAGTGCGGACATCACCGATGAACAGCAGGTGCAAGTGGTCGAGGCACTGGCGGCCACCGTTCGCTGATCGGGGCGCGCATGTGTCCGAACCCGCCGGCATGACCGCAGTGGCCATCGATCCGCCAGGCCGGTCGACGCGCGGCGGATTCGTCCGTGCAGTGCTCATGCTCAGCGGCGCCGGGCTGCTGGCCCACGGCATCACCGCGCTGGCCATGCCGGTGCTGTCGCGCCTGTACGCGCCGGCCGACTTTGGCTTGCTGTCGGTGCTCACCAGCGCACTCGGCATCCTGGGCGTCGCCGCCTGTCTGCGCTACGAGGTGGCGATTGCTCTCCCGGGGGACCCGGACGATGGCGATCACCTGCTGCTGCTGGCATTGGCCGTCTGCACGGTGTTGAGTCTGGCAGCATGCGTCGTCGTGCTGCTGGCGCCCGGCGCGGTGCTGACGATGCTGAAGCAGCCGGCGCTGTCGCCCTTCCTTTGGATGCTGCCCCTCGGGCTGTGGCTGACCGGCTGCTATGCCGCGCTCCAGGCCTGGCATGTGCGGCAGGCCGCCTTCGGCATCCTGGCCCGCACGCGTGTGGGTCAGTCGGGCACGAGCGCAGGGCTCCAGATCGCAGGCGGCTGGCTCGCCGTCGGGCCGGCAGGCTTGCTGGCGGGGCCACTCTGGAACACGGGTGTTGCGTGTGCCGCCCTGTGCCGACCGGCTTGGCGCGCCCTGGGCAAAGTGCGCTGGAGCCGGCTGACGCAGCTCGCGCTGGACTACCGGCGCTTCCCGCTCTACTCCACGGCCGAAGCGGTGGCCAACAGCGCTGCCCTGTACTTGCCGGTCATCGTCATCGCCGCACACGCAGGCCCCGCGGAAGCGGGCTTCCTGGGCATGGCGATGTACGTGGCGCAGGCCCCAATGTCGCTGATCGGCAACTCCATCAGCCAGGTGTTCCTGTCGCGCGCGGCTGAAGAGCATCGGCAGGGCCGACTGGCCATCTTCGCCGGTGAGGTGCTGGATGGCCTGGTCAAGGCCGGAACCGGCCCGCTGCTGGCGCTGGGCATCGTGGCACCGCCCCTGTGCGGCTGGATCTTCGGGCCGGGGTGGGACCGGACCGGCTGGCTGGTCAGCTGGATGACACCCTGGTTCCTGATGCAGTTCCTCGTGGTGCCCATGTCCATGGGCCTGCACATCTGCGGCCGGCAGCGCACAGCGCTGGCGCTGCAGCTGGTCGGGCTCGTCGTGCGCTTCGGCGCCATCTGGGCACTGGCCAGCCTCGGAACCGGCCGGCTGAGTGAGGCCTATGCCGTCACTGGCCTGTTGTTCTACGGCCTGTACCTTGCCGTGGTGCTGCGGGTGGTCGGCGTGCCATGGCGCCGTTTGCCCCAGGCGCTGAGGGCAAGCTGGCGGGTGACGCTCGGCTGGGTCGCAGTGGCCGCCGCGGGCAGCCTGGCCCTCACCCTCGTGCGTGGCGGAGGCTGACGATGCATCAGCCTCCTCGACTGGCCCTCCTTGCCTTCCACGTCCTGCTGCCGGGCTTCTTTGCCTATCACTTCCTGCTGGCCAAGTCGCTGATCCCGCCGTTGTTCGGCGGCTACTCCACGGCGATGGCCATGCTGTGGGTGCTGCCGCTGGCCCTGCTCTTCTTGCAGCGGGTGCTGCTGCGGCCCGACCAGCGCGGCAGCATGGACGCGAGCTTCATCACCTTCCTCGTCTACATGGCCGTGGTGCTGCTGCTGCACATGGCGATCACGTCGCGTGGTGAAGCGGCGGCCGAGCAGATCGGTGTGCTGCCGCAGTTCCTTGTGCTGTACGTCGTCGCACGGCTCGTGCCCCCTCTGGCACCGGGACTGCGCCGCGCGCTCATCGTGGCCCTGCTCGCCATGAGCGTTGCCATCGTCACCAACGCGGACGAAGGCACCTTCTTTGCCGCCAGCTTTGACGTGCTCGGCACCGCCGACTACTTCGCCAACTACCAAGCCTACGGCTTCGTATACACGGTGTGTCTGCTCTACGTGCTGTGCGCCACGCCATCAGGCAAGCACCGCGCGTTGATCTACGCCTTCGCCCTGCCGACGCTGTTCCTCAACGGTGCGCGCACGGAACTGATCGGTGTCGTGCTGTTGACGGTCGTGCTGGAGTTCGCGCTGTCACGCCACAAACTGCTCACGCTCGCCATCGCTGCCGCCTGCATGGCGGGATTGGCGGCCCTGCTGCCCGTGCTCGCAGACATCTACCCGGAAAGCCGGACGATCTTCCTGTTCCTGGACTACAGCGACGACCTCTCCAAGCTCGAACGTGCACGCATGCTGGCCGACGGCTGGGAGAGCATCCTGGCCAGCCCCTGGACGGGCGCCCTGGGCAGCCACAAGCCGGGCGAGCACATCCACAACGCCCTGTCGGCGTGGGTCGATCTGGGGCTGCCAGGCTTCACGGCTTATGCACTGCTGGTGGCGTTGCCGCTGGTGGACATGCTGCTGCGCCGCATCGACCTGCGCGACCCCGACTACCGCCTGGCCCTGTCTCTCGCCTGCCTGATGGCCTTGTTTGCCCTCACCGCCAAGCACTACACCCATCAGTTGCTGCCGCTGGCGCTCGGTGCGTATGCACGCTACGCGGTGACACGACGGTCTCCCCAGCCAGGTGTGTTGACACCCTGCCAGAGCTGAAACCATGTTGAAGTACCTCTGGTCCAAGTTCCTCAAGGTCGCTCGCGGCAGCGCGCTGCGGCGCACCGTCGTCCACCCCAGCTCCCGGATCCATTCAGGCAGTACCGCCATCGACTGCACGGTGGATCGCCATTCCTTCGTGGGCTATGACTGCCAGTTGCTGGCAGTCGACATCGGCCCGTTCTGCTCCTTGGGCAGCCGCATCACGATCGGTGGCGTTGCGCACCCGAGCCATTTCGTCTCGACCAGCCCGGTTTTCCTGTCACACAAGGACAGCGTCAAGGCCAAGTTCGCGCGGCACGAGTACTTGCCGGTGGTGCGCACGGTGCTGGGTGCGGACATATGGATCGGCGATGGGGCCTTCATCAAAGCCGGCGTCACGGTCGGGCACGGCGCCATCATCGGCATGGGCGCCGTCGTCACGCGAGACGTACCGCCTTATGCCATCGTGGCGGGCAACCCGGCGCGGCTCATCCGCCTCCGGTTCGATCCCCCCCTGGTGCAGGCACTGCTCGACAGCGCCTGGTGGACATGGCCGGACGCCCGCCTGCACGAGTTCGGCGACTTGACGAACGATCCCGTGGCCTTCATTGCGAAAATCAAGGGCTCATGAAAATCGTTCATCTTTGCCTTTCCTGCTTCTACATCGACGGCTACGGCTACCAGGAGAACCGGCTTCCCGCGCAGCATGTGAAGGACGGCCATGAGGTCACGATCATTGCGTCGACCGAATCGTTCGACGAAGACCGCAAGCCGTGTTACCTGCAGCCGGGCGACTACATGGGCACCGACGGAGCTCGGGTGATTCGCCTGCCGTACCGCGCAGGACTGCCCGCTGCGCTGGCGCGCAAGGCGCGCGCCTACCCGGGTGTCGAGCAGCTCCTGCAGCAGCTCCAGCCTGATGTCATCCTGTTCCATGGCATGTGTGCCTGGGAATTGCTGACGGTGGCTCGCTATGTCCGGCAGCACCCCGGCGTGACGCTCTATGTTGACTGCCACGAAGACTTCAACAACAGCGCCCGAGGCTGGCTGTCCCGCCAGGTGCTGCACGGCAGCTTCTACCGGCCGATCCTGCGCAGTGCACTCGATGTCATCCGGCAGGTGCTTTGCATCACCGTCGAGTCGATTCAGTTCGCGACGCAGTTTTATGGTGTGCCGCAAGCCCAGGTCGAACTCTTTCCCTTGGCAGGCCATATCCACGACGACGCCGACTACGAAAGTCGACGCGACGCCACGCGGCGCGCCCACGGCGTGACGGCCGATGAGGTCGTCATCGTGCAATCGGGCAAAATCACGGCCAACAAGCTGTTGCCAGACGCGCTGCGTGCCTTCATTGCCACGCCGTCGACCCGGCTGCGGCTCTGGATCGTCGGACAGATCGTGGACGATGCCGAGGAATGCGAGGCCTTGATCGCGTCAGACCCCCGCATCCAGTTCCTTGGCTGGAAGTCGCCTGAGGCCCTGGAGGACGTGCTGTGTGCGGCCGATGTGTTCCTGCAGCCTGCCGGCCAGACGGCAACCACCCAGATGAGCATGTGCTGCCGCTGTGCGCTGCTGGTCTCGGATGTGCCCAGCCATCGCGCTCTGTTCGTGGACAACGGTTACCTGATCAATGAACAAACCACCTTGCCGGCATCCTTGCTGGCCATCGCCCGAGAGCCCGAGGCCCTCACGCCCATGAAGCAGCGGTCGCTCGCCTTCGCGCGCCAGCGCCTCGATTACACCCAGCTCGCCCGGCGCATCGCTGCGCCGGCCACGCACTAGTTCCGCCCACCATGCGCCCTTACCAAATCTGCTCCAACTGCATCATGGACACGTCCGACTCCGGCATCGTGTTCGACGAGCGCGGCTGGTGCGACTACTGCAACAACTACCACCGCAACATCCTGCCGAACTGGCACACCGACGAGCGCGGTGAGCGCGAGATCATGGCGCAGGTGGAGCAGATCAAGCGCGACGGCAAGGGGCGTGACCACGACTGCCTGATCGGCCTGTCCGGCGGTGTCGACAGCTCCTACGTCACCTATCTCGCCAAGGAGAAGTTCGGCCTGCGGCCGCTGCTCTACCACGTGGACGCGGGCTGGAACTCCCAGCAGGCCGTCAACAACATCGAGAAGCTGGTCGATGGCCTGGGGCTGGACCTCTTCACCGAGGTGGTCGACTGGCCCGAGATGCGCGACCTGCAACTTGCCTTCTTCAAGGCCCAGGTGCCGCACCTCGACACCCCGCAGGACCATGCCTTCTTCGCCGGCCTGTACAACTTCGCAGCCAAGCACAACGCCAAGTACATCCTGACGGGCGCCAACTACTCCACCGAGTGCGTGCGCGAACCGCTGGAATGGCACTATCACGCGTCCGACGTGCGCCAGCTCAAGGACATCCACCGCCGCTTCGGCACCCGGCCGCTGAAGAAGTTCCCACTCGCGGGCATCTTCCGCTTCAAGATCTACTACCGCTTCTTCAAGGGCGTGCAGGTCGTCAAGCCGCTCAACAACGTGCCCTTCTACAAGGAAGCGGCCATGGACGAGCTGGTGGCCAAGTACGGCTGGCAGAAGTACGCGCACAAGCACTACGAGTCGCGCTTCACCCGCTTCTACGAGGGCTACTGGCTGCCCAGCAAGTTCGGCTACGACAAGCGTCGCGCGCACTTCTCCAGCCTGATCCTCACGGGTCAGCTCAATCGCGAGGACGCGCTCGCCAAGATCGCCATCCCCGCCTACGACGAAGAAACCCTGGCCCACGATTTCGAGTACATCGCGACCAAGCTGGGCCTGACCGTGGCGCAACTGCAGGAACTGCACCGCGGCCAGAACAAGACGTACAAGGACTACGCCAACGACATGGCCATCATCGACCTTGGCACCAAGGTGCTGCGCGCGCTCGGCGTGCAGCGGGCGATCATCCGATGATCACCATCGTCAGCTACGGCGTGGGCAACATCGGCGCGCTTGCGACGATGTACAAGCGCATGAACATCGCAACGCGCTTTGCCACGACCGCGGCAGAGCTCGACAATGCCACGCACGTCATCCTGCCGGGGGTGGGTGGCTTCGACGACGCGATGACGCGCCTGAACGATTCGGGCCTGCGCGAGCCGCTGGACCGCCTGGTGGCGCGCGGCGATGTGCCGGTGCTGGGCATCTGCGTGGGCATGCAGATGCTCGCCGACCGCAGCGACGAAGGGCAATGCCAGGGCCTGGGATGGATCCCGGGTGATGTCCGGCACTTCGACAGCGCGGGCAAGACCACCGGCCTGCCCCTGCCCCACATGGGCTGGAACGATGTGCGCCCCTTGGCCGGCGAGCCGCTGTTCAAAGGCCTGGAGCAGGACGCGCGGTTCTATTTCCTGCATTCCTACTACTTCGAATGCCGGGACGACGCCCACGTGGCCGCGCATGCCGACTACGGCTCGGCGTTCACGGCCTCCGTGCGCAAGGGCTGCGTCTTCGGCATGCAGGCACACCCCGAGAAGAGCCACCACTGGGGCGCGGCCCTCTTGAAGAACTTCGCCGAACTGGAGCCTGCATCATGCTGAGGCCCCGCATCACCCCCTGCCTGCTGGTGCACGAGGGCGGTCTCGTCAAGACGGTCGGCTTCAAGGACCCCAAGTACGTGGGCGACCCGATCAACGCGGTCAAGATCTTCAATGAAAAGGAAGCCGACGAGCTCGTCGTGCTGGACATCGACGCCACGCGCAACGGCGTCGAGCCCGACTACAAGCTGATCCAGGACCTGGCCGCCGAGTGCCGCATGCCACTGGCCTATGGCGGCGGCGTGCGCACGCCGGAGCAGGCCAAGCGGATCATCGAGCTGGGTGTCGAGAAGGTCTGCATCAGCAGCGCCGCCATCGAGGACCCGACCCTCATCCGCCGCATCGCCGACGCCGTGGGCGGCCAGAGCGTGGTCGTGGTGATGGACGTGCGCAAGAAGACCGGATTCTTCTCCAGCGGCTACGAGCTGTGCACACACAACGCCACCAAGGCCCACAAGCTCGACCCCGTCGCCTTCGCACGCGAGTGCCAAGCGCAGGGCGCCGGCGAAATCGTCATCAATGCGGTCGACCGCGACGGCGTCATGAAGGGCTACGACCTGGAGCTGGCCCGTCAGGTGCGCAGTGCCCTCCGCATCCCCATGAGCGTGCTCGGTGGCGCGGGCTCGCTGGCCGACATCCAGGCCCTCATCGAGGCCTGCGGTGTCGTGGGCTGCGTTGCCGGCAGCCTTTTCGTCTTCAAGGGCCAGTACCGCGCCGTGCTCATCAACTACCCGCAGCCGGCCCAGAAGGATGACCTCTTCGCCGCTGCCCTATCCCGCTGAACATGTTTGACGACAAGACCCTGCTCATCACCGGTGGCACCGGCAGCTTCGGCAATGCCGTGCTGCGCCGCTTCCTCGACTCCGGCCTGCGGGAGATCCGGATCCTCAGCCGCGACGAGAAGAAGCAGGACGACATGCGCAAGAAGTATGCGCATCCGAAGCTGAAGTTCTACATCGGCGACGTGCGCGACTCGCGTGCGGTGGCAGGCGCGATGCGCGGCGTGGACTACTGCTTCCATGCTGCAGCGCTCAAGCAGGTGCCGTCCTGCGAGTTCCATCCGATGGAAGCGGTGCGCACCAATGTGCTGGGCACCGAAAACGTGCTGGAGGCCGCCATCCAGGCCGGCGTGGAGCGGGTCGTCTGCCTGTCGACCGACAAGGCGGTGTATCCGATCAATGCCATGGGCATCTCCAAGGCCATGATGGAGAAGGTCATGGTGGCCGCCTCGCGCAACCTGGAAGGCACTCGCACCGTCATCTGCGGCACCCGCTACGGCAACGTGATGGCATCGCGCGGCTCGGTCATTCCGCTGTTCGTCGACCAGGTGCGGGCCGGCAAGCCCATCACCCTGACCGACCCCGCCATGACGCGCTTCATGATGACGCTGGACGATGCGGTCGAGCTCGTGCTGTACGCCTTCGAGCACGGGCGCAATGGCGACATCTTCGTGCAGAAGGCGCCGGCAGCCACCATCCGCGTGCTGGCCGAAGCCGTGCTGGGCGTGCTGGGCAAGGCCGAGCATCCGATCAAGGAGATCGGCACCCGCCACGGCGAAAAGCTCTACGAGGCCCTGCTGAGCCGCGAAGAGCGTGCGGCAGCCGAGGACCTGGGCGGCTACTACCGCATCCCGCCGGATGGTCGCGACCTGAACTACACCAAGTTCGTGGAGCAGGGCGAAGCCCGCATCCAGGCCGCCGAGGACTACACCTCGCACAACACCGAGCGCCTCGATGTGGCCGGCATGACCGCGCTGCTGATGAAGCTCGACTTCATGCGTCGCATCGCGGCGGGTGAAGCCAACGTCACCGCGGAAGACTGACGATGAAGATCGGCATCACCGGCGCCTCCGGCTTTGTCGGGCGCAACCTGCAGTGGCGGCTGCGCGAAGCGGGCTACACCGATGTCCGGCTCATCGCCCACCAGGCCGACGACGCCACGCTGATCGAGCAGCTCACGGGGCTGGATTTCGTCTTCCACCTCGCCGGGGTCAACCGCCCGCAGGACCTGGTCGAGTTCGACGACGGCAACGCCGACTTCAGCCTGCGTCTGGCCGCCATCCTGGGCAGCCTGCCGGGGCGCCCGCGCATCGCCTTCGCCTCATCGACCCAGGCCGTGCTGGACAACGTCTACGGCCGCAGCAAGCGTGCGGCCGAAGACGCGCTGATGCACTACCAGCGCCAGTGCCGCACGCCGGTCTACATCTTCCGGCTCACCAATGTGTTCGGGAAATGGTGCCGCCCGAATTACAACTCGGTGGTGGCGACCTTCTGCCACAACATCGCCCGCGACCTGCCGGTCACGATCAACGACCCGTCGTCGCCGCTGCGGCTGGTCTACATCGATGACGTGATCGACCAGATGCTGGCTCTGCTCGGCCCCACGCCCCCCGAAGGCGGCTTCGTGGAGGTCAGCCCGACCTACGAAACCACGGTCGGTCAGCTCGCCGCCACCCTGCGGGGATTCCGGCAGACGCGTGACGGCCTGCTGACCGATCGCGTCGGTACCGGCCTGACCCGTGCGCTGTACGCCACCTACGTCAGCTACCTGCCCACCGAGGCCTTCTCCTACGAGGTGCCGCGGCATGCCGACCCGCGTGGCGTGTTCGTCGAGATGCTCAAGACGCCCGATTGCGGGCAGTTCAGCTATTTCACGGCCGGCCCCGGCATCACGCGTGGCGAGCACTACCACCACACCAAGACCGAGAAGTTCCTCGTCATCAAGGGTACGGCGCATTTCGGGTTCCGGCAGATCGACACCGCCGAGACGCACGAGATCGTGACCCGTGGCGGTGAAGGCGTGATCGTCGAGACCATTCCCGGCTGGACGCACAACATCACCAACATCGGCGACGACGAACTCATCGTCATGCTGTGGGCCAACGAGATCTTCGATCGCAGAAGGCCCGACACGACCGCCATGAAAGTCAAGGCCACATGAACAAGCTCAAGGTGCTGACCGTCGTCGGCACACGCCCTGAAATCATCCGGCTCTCCCGCGTGATGGCTGCGCTCGACGCGCATTGCGACCACGTGCTCGTGCACACCGGCCAGAACTACGACTACGAGCTCAACCAGGTCTTCTTCGACGACCTCGGGGTGCGCAAGCCCAAGCACTTCCTGAATGCCGCCCAGGGCGGGGCCGCACAGACGATCGGCAACATCATCGGCGGCATCGACAAGGTGCTCGCAGAAGAGGCGCCGGAGGCCCTGCTGGTGCTGGGTGACACCAACAGCTGCCTGTCGGTGATCGCGGCCAAGCGGCGCAAGATCCCGATCTTCCACATGGAAGCCGGCAACCGCTGCTTCGACATGCGCGTGCCCGAGGAAACCAACCGCCGCATCGTCGACCACACCGCCGACATCAACCTCACCTACAGCAGCATCGCCCGCGAGTACCTGCTGCGCGAGGGCCTGCCGCCGGACCAGGTCATCAAGACCGGGAGCCCGATGTTCGAGGTGCTGAACCACTACCGCGACGGCATCGCCGCCTCCGACGTGCTGACCCGGCTGTCGCTGCCGGAGCAGGGCTACTTCGTCGTGAGTGCCCACCGCGAGGAAAACATCGAGTCGCCCCGCACCTTCGGCAAGCTCGTTGCCGTGCTCAACGCAGTCGCCGAGGACCACGGCCTGCCGGTGATCGTTTCCACCCATCCGCGCACGCAAAAGCGCATCGATGCCGAAGGCATCCGCTTCCATGCCGGCGTCCGGCTCATGAAGCCCCTGGGCTTCCTCGACTACGTGCGCCTGCAGGCATCGGCCAAAGCCGTCTTGTCGGACAGCGGCACCATCACCGAAGAGTCCTCCATCCTCAACTTCCCGGCGCTCAATCTGCGCGAGGCACACGAGCGGCCCGAGGGCATGGAAGAAGGCGCCGTCATGATGACCGGGCTGTCGGTGGACCGCGTGCGCCAGGGCCTGGCCCTGCTGCAGACCCAAGCGCGCGGCGAGACGCGCGACCTGCGCCTGGTGGCCGACTACAGCATGCCCAACGTCTCGGACAAGGTCGTGCGCATCATCCACAGCTACACGGACTACGTGAAGCGCGTCGTCTGGCGCCAGTACGACTGAGGATGCGCATCCTGGTTGTCAGCCAGTATTTCTGGCCCGAGGTGTTCCGCGTCAACGAGATCGTGTCGGAGCTGCGCGCGCGCGGCCACGAGGTCACAGTGCTCACCGGCCGCCCCAACTACCCCGGCGGCGACATCTTCGACGCGTTCGCCCGGGACCCGGCCGCCTTCGGCACCTACCACGGCGCCGAGGTGGTGCGCCTGCCGCTGCGCCCGCGCGCGCAAGGCTCGCTGCGCCTGCTGCTGAACTACTGGAGCTTCGTGTTCTGGGGCTGCCTGCTCGGCCCCTGGAAGCTGCGCGGCCGGTCCTTCGATGCGGTCTTCTGCTTCGAGACCTCGCCCATCACCTCCGCCCTGCCAGCCGTACTGCTGCGCCGCATCAAGCGCGCGCCCCTGCACCTGTGGGTGCTCGACCTGTGGCCCGACACGCTGGCCGCCGTGGGCATGGTGCGCTCCGAACGGGGGCTGAACGCCGTGGGTGCGCTGGTGCGCTTCATCTACAAGCGCTGCGACCTGATCCTGGCCCAGTCGCGCAGCTTCTTCCCGGCCATCGAACGCTGGTCACGCGCGCCCGAGAAGACCCGCTACTTCCCGCAATGGGCCGAGGCGATCTTCGATGGCGACATGAGCGAGGTCGCCGTAGCGCCGGAACTGGCGCCACACGCCGACAGCTTCAACATCATGTTCGCGGGCAACATCGGCGATGCGCAGGACTTCCCGGCCCTGCTCGCGGCTGCCGAGGCCACCCGCGGGCGGCCGGACATCCACTGGCTCATCGTGGGCGAAGGCCGCCAGGCGGAGTGGGTGCGCACCGAAATTCAGCGCCGCGGGCTTCAGTCGACGGTCTACATGCTCGGGCGCCATCCGATCGAGCGCATGCCCGAGTTCTTCAAGGGCGCCGACGCGCTGCTCGTCTCGCTGAAGGCGGAGCCCATCTTTGCGATGACCATTCCCGGCAAGGTGGCGGCCTACCTGGCAGCCGGCAGGCCCCTGCTCGCCATGCTGGACGGCGAAGGCGCCCAGGTCATCAGGGAATCCGGCGCCGGCCTGGTGGCCCCGGCTGGCAACGGCGCCCAGCTTGCCGAGCTGGCGCAATCACTGTTGGCCTCCAGCCCCGAGGACCGCGCCGCCATGGGCCGTCGGGGGCGCACCTATTGCCGCCAGCATTTCGACCGCCCTGCGCTGATCAGCCAGTTGGAACACTGGCTCGGCACCACCCGCCTCAGCTGAACTCGTGCATGCGACGCACCAGTTCCGGCCATGCCGGCGGCTGGTAGCCGCTGGCCTCGTTGAAGCGGTCAGAAACCAGCGAACGGTCCATGACGAGATCCGCATCCGGCTGCAGCACCGCGCGGCTGCCGTACTCGCGGGCCACGAGGCTCAACACCTCGTACTTGCTGATGGCCTGTGCGCCCACGTGGTAGGTGCCGCACAGCTCCGGGTTCGGGATGACGTACTCCTGGATCACCCGTGCCAGCTCGACCGTGGGCAAGGCCGAAAAGATCGCGCGGCTGAAACCTTTCACGGTGCC
>Ga0233424_10002261_pt1 | contig 14162 bp, 7 predicted proteins | sample Watercolumn_Towu_FD_181011 | JGI IMG/M metagenome (GOLD analysis project Ga0233424, IMG submission 181011) | Freshwater microbial communities from Lake Towuti, South Sulawesi, Indonesia - Watercolumn_Towuti2014_125_MG | ecosystem: Environmental > Aquatic > Freshwater > Lake | place: Indonesia...
CAGACCGGCCAGGCGCTGAGAACGGTCATTTCGTCGACGGATGTTTTCGCCGTCAAGTCGCGAATCGTTCAGGCGTTCGCCAATCCGACGATGGCTCACAGTTTCTATTATCAATCCGGGGAAATCCGCGAACGAATCGTGCGGTTGATCGACGAAGTGCGATCGGAAGGCAGTGAGGAACTGCCGACGCGGCGAGGCGATGCGGGGGCCGTGTCCCGATTCGCGAATTCTCGCGCAGCGTAACCTGCGAGAGTCGCGACATCGATCTGCTGGGGCGCCCTACTTATTGTCCGTTTGTCGCTGAGGCCGGCTCAATGCGGAGAGCAGTTCCTGGAAGGCTGCATTCGCGCGCAAGGCGTCGAAATTCGGATCTTGTTCGAGTTGTTCGGCGTTCTTGAACCCCAGTTCGATTGCCCTTCTCAGGCTTGCCAGGCAGGCGTCGACCCATGGGTCGACCGGCATCTTGTCGGCGGACATCTGCGAAATACAACAGCCCAATTCTCCCGCGGCCGCCAGTTGTTGTCGTGGGTCGTCGGGCCACAGTTTCGAGCGTTCCCGGATCACCGCGGCCGCTTCGCCAGGCCTGGCGAGCGAGCGGAGGGTGGAGGCGAGCATTTGATAGTGATTGTCGAGCCATGTCCTGCGGAGTTCCGGCTGCTTGTCGTAGGCGATTTTCTGATGGTGGACGGCGAGTTTGAAGTACTCCAATGCCTGCAAATGGTCCTTCGAATCGTTGAATATGCAGCCGATATTATGAAGTAATCCGCCGACCATCGCCTGTCGGCCCAAGTTGTCCGGTTCCGCCGGCAGAAGTTTGCGTCGATAGATTTCCAGGGATTCCTGCCAGCACGGCAGCGCCTCGGTGGAATTGCCGCTCGCGTAGTGCGTGTCGCCACTCGCCTTCCATGATTGTCCCAACAGGACCAAGATCTCCAGATTGTCGGGGTTGTCACCGTGCACCGTCTGTAATTCCGATCGTGTGCGGTCGAACCACAACAGGGCCGTTGCCCACTCCTGCGCCTCGAAAGCCAGTTCACCTCGCGCCAGGCACGCGATCGCGCAGGCGACGGCGACACGTCCGGCGGTTTGCGGCGCGGGGCGCAAGTTTGTCCAGTACTGGACTTCCTCCTCTCGTAATCGTGCCGATTCGGAAGGGCGATTGGCGTTGATCAGCTCCTGCGCCAAAGTCTGAAATGTGCCGCTCAACGTATCGATGTGCGCCGGATCGTGGGGAAGGGCGTTGACCTGACGCTGCCAGACTTCCAAGCCACGCCGATGGGCTGCGAGTGCTTCCTGCAGTTTGCCGTCGGCGGCGAGCAGCTTACCGATGGTGTGGTGGGCGCTGCCCAGGTCGCGCCAGGCGCTCGTTGAACGGGGTTGCTTGAGGATGACTTGTTCCAGAGCCGGAACCGCCTCCGTCAATGTCGCGATCACATCCGACGGCTGTTCCAAGGCCAGGAACATGCGGGACAGGTTTGTAAGGTGGCTGGCATAGAATCGCCAGAATTGATCGATCTCCGGAGCCAGCTCAACTGCCTTTTTCTGGTGCCGAGCTGCATCCTGCAGAGATTGTCGCGCCTGATCGAACTGTCCCGCGCGGGATCGAAAATAGCCGATGCCGTCACATACCGATCCCAGAGCACTATGATGACGGGCAACCTCGGGTAGATCCTGAACCAGTCGTTCGAGAAGTTCGCGAGCCCGCTCGTAGTACGGCAGAGATTCGCCTTTTTCCGGAAGCCGGTATTGGATTGTGTTCGCCAGATCGAGATACCCTTGAGCCAGGTTAGATCGGAATTCGGTGACGGCCGGATTTTCCGCGACGAGTTTTTCCCAGGCGTGGATTGCCTCCATGCGGGTCTCGTAGGCCTGCTCGTCTTGTTGCAGGTAGTTCTCGTAGACCAGAGCCAGATTGAAATAGTGGTTTCCGAGAAACACCTGATATTCAACGGTCTGTGGATCACCCTGGACGGCCCGTTGTTCGAGGGCGATCGCTTCGCGAAACGCGGCTGCCGCTTCGGCGTATCGGCCACTTCGCGTCAACAGCCCGCCGCGGGTATCGAGAATTCCGGCCAGCGCATGGCAGCGGTCGGGCTGTTCGGGTGCCTCGTCCAGGCGGCGCTGGCAAATGGCCAGCGCGGTTTCGGCATACTGGTTCGCTTCCTTGAACCGATGCACGTCGCTGAGCACCAGTGCCAGGTTTCCAGTGACATCGGCCAGACCACCCTGCAGGGCGTGACTTGCCGGGTCGCGATCCAAACGTGGTTGGATCAGCCGCAGCGCTTTCTCGTAGGCCTCGATCGCTTCCTCGGATTTTTGTTGCTCCATCAACAACTTCCCGGTGTTGTTGTAACAGGTCGCCAACATCCGCGCCACATCGATGTCGTCGGGGGTCTCCTGCAGAATCTCCTCATAACGCCGGGTGGCTTCGCGATACGCAACGACGGCCTGCGCCTTGGAATCGATGACTCCGGTGATCGAGGCGACGCGGAAGCTGGCTCTTGCCAGGTCCCGTCTCAGCTCCGGTTCATCGCGCCATTCGTCGGCGAAGGCCCGATAGTACTGCAACGCTTCCTCCAGGAGCTGTTTGCGGAGTGGCTGCATCCCCGGGACGCGCAGCAGGCGATTTTCGCTGACCAGGTTGAAGGCACGATCGATGGCGTCCCGAGCCTGCTGGAACCCGGCGCGCGCCAGCGCCGCCTGCTGCCTGGCTCGCGACTCGCTGTCCAAAGCTTCTCGCCGCGCAGCCTCCTTTTTATTACGCTCGCGAATCGCCGCTGCCTCCGCCTGCCGGGATCGGACCAGTCCCCAAGTTGTGCTGACGATGCTGACGATCAGTGCCAGCAGCAGCAGGGAGCCGACAAGCACACCGCGATAGTGGCGGCGCACGAATTTTCGCAGTCGATAGGCTGCGCTGGGCGGTCGAGCCTCGACTTCGGCATCGTCCAGGTACCTCTGAATGTCGCGCGCTAGCGCATTCGCCGTCGGATAGCGGCGGTCGCGCTGCTTCTCCAGACACTTCATCACGACCCAGTCTAACTCGCCGCGCAATAGGGCCATCAATTTCCGCGGCTCCGTCTGCCGCACGGCCGCCAGAGACGGCAAGGATGCATCGGTCGAAAGCCGAGTGCTCGGTTTAGAAGGCTCTTCCTCCTGCAAGATCCTCATCATCTCCGTGATCGCGGCCTTCTTCAGACGTTGCGAGTCGAACGGGCGCAGGCCGGTCAGCAGTTCGTACAGAATCACTCCCAACGAATAGATGTCCGCGCGAGTGTCGATGTCCGCATGGGAATATCCAGCCTGCTCGGGCGCCATGTACTCCAGAGTGCCGACCACTGCGCCGAAGTCCGTCGACATCGTCGCGTCAGTCAGCTTGCCAGCGGTTGCTTTGGCAACGCCGAAGTCGATCACTTTGGGCAGCGGCCGGCCGTCCACCGACGTGACCAGAATGTTGGCCGGCTTGAGATCGCGATGCACGATCCCCTTCTGATGCGCGTGCTGCACCGCATGACAAATCGGAACGAACAGGTCCAGCCGTTGACGCGGTGTAAGCCGCGCGTCGTCGCAGTACTTTGTCAGCGGCAGGCCATCGACAAGTTCCATGACGAAGAACGGCCGACCGCCGGCGGTCATGCCGCCGTCGAGCACTCGAGCGATGTGGGGATGATCCATCAGCGCCAGGGCCTGACGTTCCTGCTCGAATCGTTGCAGTACGACTCGAGAGTCCATGCCTGCCTTGATCAATTTCAGCGCCACCGTCCGCTTGACCGGGTCGAGCTGCCTGGCCACCCAGACCTCCCCCATGCCACCTTCACCCAGCCTGCGCTGCAACTTGTACCGGTCGGCGATCAGCGCGCCTTCCGAGAGCAGCTCGGATTGAAGCTGCGTTGATGGCAGGTTTTCGGATGCCGATGTATGCGCGGGGTCGACGGTGTTGCCGGCGCGTAGGGAGCTTGCCGCCGCCAGTCGCGCTTCGACCGCCGCGCGGAGTTCCACCTGACCCTGGCAAGCCTGATCAAGAAAACGAACGCGCTCCGCCGCATCCCGAGCAATCGCCTCCCGAAAGATTCTCTCTACGTCCGACATCTTGGACCCATCAAAATTCCCGTCTCGCGCCTCCCGTTCCCCGTTCCCCGTTCCCCGCTCCCCGTTCTCACCGCAGCGCTTCCAGCAGTTGTTCGATATCGCGCGTCGTATTATATCCGTGGATGGCGATCCGCAGTCGTCCGGCGCTGCACATCAGGTGAATGCCGCGCTGCCGCAGTTCGCGGTGCAGCTGTTCGGCGTTGGGATGTTGGAAGGCCAGGATCCCGGCGCGGGGCGCTTCGGGGTGGGTGAGCAGTTGGATTGGAAGCTTGCGCAGACCGGTCAGGCATTGTTCGACGAGCGGCGACGCGGCGGCGTTGATCGCGGCGACACCGACGTGACGAATGTAATTCAGCGCGGCGCGCGTGGCATAGATGGCCGGGAAATTCGGCATTCCGACCGCAAAGCTGGCTGCCCCTGGTTGGCTGACGGCACGTTCGAATCGTTCGGCGCCGAACGGTTCATGCAGGTGGTACCAGCCTCCGGCCTGCGCGGTCAGTTCTTGCATCCGGGCACGAGGTACGCCGACCAGTCCGCCACCATGCGGGCCGAGGATCCACTTGTGGGTACTGCTGACGATCCAATCGACGCCGCGCAAATCGAGCGGAATGCGTCCCAGCGCCTGCGTGACGTCGACGGCCACTAATGCCGGGGAGCTGCGCCGCACAGTGTCCAAGAATTCAGGAAGCTCCAGGCGGAAACCATTGTAGAAGCTCACCAGAGACGTGGTGACCAGCCGGGTGCGCGGTCCCAGGAGCGGCAGCAGATCCTCGCAGCGCAGCGCCCCGTCTCGCGAGCGCCAGACGCGTGTCGCGGAAACTTCCCAGTTTTGCAGCCAGGGTGTAACTCCGGACGGGAAGTCGAGGTCGTTGACGACCACTTCGTCACCCGGTTGCAAGCGCAATGCCGAGGCCAGCAGATTATATGCCTCGGACGTACACGAGCAAACGGCGATCTCGTCCTCGGTTAATCCAAAGAACTCCGCGGTGAGGGCCTGCAGGCTGCGCAATTCCGCGAAGTGCCGGTCGCGCCCGTCCATGCCGAGTTGTTTGTCGGCGAAGTACTGGCGTAATGCGTCGCCAACGCAGAGCGGTACAATGCCTTCCGCCGCGGTATTCAGGTAGGTCATCTGCGCAAGCGTGGGGAAGTCAGACCGTCGCGATTCGGCAGTCAACATGCAGCAACTCCGGGTACTTGTGAGTGGGTGGCGGAGCCAACGTCGTTCATGGGCGAGGTTCGGCCTGATCGGCGAATTCCGTGGTCGAAGTCAGCTTGAATAGTTCGGGGGTGTGCGCGAGGCTCTGGCGGGTTATGGATCCAAGGCGCAGTGCGATCCGCAGCGATTCCGCACCGCGCTCGACGAGCCGTGCCCTCAATTTGTCAGCCTCGGCAGGCTCACCCTCGGTCGGCCGCTCGACGATTTCCAGTCCGCGCGACATGGCGAACGCCCAGATCCGGCTGCCATCCGGGTCATCGCTCGGGGTAACGGATTCGTCGATCTGTTGAAGGGCTTCTGCTGGCCGTCCTAGTTCCAGCAGCAGTTGGCACTTCAGTGCCAGGAAACGGTTATGGTTCATCGGATAGCCCAGGTCGATTGCGTCATTGACATATTCCAGTGCGCGGGAAAACTCTTTGATTTGCAGCTGCGCGATCGCAGCCGTAACATAGCCATTCGATAATGCCTGGATCACCGCGGGATGCCTGTTGCCTTTTCGGAGGAACTCGCGAGCGATGGTAATGGCTCGCTCCGCGTTTTTGGCCGCAACGGCGAATTCGCGTTGTTCGAGGGCGGCGTTACCGACATTCCCCAGCGCCGAGGCCAGGTTTACCTTGTGGATGTCGTTGTCAGGATCGACCTGCGCCAGTTGTTCGAAGACGCGCAGCGATTCGCCCGCCGAACGCGACGCATTCTGCCGGTCTCCGGTGGCCGAGTATAGCGCCGTCTGGTTGCCGTAAATCTGCGCCTTTTTGTGAAGATACCGGACAGCACCCGGTGAGTCCTCCAGCAATTCATCTACCCATCGATGCGCCCTGGCAAATTCTTGCGCCGCCATTTCGTACGATTGCATCAAAAAATGGAAATGTCCAAGTTGATCGGCGGCGTCTGCCATCTTAAGCCGGAGATTCTGGTCGTGCGGGTCTCTTTGCTGGAGCTGTCGCAGAATAGCGTCCGCCGCCGCGTAATTTCTGGCAACCTCGGACGCATGAAACTCGAACAGCAACGGTGCATCGGACGAGCCAATCTGGCTGACCAAAATGCGTTGATGGACGGTTCCCAGGTTTTGATGGCAGCTTGCCAGCAGTTCGAGCGCCAGCGGTTGGTTGCCTGACTTTTCGACCAAATGGCTGGAATAATCGATCGCGTCGGACAGTTGCCGCTGTGAATCTTCGAATCGCGACAGGTCGGCGTAAGCGTTGCCGAGGATCAGCAACGAGTCGACCAGTATGGCTGCCTCATCCAGCCGCACCGAAGAACCGGTTCTTAACTCCAGCAGAGCGAACTGGGCACATTGTTTGAGAATCCGTTCAGCCCTGGTTGCGTCCCCCGATTCCAGCAGCAATGTGCCGGCTCCGATGTGCGAGAGAAACCGTTGCCGTTGCACGCCCTCGTGGTGCGGAAACAGAGCCGCCGCGCTCTCGATGATGCTCAACGACTGCTGACTCAACTCCGCGGCAGATCGGGAGTCGCCCTGTCGGTGCGCAATCAACGCCAGGTTGTAAAGGCAATTCGCCAGATCGGCCTGGGCCTGCGAATTGTCACGCGCTGCACCGATGCGAGTTTCATGTAACGCGCGTGCCTGCTGGTATGCGCTCTGGGCATCATCGACGTTTCCGAGTTCCATCGCGACTTTGCCTAGTTGCTGATACGCTTCGGCAAGCCGCGCCAGGTGCGATTCATCGTCGCGTCCTTGCGTAGTGAGCTGGTGCGCAACCGATTCGTAGTAATCACGCAGGCTGGCCAGAAGCGTCTGGCGGGCCTCCCGCATTTCACGAGCTTTCCATCGCGGCTGGTCCAACACCGATTTTGTCAGTTCGTCGATTCCATCGAGGACCGTATCAAGTATCGCGTTGGTGGATTGCGTTTCCTTTTCCAGACGAACAATGAACTGTTGATTTCTTTCCAGGGCATCTTCCGCCTCCCGGGCCGCAATATCACGAGCGTTCAGGGCTTCGATCGCCTGATCTCGCTGGGTGATCGCCCAGACAGCCAGCGCCGCCACCAGCATCGTGCCGGTCACAAACACTCCCACCAGCGCCGCGGCGAAGCCGGCCGCGACCTTGTGGCGATGTACGACCTTGCGCAGCCGGTAAGCGACCGAAGGCGGTCGCGCTTCAATCGGTTCGTCCGACAAGAAGCGTTGCAGGTCGTCCGCCAGACTACTGGCCGATTCATAACGCCGCAGGCGATCCTTTTCGAGCGATTTGAGAACGATCCAGTCAAGCTCTCCGGCCAATATGCGTCGCAGTCGCTCGGGATCCGTACGCCGCTGCGCGGAAATAGCTCGCATTTGTTCGCCAGAATCGGCAAATCGCTGACTGGGCAATTGCGGATCGCGCTCGCGGATTTCCCGAAGCACCTGAACCAGGGTCTGCCCCTCCACCTTCGCCTGTTCCAGCGGAGTCGAACCGGTCAGCAGTTCGTAAAGCAGGACGCCCAGCGAGTAAATGTCGGCCCGCGTATCGACGTCCAACGGCGTCAAGTCGGCCTGTTCCGGACTCATGTACCGCAATGTACCCAGCAACTGGCCGAATTCAGTGCGCACGGTCAGATCGGAAAGTCAGTTCAGACTTCTGGCTTTGGCCAGGCCAAAATCGATGACTTTGGGAACCGCCCTGCCGTCGGCGACGGTAACCAGGATGTTCGACGGCTTGAGATCGCGGTGGATAATCCCCTTCTGATGGGCATGCTGTACCGCGTTGCAGACCGAGATCAACAATTCCACTCGCTGCTCAACGCTCAATCGAGCATCGTCGCAATACCGAGTGATCGGGATGCCTTTGACGTACTCCATCGCGAAATACGGTTGGTGATCCGACGTCGTTCCCGCGTCGAGGACTCTCGCGATATTCTCGTGGTTCATCAGCGCCAGCGTTTGCCGCTCGATTTCGAATCGTGCGAATCGATCTTTCGTGAGGCCGATACCGGCGCGGGTGCGGATTACCTTGATCGCTACCTGCCGCTTGACCGGCTGCAGCTGGTCGGCAAGCCAGACTTCGCCCATGCCTCCCTCGCCGATCAACTCCCGCAGTCGAAAGCGGTCACCGATCGTCTTTCCCCCGGAGAGCCGCAACGGCGTCGCGGCCTGGGTAGCGATGGAAAGGCAGTCCGCCGCGATTGCCACGGCCTCGCCGCCGAACTGGGCATAATCGGCTGCCTGGATCTTCTGCCGTTCGATCAGCCGATGTTCGACATCAATCGGGATCAATCGGGCAGCCAGTTCGGCGACTTGCTGAGCGCCGACGCGCGCAAGAAAATCCCTCAATTGCGGCGGCTGCCGCCGCAACATGACCGCGTCGTACCACTCCGTCTGAAATTCAGTGACCAACTTGTCGATCATTACAGAATTTACCCTGAACCGCAGATCCAAGAGACATCGAGCACCGCGAGGATCCGTTCCAGGATAATCGATCGCCATCAGCGGCAATACATACCGAGGCGAAAAGAGCCGATCGACGGGGAGCAGGTCGATCGGACCGATCTACATTGGGCGACAATCGGCTGGATTATCCGAACGCTTTGCTGACGACGCGTCCACCGTCGACGACTTTGATCGGCCGCCCGATGCTGCTCATGTTTTCCTGGTTGGCATCGATGTTCAGACCATGGCAGAGCGTCTGAAACAGGTCATTGACCGCCACCGGCTCGTCCTTGACATCCGCGCCTGCGGCATCCGTGCGGCCGATTACCTGGCCGCCGCGCACGCCGGCTCCGGCCAGTACTACGTCGAAAGCGCGAGGGTAATGATCGCGTCCGCCTCGTGGGTTGATTTTTGGCGTTCTCCCGAACTCACCCATCCATACCACCAGGGTCTTGTCCAGCAGGCCGCGTTGGCGCAAGTCGCGGATCAGCTGCGCGAAGGGACGATCGATGTCGCCGCACAGCTTGCGGCAGCGATCGAAATTGTCGTCGTGAGTGTCCCAATTGCCGGCCGTAACTTCGACAAAAGTCACGCCTGCCTCGACGAGGCGCCGCGCAAGCAGGCAGCCGGTCGCGAAGTCCCCCGATCCGTAAGCCTCACGAACCGTTGACGGCTCGCGATTCACGTCGAACGCTTCCATCCGCGAGCTCAGCACCATTTTCGACGCTTTGGCGTAGAGCTTCTCGTGATCGACGACCTGTTGCTTCCCGCCGCGATTGGCATAGTCGGTTTCAAGTCGCCCCAGCAGCCGCAGGCGGCGCTGGAAGCGCCGATCGTCCGTTGGCAACGTGGTGTTGTCGGGCAGCCGGTTTGGATCGCCGATCACGAACGGATCGTACTCCACGCCCAGGAACCCCGCCGAGTCATTGCCTTGTCGACCGCGGCCGACCCGCACAAAACTGGGCAGGTCAAAACTCTTGTCGGACAATTCTCGGGCCACCAGCGACCCGAGCGTCGGATATTTCAAGCTGGCGGTGGGCAGATATCCGGTGTGCAACAGGTAAGTGGCTCGCGGATGGTTGCCTTCCTTGCTGGTCATCGATCGAATCAGACACAGATCCTCCGTCACGCGGGACAGCTCCGGCAGGTTCTCCGAGAACTGAATCCCCTCGGTCTGTGTGTCGATCGCCTTGGTTTCCCCGCCATTCTCGTGCCCCGGCTTGGGAGAAAATGTTTCGAATTGACTGGGACCTCCCTGCATCCAGAGCAGGATGCAGGCCCTGCCATCCTTGCGAATCTGGTCGGCCTTCGCCGTGACCAGATCGCTCCAGCTCAAGAAACCGGCAGCGCCGGCCGACAGCGTAATGCGGCGAAAGAACTCGCGCCGGCCAACCGTATGGCCGTGACGCAATTCGATTTCGGTTTCCCGATGAATTTCCACGTTCATGTTGCAACTCCGTCTGGAGACTCGATTCCGATACTCGGTCGCTTCACCATCGCCTGCAGCGTTACGATCAGCGGCGATGCAGGAACTCGGTGGAATTGACCAGAGACCACAAGATGTCCTCAAATGCTTCGCCGCGGTTCCCGATCTCCCGAATGTACTTGCGGCAGACGTCAAGTTCCTCGTCGGACGGCTGCCGGGACAATCCACGCAGGTACAATTCAATGACCAACTCGTCGTCGTTCTTGATGGAGCCCAGCAACGAGGCGAGAATGCCGCGACGGGCATCCACGCCTTGCCGGATCAGGTTGTGATTCATCAGCACCAGTGCCTGCGGAATCGAGCCGGCGATTTCATCGCGTGGCGCACTGGGGTCGTACCCGAAGATGGAATTGAATTGAAATCGAGGCGATCGATTCATCATGGCGGGACGTGCGCCCGCCCCGGCCGGCACTCCGCTATCCGTGATTCCGAACAGATTGCTGATCTGGCTGAATATCTGGTCGCCGCGCAGCCGCTGCGGAACATTGGCCTGGAACGGAGCCGCATCGGGGTGGTGTCGAGCCAGACTGACGCGCTGGTAGGCCTCCGTGAGCATGATCGTATGGAACAGCCATCGCGTGTCGTAGCCGCTGTCGGCGAACCGGGCCGCCAGGTAATCGATGGTCGCCGGCGCGGTACATTGACGGTCCGGCCCCAGGTCATCGACCGGCTCGTAAAACCCCTCGCCGACCAACTCCGACCAGATGCGATTGACGTATGCCTTGGCGAACCAGGGGTTGCTTGTACTCGTGATCCATTCTGCCAAGGCGTCGCGGCGTTCGCTGTCTTTGGTGCCGGTCTTCAGGCTTTGACTGGTCAGAAAGAACACCGGCTGCATCACCGTTCCCCGCGCGCTCGGATCGTCCTTGTCGGGCATCCGATGTTCCGGAGTGCCGATCTGTCGCTGATTCGCATTGGGTCGACGGGGCATGAACTGTTCGCGGTCGTTGACCACCACGGTAAACTTTGGCGGCTGGGTACTCATATCGCGGCGGACGGCAACGCGTGGAAAAAACGCGGCCAATTCGTGAAACTGTTCCCGCTTCCAGCGATCGGTCGGGTGATCGTGACATTGCGCGCACTGGATCTGAATGCCGAGAAAAATCCGCGAAACTTCCGACACAACCTCTTCCGGCTTTCCGCCCTGCGCCATGATCAAGCCGGTGTTTCCACGTTCGGAAACGTCGCCAGTAGCCGTAATGAATGCCGTCGCGATCTGATCCCAGGATGCATTTCGGTTCAATTCGTCGGCCAAGTACTTCGCGCAGATTTCCGCGGAAAACAGCGCCCGTTCTTCGGTCTTGCGATAGAAAATCACGTCGCGCCAGTAGCGGCCCCAGTTTTCACCGAATCGGCTATCGTTCAGTAGCCGCTCGATCAACTCCTGTCGCTTATGGGCGCCGTCGTCGACGCTGAACAGAACCACGTCCTCGGGCGTCGGCGACTGGCCTAACAGGTCGAGCGTTACACGGCGAATGAACACTTCGTCATTCGCCAGCAGCGCACTCGGTCCGCTGCGAGGCAATTCCGAGGCCAGCATCCGATCGACACGTTCCGCAGCTTCGTTCGGCTGCACGCGATCCGATGCGGCACCGATGCCGGCTCCAGCCAGCCACCCGATCAAAATCGTCCCGGACAGAAATATCACGTTGCGCGCCATGACAGGCCTTTCGTCGAAATATCCTCAAAACGGCCGGATCGTCGTTTGTCTCCATCAGTGTCCGCAAATCGCCTCGCTCGTACCAGATCGATCCGGGAATTTCCCCGACGGTCCATCACCGGAGATCGAGAATCGCCGATCCGAGATATGCATTTAACCCCACCGACTTGCCCAAAGTTCCTCGAACTCGCTAAAGAAATATACCCGCCATTCGGCGAGCCGATCTTGCCGTTCGTGCCATTTTTTTCGCGCATCACCCCGGCTGGGCAACGAAATCGGCGGGGCCTTGCCCCCGCCTGGAGAGAGGCAGTGCAACCTCGGCCGGGCCGCGGCACGTGCTTTCCGGATTCGCCTCCGCGAATCAGACCGGCTTTTTGCCGCCAACGACTCGACAGAATACAGACAATTTGCCAGGCCAGTCGCTAAGATACTGCCGTATGAGTAAGCAATACGACAATCTCGGACTGAAATTCCTGTTTCCGGAAAGCTGGTCGATTACCGAGGAATCGGCGAGTGGCTGGCCTCGCTCCGTCAGCTTGTCGACGCCCGACGGCGGATTCTGGGTGGCCCAATTGCACAGCGAAGGAAATCCCCGCGAGTTGACCATGCAGGCACTGCAGGCGATGCGGGACGAATACAAACAATTGGAATCAGAGCCGGTCCTGGCGTCGATCGCCGGCCGGGATCTGCATGGCTTCGACATGCGGTTCTATTGCCTTGACTTGCTGGTAGGTTCGGCCGTCCGCGGAGTATCCCTGGGGCCTCGCGGCCGTTGGGCGTTGCTGGTGATGTATCAAGCCGAGGACCGGGAATATGATCGGTTGCAGCCCGTGTTCGAAGCGATGATCAGCAATCTGCTGGCCAATTTCGACGCGGCGACATCCGTCCCCGAATGACCGCTTGAAGAAACTGCTATTACTCGTGGCAGGAATTACAAAACAACTACCTGTGCCGCGAGTGCCGGCAGACTCTGACCGGCGTTGCAGAAGTTGTTTTTTCAGAAGATTGCGCTGAGGGCGATGATCGGCATTTTTTTCTGAAGAAATCAGGAAGCAAGATGCCAATGGCACGCGTCGTGCTCTGGGTTGTCGTGCTCTGGGTTATGGACCGTATCGGCACCGATGCAGTACGGAAGCTCGAGCGGATTCCCGCATCCGCTCGAGCTGTTTTTTCATCGCGGTCGATACGCTTTTGACCGGCAACTGCTGCTATTGGAGCACGCGATTCGTGCTGTCGTCGGCGGTTCGGGGCCGACCTTTCGTAAGCTGTAAGAGCAACTGTCTCTGTGGTTCCTTGTACGAGTGGCGCGTCAGAATTCCAGTTCCATTCCGTCCTCGGCCAGCAGCGTCGGTGCGAATATTCCCTGGGCGATTGCAAGCCCTATCGGATCGGGATCGTCGTCGAGCGGATTGAAGTGGGTGACGAGCAACCTGCCCACGCCCGCAGCCGCCGCCAACTCGGCCACCGCCGAAGTGTGGCTATGCCCGGTTTTTTCGGCCCAGGCACGATCGGAGTCCCGAAAATTGCACTCGTGGATCAAAAGGTCGACACCGCGTATCGCCGCAAGATAATCCGCAGCCACGCCGGCCGTGGTGTCGGTCACATAGGCCAGCGACCGATCGGGCCAGTCGAATCGAAAGCCGAGCGACCCGCCCGGGTGCCGCAACGGAAACGTCGAAATGCGACAGTTGCCGATCTCGAAGGGACTGCCGTCGAGCAAATGGCGTTGAAAATCGGGACGCAATGGAAACAGGCTCGGTGCGTACAGATTCCGCTCGATCGCTGTCAGCTTCGCCGGCTCGGCATGCACCGTAACGCGCGTCACGTTCTTGTTCCAGACGACGTCCGGCAAGAACGTCAGCCCGACGATATGGTCGAGGTGAGCGTGGGAGAGGAAGATGTCAAGCGAGTTGGTCTTCAACCAGCGGCGCACACGGTGCATTCCGGTGCCGGCGTCGAGTATCCAGCCAAGCTCGGGCAGCAGGAAGCAGGATGTGTCGCGACGGTCATTCGGATGGTAGCCGGCGGTTCCCAAGACCAGGAGTCGCATACGATCCCCGCTTACTGTCGCGTGTTGATGACCGCGCCACGCAGCGTGAAACCGCGATTCGACGCCCCGCCGCCGTTCTTGTCCCGTTCGCGCCACGCCAGGCCAGCGATGGGCGCAGGTGTCACGCCGAGTTGTTCGAAGCGCGGTACCAGCTTGTCCGGCAGTTCTCCCTCGTAGTCGCCGACCAGCAGAAATCGCAACATGCGGATCGGCATCGTCGCGTCCTGCAGCGATTGGTTGGACGCCAAGGCATCCAGCAAGGGCCGCATCACAAATTCAGGCTGCCAAAGTTGCCGCACG
>Ga0233424_10002262_pt1 | contig 14157 bp, 16 predicted proteins | sample Watercolumn_Towu_FD_181011 | JGI IMG/M metagenome (GOLD analysis project Ga0233424, IMG submission 181011) | Freshwater microbial communities from Lake Towuti, South Sulawesi, Indonesia - Watercolumn_Towuti2014_125_MG | ecosystem: Environmental > Aquatic > Freshwater > Lake | place: Indonesia...
CGCGGCATGGCTGGATCAGGCTTGCGCCCATTGTCCAAAATTCCCCACTGCTGCCTCCCGTAGGAGTCTGGGCCGTGTCTCAGTCCCAGTGTGGCTGGTCGTCCTCTCAGACCAGCTACAGATCGTCGGCTTGGTGGGCTTTTACCCCACCAACTACCTAATCTGATATCGGCCGCTCCAATCGCGCGAGGTCTTGCGATCCCCCGCTTTCACCCTCAGGTCGTATGCGGTATTAGCTGCTCTTTCGAGCAGTTATCCCCCACGACTGGGCACGTTCCGATACATTACTCACCCGTTCGCCACTCGTCAGCTTAACCTGTTACCGTTCGACTTGCATGTGTAAGGCATGCCGCCAGCGTTCAATCTGAGCCAGGATCAAACTCTACAGTTCGATCTTGAATTTACTCAACGGAATCGAACAAAGACTATTTGCATAGCTTTATTCTCTTTCCGTGAGCGTTTAAAGTCCGAAGGACCGTTGCCAATCACTTGGCAACATCACTTCGCCTCAAACGCCCACGCTTATCGGCTGTGAATTCTTAAAGAACATCGCAAACTTCAGAGCGCTAACTCTTCGCTTTGCGTCGCTGACGTCGTTTTGTCGTCATCAGCACAGAAGCGAGATTCTAATCTGCTTTTTGCTTCGTCGTCAAGTAATTTTGAAAATTTCTTTTCGCATTACCCGGCGACTCAGTCGCAGCGGAATCCGCTTTCTTCACCACTTCAAACTGTTGCAATCGCTTCAGCCATCAGCAGCAAAGAGGCGAGATTTTGATCTGCTTTCGCAGCGTCGTCAAGTACTTTTTGAAAATTCTTTTCGAACACTGTTCTCAAGAACCTCAGCACCCAACGAGCCTCAATCGCTCGCTCCAAGCCTTTCAGCTTGGCTCGCCAACTCAACTCCGCATCACCAACCACTTCCGGTTCGCGCTGCGCTGTCTCATCAGCGAAGCCCACGACTGTAGCACAGGAAATTCAAGACGCGCAAGAAGTTCGAAGAAATCTTCTTTGGCGCCGGTCTGAGCGCGCCCGAACGACGCTCGGCGTGGGCTTCTTGCGCTCCCATCTATATAAGGCGCTGACGCAACGCAGTCGAAGCACTTGCCCCTTCTTGTATGCAGGGGGCAGCCCGAGCGCTGCCTGGGCCTCAGTGCACCACCACCCCACCGCCTCGGATCGCAGCCAGCTCCTTCTCCGCCGTGGCTTGCGGATCCTCGCTGTGAAGGATGGCAGGCAGCGCCACCGACAGGCGCTGGGCATCGGCTCGCAGCACGCGCTGCTTCACCGAGGGAATCTGGGAAGGGTGCATGGAGAAGCTGCGCAGCCCCATGCCGAGCAAGAGCTCGGTGAACACCGGGTCGCCCGCCATCTCTCCGCACACGCTCACGCTCTTGCCCGCGGCGCGGGCCTGGCTGATGGACTGGCTGATCAACTGGAGCACCGCCGGGTGCCAGGGGTCGTAGAGATGCGCCACCGCCTCGTCGGCGCGGTCGATGGCCAGGGTGTACTGGATCAGGTCATTGGTGCCGATGGAGACGAAGTCCACATGCTTGAGCAGCAAAGGCAGCATGACCGCTGCCGCCGGGATCTCGACCATCACGCCCAGCTCGACCCGCGTGTACGCATGCCCCGCATCGGTCAGCTGCTGCTGGACGCGCCTCACCGTCTCCAGGATCTGCCGCACCTCGGACAGGTGGGCCACCATCGGGATGAGCAGCCGCACCTTGCCGAAGGCACTCGCCCGGTAGATGGCGCGCAGCTGCTGGCGGAACATGCTCGGCTCGGCCAGGCTCCAGCGGATCGCGCGCAAGCCCATGGCGGGGTTGAGCACATGTTCATGGCGCAGCTCATTCACCGTGAGCCGGTCCAGCGGCTTGTCGGCGCCAACGTCCACCGTGCGGATGGTGACCGGCATGCCCTTCATGGCGATCACGGCTGCCTTGTAGGCCTGGAACTGCTCCTCTTCGCTGGGCAGCTCACCGTCACGGTTCATGAACAGGAACTCGCTGCGGAACAGGCCCACGCCTGTCGCACCGGCCTGCACGGCAGCCTCTGCATCAGCGGGCAGCTCGATATTGGCGTGCAGCTCGATGTGTTCACCGTCCAGCGTGACGGCGGGCGTGTGTCGCAGCCGGCTCAGCCGCGCGCGCTCCAGTTCGCTCTGGCGCTGGCGGAAGCGGTACTCCTCCAACACGATGGGTGAGGGGTTCACGATGACGGTGCCCGCATCGCCATCGATGATGACCCAGTCGTCCTGCATGATCAGGCGCGAGGCTTCGCGTGTGCCGACCACGGCGGGGATGTCCATGCTGCGCGCGACGATGGCGGTGTGCGAGGTCTTGCCACCGATGTCGGTGATGAAGCCACGGAACACGCTGCGCTTGAACTGGATCATGTCGGCGGGCGCGATGTCGGCGGCGACGAGCAGCAGCGGGTCCTCGCCGGCGAAGTCGCGCGGGTTGACGGGCGCCGGGGCGTCGCCCTGGGCCGAGGCCAGCGCACGCAGCACCCGCTCCACCACCTGCTCGAGGTCGGCCTTGCGTTCGCGCAGGTAGTCGTCCTCCATCTCGTCGAACTGGCGAGCCAACACTTCGAGGTGAGCGGAGAGAGCCCACTCCGCGTTGTAGTGACGCTCGACGATCCAGTGGCTGGCGCCGCCGGTGAAGGCCTCGTCGTGCAGCAGCATCAGGTGCACGTCGAGCAGCGCGGCGAGCTCATGCGGCGCATCCTCGGGGAGTTCGTCTTTCAGCGTGGACAGCTCCAGGGCGACCGCATCGCGTGCTCGCAGCAGGCGTTCGACTTCACCGGCGATCTCGTCGGGCGACACGAAATAGTGCGCCACGTCGATGCGGCTGGAGGCCACCAGCACGGCGCGCCCGATGGCGACGCCGCGCGACACGGGAATGCCGAAGACCTGAAAACTCATGACGCTCTCCGCAGATCGAGCGGCCAATGTACCGCGTGGCGACCGCCCGCCTCGTCATGGTTTCTTCACGGCGACTTCATGACCGCGTCAAACCGACGGCCCAGCATGGCGGGCCATGAACCGCAGCCAGATCCTTCTGCCGCAGGCACTGCCGCCTGCCGCCGCCCTGCCCCAAGCCACCCGCGCCGCACCGGCGCGATTGACCGTCAGCTGGGCCCGCAGCGAGTCCGAAGTGCGCGAAGCCCAGTCCCTGCGCTATCAGGTGTTCACCGCCGAGTTGGGTGCCCGGCTGCCGACCACTGCGGGCCAGCCTGCCGGGCTGGACGTGGACCTCTTCGACGCCCACTGCGAGCACCTGCTGGTGCGTGCGGGCGAGCCCGACGGCAGCGCCGGGCCGGTCGTCGGCACCTACCGGGTGCTGACCCCAGCGGCCGCCCGGCGCGCCGGCGGCTTCTACAGCGACACCGAGTTCGACCTGACCCGCCTGCGCGGCATGCGCTCCCGCCTGGCGGAGATCGGCCGCGCCTGCGTCCACCCGGAGCACCGCAGCGGCGGCGCCATCCTCGCCCTCTGGGGCGCGCTGGCAGAGTTCATGGCCCGCAACGGCCTGGACACGGTCATCGGTTGCGCCAGCGTCAGCATGCGCGACGGGGGGCATGTGGCCGCCAGCCTGTGGCGGCGGATGGCCACCGACCACCTGGCCCCGATCGACTGCCAAGTGCGCCCGCGCCTGCCGCTGCCCATCGAGCACCTGCGCCAGGACCTGGTGGTGGAGCCGCCCGCGCTGATCCGCGGCTATCTGCGCTGCGGCGCGCGGCTGATGGGGGACCCGGCCTGGGACCCGGACTTCAACACCGCCGACCTGCCGCTGATGCTGCGCACGGCCGACCTGCCGGCGCGCTTCCGTCGGGCCGGCGCCTGATCACTGGCCTTCGCCGAACTTGTCGTTGACGAGGGCCGTGATCGCGTCCTGTGCGGCCTGCTCGTCGTCACCGTCGGTCTCCAATTCGACCGTCGCGCCGATGCCGGCGGCCAGCATCATCACGCCCATGATGCTCTTGGCATTCACGCGGCGGCCGTTGCGGCTCATGTAGACCTCGCACTTGAAGCTGCCGGCGAGCTTGGTCAGCTTGGCCGAGGCGCGCGCATGAAGACCCAGCTTGTTGCTGATGGTGAGGGTGGACTTGATCATTCGTCGGAGGGCAAGGGGGGCGTGGCGACGAGTCCCGAGACGGCGCCCTGCATGGCGCGCCGTGCCAGTTCGGTCAACGGGGTCTGGCCGGCGTAGCACAGCGTGCGCCACAACATGGGCACGCTGACGCCACTGAGCACCTGCACCTGCGCGCCCGCCAGGCGCTGGGCGCCGTTGCAAGGTGTGGCGCCGAAGACGTCGGTCAGCACCAGCCATTCCGGCTGGCTGGACCGGGCCATCAGCGCACGGGCCGCCGCTTCGACGTCGTCAGCGCACATGCCGGGCTCGACGTCCAGCACGGCCAGCGTGGGCGCGCAGTCGGGAAAGGCGTGTTCGGCCACCTGACGCAGGGCGGAAGCCAGCGGGGCGTGGGCGATCACGAGCAGATGAGGCATGGCGGGATGTTAGCGGGCCGTCTCGATGGCCAGTCCCGCGCGGAAGCTCTCCCAGGCGGCCGGATCGTCCTTGGCCACGGTCATGAGCGCCTGGTACACCCGCGCGCCATGGGCGAACACGGCCACACGCGTCACCGCACCCGGCCCGTTCAGGAGGTACTGGGCGGCCTCGGGCATGGGCGTCATGCCCGGCACTTGCAGCGCGCTGCCCGGCGGCAGGGGGCGGCCGAGCTTGGCCGCCAGGGACTGGGGCATGGCCTTGAGCGCGGCCCCCACCTGCGTCGGGTCAGGCACCTCGGCCCAGGACAGCGCGAAACCCTTGCCGCCCGACTCGCATTGCGCCAGGCCCATGGCCGTGCGCTGTTCAACATCGGGCTTGCAGGGAAACATCGCCACGGCGCCGGAGCCGGCCGGGTGCACTTCCCGCCAGTTCAGGGCGGGCTGACAGCCCGCCAGCACACCAAGCATTAGGGCAAATCCGGCGGTCAGGGTCAGGCGCATCGCCGAATTATCCGCACCCGGCGGCTGACAATCCCTCGATGCAAGACAAGCCCACTCCCCAGGCGCTCGCCGGTGTGCGCGTGCTGGACCTTTCGCGCGTGCTCGCCGGCCCCTGGTGCACCCAGACGCTGGCCGACCTGGGTGCCGACGTCATCAAGATCGAACGCCCCGGCAGCGGCGACGACACGCGCGCCTGGGGCCCGCCCTACCTGAAGGACGCCGACGGAAAGGACACCTCCGAGGCCGCGTACTTCCTCGGCGCCAACCGCAACAAGCGCTCCCTCGCGGTCGACCTGTCCACGCCCGAGGGCCAGGCCATCGTGCGCCGGCTGGCCGGGCAGGTGGACGTGCTGGTCGAGAACTTCAAGGTGGGCGACCTGGCCCGCTACGGCCTCGACGCGCCAAGCCTGCTGGCCGAGCATCCCGGGCTGGTCATCTGCTCCATCACTGGCTTCGGCCAGACCGGCCCCTACGCCGAGCGCGCCGGCTACGACTACGCCGTGCAGGGCATGGGCGGCCTGATGAGCGTGACCGGCGAGCGCGACGACCGGCCCGGCGGTGGCCCGCAGAAGGTGGGCGTGGCCGTGGCCGATCTGTTCACGGGCATGTACGCCACCGTGGCCATCCTGGCCGCCCTGCGCCACCGCGATGCCACCGGCCAGGGCCAGGTCATCGACATGGCGCTCTTCGACACCCAGCTCGCCATGCTCGCCAACCTCGGCAGCAACTACCTGTGCAGCGGCAAAGCGCCCGGGCGCATGGGCAATGCGCACCAGAACATCGTGCCCTACCAGGTGTTCGAGGCCAGCGACGGCCACCTGATCCTGGCCGTGGGCAACGACCGCCAGTTCGCCAAGTTCTGCGAGATCGCCGGCCACCCGGCCTGGGCGACGGACGCGCGCTTTGCCACGAACGCCGAGCGCGTGCGCCACCGCGAGCTGCTCGTGCCGCTGCTGGAAGACGCGATCCGCCAGCGCCCGCGCCAGGACTGGCTCGCGGCCCTGGAAGCCGCCAAGGTGCCCTGCGGCTCGATCAATTCCATCGGCGAGGCCCTGGCCGACCCGCAGGCTCAGGCGCGCGGCGCCGTCGTGCCCCTGCCCCACCCGCTCACACCGGGCCTGCGCCTCATCGCCAGCCCGATGAAGTTGTCGGCCACGCCGGTCACCTACCGGCATGCGCCACCCCTGCTCGGCCAGCACAGCGACGAGTTGCTGAGAGAAGCCGGCTGTTCTGCGGAAGAAATCACGACTTGGCGGCAGGCAGGCGTGATCTCGTGAGGGTTGACCCACCCCTGAACCAAGGGTTTCCCCCTGGCCGGGGGATGGAGGCGGGGCGCGCCTGTCCGCAGGATGCGTCCACGCGCCGAGGTGGGCCGACCACCTAGAACCATCCGCCTCGGGTCCGCAGCCAACGGCTCATGTCCACACCACCTTCTTCAGCGCCAGCGAGTGCCGCCAACGATGTCGTCCCCGAGCCGACACCGGTCCAATGGGCGGACATCGTCCAGCAACTCGGCGCCGAGATCGCCGGGCCGCTGAGCGCGGCGCTGGAGCAGATCCAGAACCTCGCCACCACGGGCCAGATCGACCGCCGCGGCCTGCGCCTGCTGCGCCGCAGCGTGGACGACGCCCGCACGGCCGGCATGCTCGGCCAGCAGCTCGCCCGGCTGGCGTCGGGCCGCCTGCGCCTGAACCGCGAACGCCAGCACCTCACGCAGATGCTGCGCAGCGTGCTGGCCCAGCGCAGCCGTGAAACCCAGGCGCGCGGCGTGCAGGTGCGCCAGTCCCTGCAGCCGGTGGAGATCTGGGCGGACGGCTCCCTGCTGTTCTCGCTGCTGAATGCGCTGATGGACTGGGCTCTCGTCAACACGCATTCCTCGGTGGACCTGCGCCTGGACCTGACGCCCTGGCCGGTCAAGGCGCGCCTGAGCTGCCGCTTCGCCCACCGCTCGCTGGATCTGCTGACCGATGACGTCGACGCCGGCGACGGCGCCCCGGGCCTCGACTCCCTGGCCTGGCGGCTGCTGGAGCAGACCGCCATCACGCTGGGCGTGCTGCCCCTGCGCGAGCAGGAGGCCGGCATCACGCTGCTGACGCTGGAGTTCAACCAGCTCGCCCCCGACGAAGACCCGCCGCCGCCCGCGGACAGCACGCACGCCCGCCTGGAGGCGGAGGCCGAACGCATGGGCGGCAACTCGCGCCCGCTGGCAGGCTGCCAGCTGCTGATCCTGTCGGCCAACCGCGAGCTGCGCGCCGACGCGCAGGCCGCTGTGCGCCACATGGGCATGTTGGTGGACACCGTCAGCAACGTGGCCGAGGCGGAGCAGTTCTGCAATGAAGGCCTGCCCCATGTGCTGATCTTCGACGCGGCGCTGATGAGCGAGCCGCTGATGCAGCTCATCGCCGGCATCAGCCGCGACGCCCCGGATTTCTGCTTCGTGGAAATGTTCGACGGCGAGCACCGCACGCAGCTCTCCACCGCCACGAGCGACGGCATCGCCCGCATCTCGCGCCGCCACCTGCCCGATGCCCTGCCCTCGCTGCTGATGTTCGAGCTGGCACGCAGGCCTTGAGCCTTTTCCTAGAATACGGGCCATGCTGACCCGCCGCCTCGCCGCCCCTGCCCTTGCCCTGATGTGCGCCGCCGCGCTGACGGGATGCGCCCGCGAACCGGCGCCGGTGGTGGAGTACACGCTGCTCAATGGCGCCAAGGTCTCCTCCCAGCAGTGGGCAGGCAAGGTGATGGTGGTGAACTTCTGGGCCACCAGCTGCGCCACCTGCGTGAAGGAAATGCCGCAGATCGTCGCCACGCACGAGAAGTTCAAGGCCCGCGGCCTGGACACCCTGGCCGTGGCCATGAGCTACGACCCGCCGGCCTTCGTGGCGCGCTTCGCCGAGACGCGCAAACTGCCCTTCGGCGTGGCCATCGACAACACCGGCAACGTGGCCAACGCCTTCGGCCCGGTGCAGATGACGCCGACCACCTTACTCATCAACAAGCGCGGCGAGATCGTGAAGCGCTATGTGGGTGAACCCGACTTCGCGGCCATGCACGGCCTGATCGACAAGCTGCTGGCCGAAGGCTGAGCCGCTGCGGCCCGCCGGGCTGGCGGGTTATGGCCCCTCGACACGGCGGCATTGGGCGCCGGCACGTCCGCCAAGCCACACTCCGGGGCATGCACAAGTCGCTTGCTGCCCTGACCTTCGCGCTGCTGCTCGCCGGCTGCGTGCACACCCCACGGCCGCCGGAGCCCGAACGCGTCACGCCAACCGCCGCCCAGCGCGACGCCGCGGCCCGCGTCGGTCTCACCGAGGCGGACCTCACCAGGCTGATGAACCAGCCGCTGTACCGCATGCAGCCGGCCGACGTCGGCCGCTTCCTGGCCTGGCAGCAGTTGGACCAGCCTCAGCTGCGCCAGCGCGTGGCGGCCCTTGCGCGCAAGAACATCGGCCAGCCCTACGAGCTCTACCTGCTGGGCGAATTCCCCTACGAGACCTACGACCGCCAGCCGCTGTTCGACCTGAGCAAGAGCGACTGCGTCGTGTTCGTCGAGCACACCTATGCGATGGCGCTGAGCAGCTCCTGGGAGGAGTTCTTCTGGATGCTGCAGCGCATCCGCTACCGCGACGGCGTCATCGGCGTGGCCACGCGCAACCACTACACCGAGGCCGACTGGAACCTCGCCAACCGCTGGCTCGTGCAGGACGTGACAGCCAGCCTCGGCGTGCCGACCCAGGCCTACCGGCAGCGCATCGACCGCAAGGCCTTCCTGCAGAAGCAGTTCAAGCTCACGCGCGAACTGCCGGTGCAGGAGTTCGAGGACGTGTTCATCGCCAAGCAGGACGTTGCGGCCATCGAGTCGCAGTTGCAGGACGGCGACTTCGTGAACGTCATCTCGGGGCGCAATGGCGGCTACTGGGCCTCGCACGTCGGGCTCATCGTCACCGGCGCGGATGGCTCCCGCCGCCTGCTGCACTCGGCCGAGCCGCAGGTGCGCGAGGAGACGCTGCAGGCCTTCATCCAGCGCATGGCCGAGCGCGATGCCGGCCAAGCCGGCCAGGGCAAGCCGACGCTGGCCGGCTTCAAGTTCCTGCGCCTAAACGAGGCGCCCGAGGTGCCGCCGATGGCACCGCAGCCGCGGCCCGGGCGGCCGCGCTGATCAGCCGGCGCTGGGGTTCAGCGCCGCGTGGGCTTGTTCGTCCGCGTGGTAGCTGGAGCGCACCATCGCGCCCACGGCCGCGTGCGTGAAGCCCAGTTCGTAGGCTTCCTTCTCGAACTGCTTGAAGGCGTCGGGCGTCACGTAGCGGCGCACCGGCAGGTGGTGGCCCGACGGGGCCAGGTACTGGCCGATGGTGATCATGTCGATGTTGTGCGCGCGCATGTCGCGCATCACCTGGCGGATCTCGTCGTCGGTCTCGCCCAGACCCACCATGATGCCGCTCTTGGTCGGCACGCCCGGCACTTCTTCCTTGAAGCGCTTGAGCAGGTTGAGGCTGAATTCGTAGTCGGACCCCGGGCGCGCTTCCTTGTACAGGCGCGGCGCGGTTTCCAGGTTGTGGTTCATCACGTCCGGCGGCGCGGCCTTCAGGATGTTGAGTGCACGATCGGCGCGACCGCGGAAGTCGGGCACCAGCACCTCGATCTGCGTGCTGGGGCTCAGCTCCCGGACCTTGGTGATGCACTCGGCGAAATGGCCGGCGCCGCCGTCCTTGAGGTCGTCGCGGTCCACGCTGGTGATGACCACGTACTTGAGCTTGAGCGCCGCAATCGTCTTGGCCAGGTTGAGCGGCTCGTTCACGTCCAGCGGGTCCGGGCGGCCGTGGCCGACGTCGCAGAAGGGGCAGCGGCGGGTGCACTTGTCGCCCATGATCATGAAGGTGGCCGTGCCCTTGCCGAAGCATTCGCCGATGTTGGGGCAGCTGGCTTCCTCGCAGACGGTGTGCAGCTTGTGCTCGCGCAGGATCTGCTTGATCTCGTAGAAGCGCGTGCTGGGCGAGCCGGCCTTCACGCGGATCCAGTCCGGCTTCTTCAGCACCTCGGCGGGCACGATCTTGATCGGGATGCGCGAGGTCTTGGCCTCGGCCTTTTGCTTGATCGTGGGGTCGTAGGTGGTGTCAGACATGGTCAGGGCGTCAGTTGCGCAGCAAGCCGTTCGGCCAGGCGACCGGCCGCGCTCGGCCAGTCGGTGGAAACCCCGAGTTTATCGAGGGATGTGGTTTCGAGCCCCTCGTAACCGCAGGGGTTGATGCGGCGGAAGGGCTCCAGGTCCATCGCGACGTTCAGCGCGAGGCCGTGGTAGGTGCAGTGCCGGCTGACCTTGATGCCCAACGCCGCCACCTTGGCCAGGCCGCGGAAGGCGTCGGTCGGGTCTGCCGGGCCGGCCAGCGCCGCATGGCTGCCGGGGTCGCCCGGCCGCACATAGATGCCGGGCGCGCCGGCCACGCGCAGGCCGGTGACGCCGTAGCTGTCCAGCGTCTGGATCAGGGCCGTCTCCAGGCGGAAGACGTACTCCTTGACGAAGATGCCCAGGCGCCGCAGGTCCACGAGCGGGTAGGCCGTGACCTGGCCGGGGCCGTGGTAGGTGACCTGGCCGCCGCGCTCGGTCGCCACGACCGGGATGTCGCCCGGCAGCAGCAGGTGCTCCGGCTTGCCGGCCAGCCCCTGGGTGAACGTGGGCGGGTGTTCGCAGAGCCAGAGTTCGTCGGGGGTGTCGGCCCCGCGGGCCGCGGTGAAGGCGCGCATGGCCTCCAGCGTGGGCAGGTATTCCACCCGCCCCAGGGTCTTGACGATCATGCGCGGCATCATAGGCAACCGCCGTAAGGCCTCGCCCGCCCTGGACGACTGCTGCCGATGAAACCCCTGCTGATCCCCACGCTGCTGCTCGCGGCCACGCTGGCCCAGGCCACGCCCCTGCGCGAAGCCCTCGCCGCCTACGACGAGGGCGACCTGAAAGCCGCCGCGCGCGGCTTCAGCACATCGGCTGCCCGGGGCGAGCCGCTGGGCCAGTTCAACCTGGCCATGATGCACCTGCGCAAGGAACTGCCCGGCGCCAGCGATGCTCAGGCCTGGCGCCTGCTGCAGCGCGCCGCCGCCCGGGAGCTGCCTGCGGCGGAGAACGCGCTGGGCGAGATGATCGAGCAGGGCCGGCGCGGCAAGCCCGACCCCAAGGCGGCCTGCGGCTGGTTCGAGCGCGCTGCCGAGCACGGCAGCCCCGACGGCGCGCTGGCCACCGCCACCTGCTACTACCTTGGCCGGGGCCGGCCGCAAGACATGGCCCGCGCGCACCGCTGGTACCTCGAAGCGGCCAAGGACGGCGACGTGGGCGCGCAGTACCTGGTGGCGTCGATGTTCGAGACCGGTCTGGGCGTGGAGGCCGACGAGCGGCTGGCGCGCTATTGGTACGAGGCCGCGGCGCGCAACGGCGACGCGGCTGCTGGCTTCAAGGTGCGCGAGCTCGACGCCCGCTCGAGGGCCAGCTGAGCAGCCACGCAGCCACCTGCGACTTACAGCACCACCTTGACCATCGGGTGCGTGGTCAGCGTGCGGTAGAGCTCGTCGAGCTGCTCACGGCTGGTGGCCGTGACGGTGATCGTCAAGCCCAGGTAGTTGCCGCCCTTGCTCGGGCGGTGCTCGATGGTGGAGGCATCGAAGCCGGGGTCGAACTGCAGCGCCACGTGCGTGATGGCCTCGACGAAGCCCTCCACGTGCGCGCCCATCACCTTGATCGGGAACTGCGACGGGTACTCGATGAGCGACTGCTCGGGCGGGATGTCGGGCGGCAGGTTCATGACGGCCTCCTGGCTCACTTGATCCACAGGCGGATGGAGTCGAACGCGCGGCCGAAGATGCCGGCCACCGGCACCGCCTCCTGCACGGTCAGCGGCACCTCGGCCACCAGCGCGCCGGCGGTGGTGGTCACGCGCAGCGTGCCCACGCGCTGGCCCTTGTTCAGCGGCGCGACCAGCGGATCGGTGCGTTCGACCTGGGTCTGCAGCTTGGTGCCGTCGCCATGCGGCACGGCCACGAACACGGCATCGGCCGCGCCCAGCTTCGCTTCCTTGGCTTCGCCCTTCCAGACAGGCACCGTGGCGATGGCCTTGCCGGCGTCGAAGACCTTCACGGCGTCATAGGCGGTGTAGCCCCAGTTCAGGAGCTTCTGGCTCTCGCTGGCGCGGGCTTCCTTGGAGGCCGTGCCCATGACCACCGACAGCAGGCGGCGCTTGCCGTTGGGGAAATCGCGGTTGGCGCTGGAGACCAGGCAATAGCCGGCGGCCTCGGTGTAGCCGGTCTTCATGCCGTCCACGGTGGGGTCGCGGCGCAGCAGCAGGTTGCGGTTGTCCTGGCGGATCTTGTTGTAGGTGTAGTCGCGCTGGGAGTAGTAGCTGTAGTACTCGGGGAAGTCCGTGATGATGCGCGCGGCAATGGTGGCGATGTCGCGGGCGCTGGCCTTGTGGCCGGGTTCGGTCATGCCGGTCACGTTCTTGAACTCGGTGTTCTTCAGGCCCCAGGCCTGGGCCTGGCGGTTCATCAGTTGCACGAAGTTCTCGACCGAGCCGCCCACACCCTCGGCGAGCGCCACGGCGGCATCATTGCCGCTCTGGATGATCAGGCCCCGCAGCAGCTCGTCGACCTTGGGCGTCATCGTGGTGTCGATGAACATCAGCGAGGGGTCGCCCTTGCGTTCGTCCCAGGCGCGCTTGGACACGGGCAGGGTCTGCTCCAGCGTCAGCTTCTTGTCGCGCAGGGCCTGGAACACGACGTAGGCCGTCATCAGCTTGGTCAGCGAGGCCGGGTCCTGCGGCACGTCGGCCTCGCGCTCGGCGAGCGTCTTGCGGGCCGTGATGTCGATCAGCACGTAGTTGCGCGCCGCCAGCTCGGGCGGCACGGGCGCCTGGGCTTGGGCAGACAGGGCCAGGGCGGAAAGGAAGGAAGCAAGCAGACGTTTCATGGGATCGGATTCAGGCGCAGGACTCTCAGACCTTGGTGGGGTCGAAAGCGCGCACGACAAGAGACTTGAGCAGCGGCAGCTGCCCATGGAAGAAATGGCCCACGCCGGGCACGACGGTCACCGGCAGGTTCTGGGGGCGGGCCCAGTCGAGCACGGAGGACAGGGGCACCACGTCGTCGACCTCGCCGTGGATGACCACGGTGTCGGCCGGCACCGGCGCGGTGTCGAAGCGGCTGGTGGCCGGACCGACGAGCACCAGGCGGCGCGCCGGCTCGGCCAGGCGCTGCGCAGCCCGCGAAGCGACATAGCCGCCGAAGGAGAAGCCCGCCAGGATCAGCGGCTCGCCGGCCGGCAGCTCGGCTTGCAGCACGGCCAGCGCGTCATCGACTTCGCCGCGGCCCTCGTCCCAGGCGCCTTGCGACTGGCCGATGCCCCGGAAGTTGAAGCGCACCGAGCGCCAGCCGAGCTGGATGAAGGCGCGCGCCAGCGTCTGCACGACCTTGTTGTCCATCGTGCCCCCCTGGGTGGGGTTGGGGTGGCAGATCAGCGCCGTGCCCAGCGGGGCTACGCCCCCGGGCGGCAGGTCGACGGCCACCTCGATTGCACCCGCAGGGCCGGGCACGAGGCGTTTGTCGGTCTGCGAGTTCATCGGCCGACGGCGTCCGGCAGCACCAGGCGCTCCACCACCTCGCCGTCGCGCAGGTGGCGCTCGACGATCTCGTCGATGTCGCTCTGGTCCACCCACGAATACCAGACGGCTTCCGGGTAGACGACCGCCACCGGGCCGCCGGCACAGCGGTCCAGGCAACCGGCCTTGTTGACCCGCACGCCGCCCTTGCCGGCGAGGCCGAGCTGCTTCACGCGGGACTTGCAATGGTCGAACGCGCCCTGGGGGTCGTGGTCGCCGCAACTGGACTCACCGTTGCTGCGCTGGTTGAGGCAAAAAAAGACGTGGCGCTGGTAGTAACTCATCGGGGTCGATTCTCTCACCGGGGTTTCTGCACGAGGCGGGCGGCAAGCCAGACGAGTGCAACGAAAGGCCACGTCCAGGCGAGCCATCGCGTGAGCCCGTACAGGTTGACGAAGCGGCCATGCTCCCAGGCCTGCATATTGAGGGCGAGGTAGGGGTCGCTGGGCGCGATGCTCAGCAGGCCGATCAGCGCGCACAGCACGAACAGGCCCAGGGAGCATGGCC
>Ga0233424_10002264_pt1 | contig 14147 bp, 12 predicted proteins | sample Watercolumn_Towu_FD_181011 | JGI IMG/M metagenome (GOLD analysis project Ga0233424, IMG submission 181011) | Freshwater microbial communities from Lake Towuti, South Sulawesi, Indonesia - Watercolumn_Towuti2014_125_MG | ecosystem: Environmental > Aquatic > Freshwater > Lake | place: Indonesia...
TAGGCGCGGACGCGGATTCGGATCTTGCCAATCCCCTCGGCAGATTTTTTTGCCGATACGGAAACTTTGGCCTTAGATTTTGGTGCCGTTTTAGAGGCGGCTTTCGGCTTCGCGGCCGATGACTTTTTGGTTGTAGGTTTTGATGGGAGCATAGCGTGTATTCCCGTAAGCTTCAAAAAATTTCTTTTCTTTTTATTTTACAAGTTATACGCTACGAATTGTGCTAGGCAATCACTTTAGTGACCACGCCGGCGCCAACCGTCTTACCGCCTTCACGAATAGCAAACCGCATCTTCTCTTCAAGAGCAACCGGCGCCACGAGCTTCACTTTAAAAGTGACAGTGTCGCCCGGCATAACCATCTCTACTTTCTCCGGCAGAGTCGCCTCGCCAGTCACATCAGTGGTGCGGATATAGAATTGCGGCTTGTAGCCAGTGAAGAACGGGGTGTGGCGGCCACCTTCCTCCTTCTTGAGCACATAGACTTCAGCTTCAAATTCTGTGTGCGGGGTAGTCGATCCAGGCTTGCAGATCACCTGACCACGAGTAACATCTTCTTTCTTGGTGCCCCGCAAGAGCACGCCGGCATTATCGCCTGCCTGTCCTTCAGATAGCGATTTGTTGAACATTTCAATACCGGTAACAGTAGTCTTGCTTGTCGGCTTGATACCTACAATCTCCACCTCATCGCCAACTTTCACCTTGCCTCGCTCAATCCGGCCGGTCACCACAGTACCGCGACCTTCAATCGAGAAAATGTCCTCGATCGGCATCAAAAATGGCTTGTCAATCTCTCGAGGCGGCACTGGAATGTAAGTGTCCAGAGCTTTCATTAATTCATCGATCTTGGCAACCCAAGCCGCGTCACCTTCAAGCGCCTTAGTGGCCGAGCCACGAACTATTGGGGTATTCGCGCCGTCAAAACCATATTTTGTCAAAAGCTCTCTGATTTCGGCTTCAACTAGATCAACCAGATCTTTATCATCGACAAGATCGCACTTGTTGATGAAGACGACAATCTTTGGGACACCGACTTGCTTGGCAAGAAGAATGTGTTCACGAGTCTGAGGCATCGGACCATCAACGGCTGACACGACAAGAATCGCGCCGTCCATCTGGGCCGCTCCGGTAATCATGTTCTTGACATAGTCAGCGTGTCCCGGGCAATCGACGTGGGCGTAGTGTCTCGCCTCGGTCGAATACTCGACGTGTGAGATGGCGATAGTAATGATTTTTGACGCGTCACGACGACCCTCTTTTTCAGAAGCTTTGGCGACCTGATCGTAAGAAATAACATTTGATAGACCTTTCTTTGCCTGCACGGCTGTAATAGCCGCGGTCAAAGTTGTTTTGCCATGATCAACATGGCCGATGGTACCGACGTTAACGTGCGGTTTGTCTCTTTTAAATTCTGCCATACTTTAATTTTGCTACTTTTGTCAGTCAAGCGCGCGAAGGTTTGCTTAACTGAAAAAATTAGCCTGAATTAACTCATAATTATTTCAACGCCATCGTTCGACAAAACGAAAAAAGCGCTAAAGTGCGTATCCCCAATCATATCAAAACCAAAATCTCTGTCAACCAGATATCCCTGAATTATGATTTATCCAAAGCATCATCAATCAACTGACGAGTTTGACCAAGAAACTTCAAACTAACTAACGTTGCCAAGGCCACTGTTGAAAACCGCCGAAGACATTTGCCCCTTGGGAGGAAACTGGAGCGACGACATTGATAAATATGTTCGCCGCCTCCCAAACACGGCTGTCTCTGCACATTATGCCGATACCGGCGAGACCCCTTTTGTCAACCGGAATAACTATAGTTTCAGTACCAGAGGTGGATTTATTGCCGAACCACAGTGTTGGGAAAGAGGTATTCGTATTCGCTTGGCACATTTCCGTACCTGTGGATGTCCATCCAAAAACCATTGGCTGACCGGCGGTAACTTGAGAAGGACCTGCATTGCTGCTGATTGCTTGACCGTTTATAGTAACGGTAATGGTTGGCTTTGACACTACAGTCGTGGATATTCTTGCGTCCGTGTGGCCAGCGCTATTTGAGCAACTGACGCCAATACTTAAAGGACCACTACTAAGATTTGTCGGCAGGACAAGATTCTCACTACCTGAAAGAGGTTTCGGGCCTATCCAATTCTGAAGAGAGGACCCGGCCATTTCCGATATCGCCTGACAACTATCAGCCCCAGTCGAGGACCAAGATATAGTGGCGCTTGACCCGGGGATCACCGATTGCGGTGGGTTTACGCTAGTATAACCGCCGTAACTGAAAGTAACTTGTGGCAATGACTGGGCAATGACACTGAAGAGGAGGGTTGAACTTTTTTAGAGTGCGCTGTTCGAACATCTAATACCGACAACAGATAGACCCCTTTTATCAGCCGGAATGATTATAGTTTCAGTGCCAGAAGTGGATTTATTGCCGAGCCAAAGGGTTGGAAACGAAGCAACTGAAGGATCTGTGATTGCCTGGCAAGAATCGGCGCCAGTTGAAGACCATGCCAGTGTCGCTGACTGTCCCGCCGTAACTTGTATGCCACCGGCTGAGCTGCTTTGGCCATTAATAGAGAAGGTGATTGAAGGTTGGGTTGTTGTCGGAAGCTGGAGAATAGGGGCGACAATGTGAATAAATGCATCTTTTCTTTCCCAAACACTACCTTTCCTGCACATTATGCCGATAGCGGCTGGGCCCCTTTCGTCAGACGGGATCAAGATGCTCTCACTGCCTGATACACCTTTGTTACCAAACCACAGTGTTGGGAAAGAGCCGTTTGCCGTCTCGTCTGCCTGACACATCTCCGTATTTGTAGAAGTCCATCCAAAAATCATTGGCTGACCAGCGACAACTTCAGAAGGACCGTTACTACTAACCGCTTGTCCATTAATAGAGAGAGTAATTGAAGGCTGGGTTGTAGGCAAAGGTGTTGTCGCTGTTTGTCGATAATCTGAAGCCGGAATAGCTTCGGTTACAGAAGTGCCATCTGAAAACTCGACTATAATTTTCCCGCCAGTGAAAGAAGAGCTTTCCGGCTGGCCGTAGAGTTTCAGAAAATAAGATCCTGTGCCAGTCAGAATTGTCTGATCGTACCCATTGTTAATTTGGTTGCCATCACGAGTGACGACAAGTGGGTAAGGGTGTTCTTCTCGCCCATAAAGATCGGTGCCGTCTTTTAGATAACGGGAATACCCTGTTGACCAAATTTCTCCGCGAGTATTGTGTCTGACTGTAATGCGAGAGACGGTTTTCTGTGTTGGCAGATTTATGTTCATTGCCCAGTTCCAATCGGCTGTGTTCTTGTTGCCATTGCCTACACCTGGACCAAAATTGTTCCAGAGACCAACCTTATCGTCGTTTGCACCGGCAAGATATGCCGAAACTGAAGAAGAAGTTCCTGTTTGGGTACAACTAAATTTAGCATACGCGTTATTGCCACCCATGGTCGTATAAGCATAGCCTCCACAGCTACTTTTCCAGGTGATACTATCACCCTTGTAACCCTTTACACCAGTAACACAAGTCCCTACTCCGGAACATCCGATCCCATTATATATACTACCTCCATCTGCAGCGGTATGACATCTTTGCTCGGATTGTGAACCGTCAAAAACACATTTTACTTGCTCTGAAACTAGACCGATGGCTGGCGAGTTAGAGATAGCGGGGGTTTGGGGGAGGTTCGGCGTAGAGGGTTGCGAAGGCGTAAACTTATTGCAACCGTATAAACTATTCAGCTTCGCGCGAGTAAGTGGACCCACTGTGCCCGTCTGACGAATACCATACTTGCCCTGAAATTGGACGACTGCGGCGGCGACATCCTCATCAAAGATGTCACTCTTACCGTCGAGAAATCCTTCCTTACTTAATACAACTGTCAAAGCGGTCACCTCATTAGGATCTGCTGTACCGACAGTAAGATAGTATTTGAAGGTGTGACAAAATGTCCCAGAACTAGATTGACCGAGACTATTTGAGACCGCGTTTCTGGCTTGGTCGGCTTTATCTGGAGAAATGATTCCTATAGATATAAACAACTCAATCAACTGTTTCAAGTCACTCGTCTGTGCTGTGGCAGAAAATGGACCCATTAAAAATCCCAAAGTAATCAAAAAACATATGATGAATCGCATAATATAGGCAAATTAGCTTATAGTTAACTCATTGTACACCTCTTTTTGGAAATATCCAGTGGATACAGGGAAAACGATCGCGGACTTGTCAACCTGCCAGGTTGACAAGTCCTAGAGACGGCCAAAAAATGGAAAAGGCCCGCAGAACAAGACAAAACGCCCTCGGAGGGGCGTTTTTAGATTCTGTCGGAATTGGCTCTCCAAAGAGCCAGTCTTAAAGCCAACGCCATTTGACGAACCGTCCAAGAAGAAATCCCAAACTATAAGCAATAATCGTAAACAGCGAAACGGCTAGGAAAAATTCCGTGGGCTCGTATTCGTAACGAAGATTGTGAATGAACGGCAATATGACAGCGGAAGGAAATGGCAGAGCGTAATTGAACCATCTGGGAAAGTAGAGCGCGCCAATGAGAAACCCTGCCGCGCCTATCGCAACAAGAGGCGCAACATATCCTAGAAGGGAGAAGGGCAAAACCGCGCAACTGATGATCAAGATGAAAACCAAACCTTGATAAATCAAAGGGTCATCGTCTCGAACAAAAGAAGACTTCATAGGCAAAGGACTTTATCTTAGAAAAGCATAGCAACAAGGAAGTGAGCGTCAAGGGGTTCAAAAAGTCAATAATTGACTGACCGTCGACGAGCGAGAATATCTTTTGAAAAGCCTTGCGGAGGAAAATTTCCAGCAGGAAATTTTGTGAGTAGAGAAGAATTGTCACCACAGCGACAATTCTATCGTGCTTTTCAAAAGATATTCGACCGGATCCTTACTTCCTAGCTTCAATAATCCCCTTTTCAACATTCGGTGGCACAATCTCGTAGTGAGAAAACTCCATGCTCGGCGTGCCACGACCTTCGGTGAGAGAGCGTAACTCAGTCGTGTAACCAAACATCTCCGAGAGCGGCACTTTAGATCGCACCACTTTGTTCATACCACGATCTTCAAAACCCTCGATCTGGCCGCGCTTCGAATTGAGACTCCCCGTTACATCACCGATAAACTTCTCCGGCACTACCACCTCCACTTTCATAATCGGCTCGAGGATCACTGGCCGTGACCGCTTGGCCGCGTCTTGAAACGCCTGTGATGCCGCGATCTTGTAAGCGATCTCTGACGAGTCAACATCGTGGTAAGAACCGAAAGTGAGTTCGCAAGAAATATCAACGATCGGGAAACCGGCGACAATGCCCCTTTCCATCGCTTCTTTCACACCCTTCTCAACCGCCGGAATAAACTCCTGCGGAATGACGCCGCCCTTAACGCTGTCAATAAACTCAAAGTGATCATATCGTTTGACATTCTTCGGAATTTTTTCACCTTGGACAATCGGCTCCAACGGTTTAAGTGTAAGCTTGACATGGCCATACTGGCCCTTGCCGCCCGACTGTTTGATGTATTTGTGTTCGGCCTCGGCGCTACCGGTAATCGTCTCTTTGTAGGCGACTTGCGGTTTGCCAACATTGGCCTCGACAGAAAATTCTCGCTTCATCCGATCTACCATAATCTCCAAGTGGAGCTCGCCCATACCGGAGATAATCGTCTCGCCAGTCTCGGAATTCGAGCCGACCTTAAATGTCGGATCTTCGTCAGAAAGTTTCTTTAAAGCCATACCCATTTTCTCCTGATCAGCTTTGGTCTTTGGTTCAATGCGAAGAGACACGACAGGATCGGCAAATTTGATCGGTTCGAGCACAATCGGATTGCTCTCGTCACAGAGAGTGTGAGAAGTGCGAGCGCCTTTCAAACCAACCGCCGCGGCAATTTCACCGGCAAAGACTTTTTTCACGTCCTCACGTTTGTTGGCCTGAAGCCGAACAATCCGACCAAGCCGCTCTCGCTCTCCAGTCGTGGAATTGTAAATATAAGTGCCAGCTTCAATCGTGCCTGAGTAGACACGGAAGAAAGTCAGCTGGCCGACGAACGGATCATTCTGAAGCTTGAATGCCAAAGCCGAGAACGGCTCCTCATCTGAAGCGTGTCGGAGGATTTCACCGCCAGTCCTGGGATCAGTACCTTTCACTGCAGGAATATCGAGAGGCGACGGCAGATAATCAACGACCGCATCGAGCACCAATTGAACCCCTTTGTTCTTTAGGGCCGAGCCGGTAAAGACTGGCACCAACTTTAGGGCCAGAGTCGCTTTTCGAAGAGTCTGTTTCAGATCATCGAGTGAAGGAGTCTTGCCGTCTAAATACTCCGCCATCAATTTTTCATCATGTTCGACAATCTTCTCAACGAGGACGGCGTGATATTTTTTCGACTCTTCAAGAAGTTCTCTAGGAATTTCATCCTCTCGAACGGTATTGCCCATCTCGCCCTCAAAATAGTAGGCCTTCATTTTAAGCAAATCGATTACGCCCTTGAAATTCTCTTCAGAACCAATCGGCAGCTGCATCCGAACGGCATGCTTGGTCAACCGATCGAGAATTGATTGGAATGACCGATCAAACGAGCCTCCCATCCGGTCAAGTTTGTTAATGAAACAGATTCGCGGCACATTGCCTTCGTCGGCATATCGCCAATTGGTTTCTGATTGCGGTTCAACGCCGGCGACGCCGTCAAACACCACCACTGCCCCGTCGAGCACCCGAAGCGATCGCTTAACCTCGGCGGTAAAGTCAATGTGTCCGGGCGTATCAATAATATTGAAGCGATGTTTGTATTCTTGTTCTGCCTTTCTCTGTTGTTCTGCGTCCTTGTCTTTGCCTATCTCGGCCAACCGATAGGTTGGAGTCCAGAAACAGGTAATGGCGGCGGCAGTGATGGTGATACCGCGCTCACGCTCCTGCTCCATCCAATCGGTGGTTGTGTTGCCTTCATGAACTTCCCCGATCTTGTGACTCATACCCGTGTAGTACAAAATCCGCTCGCTGGTGGTCGTCTTGCCAGCGTCAATGTGGGCGATAACCCCAAAATTCCTGACTTTCTTTAATGGATAGTCGCGGTTCATGAGGGGTAGAATTAAGATTTAAGATTTATGATTTAAGAAAAAAGAAAAACGCCGAAGCGTAAACAATAGAGTACATGAAAACAAGGAAAAATGCAAAAACAAAAAAGCTGGAGAGTGAACCTCCAGCTGTAAACTTGCGATCTAAAGGGCCGCCACCGGTTAGCCCTTGAGAACCGCAGCGGCCATTTTTGCGTTATGCCTTTCGGCTTTTTGTCTGTTCAGCTCTGCCCTAGCCATGTCAAAAGCCGGATTCCAATCACCATCATGAAAACCGAGTTCTTTGAGGACATCTATCGCCTCTCGGATCCTTTCTTGGTCATCGTGACCCGCCTTCGGATCCTCCGGGTGAGCGTCTTGAACACAAACCACTCGCAACGCCAACTCATAGAGAAGCACTCCGAAAGCTTCCCGAAATTCTTGTTCAGACAGTCCCAACAAGACAAAGATTCCGGGGCGGTCTGACTGATAGCCAGGTAACAGAGATCTCTTCCGTGCAAGATACCCCAGGAAAAACGTGTTTTTGCAAACATGTTCCTCAAGCCGGTGAAGCGGATTGAGCCATTGACTGTCGTAATTCCTCTGATACACCTTATTGACAAAGACAATGGACAACGACGTCAGCGGGACCAGAGCAACAAAAAAATAGACCGGCGTGTCAAATTCTAATTTGTCAGACAAAAGCCATTTGTAACCGAAGCCGATAAGAATGGCGGACGCAATCAAGGAAAAGGCAAGAAGAAAATGGCAGTCTTTCTCGAAACGGTCCAGCGCTCTTTTGTATCCCTTAACGAAACTGGAATCATCGCGGCCAAAACTTCCAGTCTTGTTTGCAACCTGCCGCAGTCTCGCAATGAGCCAAGACGGCAGGAGGTGGTTCTCGAGGGCTGCCCACACGGGCACTCCGGAGATGATGTGATTTTTCATGTCAACGAACCTTTCTTTCCGTCTGGTTTACTTGGTCTTTCTGGGGTTCACGGCCCACCTAGCCGTTTCATGGACGGCCGGCTTTTTCAGGTTTCCAAGAGAAAATAGTGACGGGGGCTATTTCTGGCCTTAGAGAAGCACGGCGATATTGATAAGTCAAGCCCTTTGTAAAAGTTGGATTTTTAAACACTTTCCTCTATGAAAATACGCTTGCTTATGGCTACAAATTAGAAAAGCTTGACTTTTTTGATAAAATCTGCTAATATATACAATAGAAGCAAGCTGGGTACTCTGCCCTGCCCTTCCCACAACAAACCAAAGGGTGATATGAAGATCATTCGTCTATTGTCTGCTCTACTCATTGCGGTAGGAACAGCCACTGCAAGTGAACGACCGGAGGAGATGCGAAAGTTGATCAACGTCCTCATCCAAGTGGAGAGTGGCGGCAACGATTCGGTGATCGGCGACCGACACCTCGTCAACAAGGCATACGGATGCCTGCAGATCCGGAAACCTTGTGTGGTTGATGTCAATCGCAAGCTTGGCACCAACTATCAGGCCGAGGATTGTCTGGGGAACCGAGAGTTGTCCGAGAAAATCTTCCGGACATATATCGGCATCTACGCTACCAAGTCACGCCTTGGCCGAGAACCGACATTCGAGGACATGGCCCGGATTTGGAACGGCGGGCCTCGAGGTTTTACGAGGGAATCCACGCTTCCTTATTGGAAGAAGGTGGAAGAGTTCTTGAGATAACCCCCAGTTGTCTACCCACCGCCCCTCCTCGCCTCGGCAAGGAGGGGCGGTTTTTAATTAAGATGATGCTCCAACACCAATAGAAGATAGGGCTCTAGAATGTCAGTGTGTATGACAAGTGAAAAGCTGGAAGGTACAAGCACGAACTAAAAAATCTATTAAGGTCAGGGAGTAGGTCATGAAGGTCAAATTTGCACATATACGCTATAGCGTATATGTGCAAATTAGAAATTGTAAAAAATTTATTTTTTACTTGAAGACCCTCTCTCTCCCTGTATATGGTTTGGCTAGCTTAAATGTTTTTAAGTTGCTCTCTAGACGAAGGCTCTTCACGTAATCCAAAAAATCTTTTGGTAGTGGAGAAGGTCCAACCCAAACACTTCTTTGAATCATTGTGTAGTCAAAATTTTTAAGCTGTCTGCGAAACCAATCTCGCTCTTTCTTTTTTGCTTCGACAACATCGTACATTAAAATCAAGTCTTTTGGAGAATTCTCTGAAAAAGTGGAAGGAAATGTAGCAAGATAAAAACCTCTTTTACGATTTTTATTCTTTATGCGATTTCCTTTATTAGTATCAGAAACTGGAAATCCGAACGAATTTACTTTTATTCCTTTGTAGTAGGCCATCAACTATATTATACACCAATTACATATATGCGCGATAGCGTATATATGTATTGTTAGAAAAAAAGCTTATAAAGTCGAGGGGGTTGGAAAAGATTCGAAAGCGAATGGGGACATTTTTTGAAAAGCCTTGCAGAATAAAATCCTCGCTGGGAGATTTTTCTCTATAATCGACAGCGAGCTAGAATAGCGATTTTAAAACATCGCGCAGGGCGACTGTCCCGAGCGTAGTAATTTTCCAGCAGGAAAATATACGTGTCTTAAAATCACTGTTCGAGTGAGCCCCTACCAAGCGAAGTGCGCGAATGCTTTGTTTGCCTCCGCCATTTTGTGAGTATTCTCGCGCTTCTTCACCGCCTCCCCTTCGTTCTTGGCAGCGAGCATGATTTCTTCAGCCAATTTTAGAGCGATTGGTTTGCCTTTTTTTGATCGCGCGGCCTCAATAATCCACTTCATGCCAAGTGCTTGGCGCCTCTCCGGTCGAACTTCTCTCGGCACTTGATAGTTGGCGCCTCCCACTCGCCGAGATCTAACCTCCATCGTAGGCGAAGTATTTTTTAGAGCAGTGTCGAGTACTTCGATCGGGTTTTCGACTTTCATTTTTTCTTTGACCGCGCCGAGAGCGCCATGAACAATCTTACGCGCAATATTTTTCTTGCCCTCTTCCATCACATAATTCACCAATTTGGAAACTTTCACGGAGTTGTACACCGCGTCTGGTTTGATTTCGATTTTTCGTTTGATCCTGCGTCGCATAAATTTAGTTTATAAAGTTTATCAAGTTCATCAAGTTATAAAATGCTATGATCTCTGCTTTATAAACTTTAAAAACTTGAAACTTTAAACTTGTTTGGGTTTCTTTGCCCCGTATTGGCTCCGTCCTTTCTTGCGATTCTCTACGCCAGTCGCATCAAGCACGCCGCGGACAATCTGGTATCGAAGACCGACATCTTTGACGCGGCCGCCACGAAGCATCACCACCGAGTGCTCTTGCAAAGCGTGGCCAATGCCTGGGATATAAGCTGTTACTTCCATGCCATTGGTCAATCGAACACGGGCGATTTTCCTGATCGCCGAGTTTGGCTTCTTAGGGGTCTTGGTGGTCACTTTCGTGCACACACCCCGCTTGAAAGGTGAGAATGACGAGACTGGCCGATTCTTTAGGTTATTGAATGTCCGCGTCAAAGCCACCGCCTTCGACTTGCGGCTAGTCTGGCGACGCTTACGCCTGATGAGTTGGTTTATGGTTGGCACGGTGATTTAGTTCATCAAGTCATAAAGACAAAAACGGCTTTCAGTATCCCACTTGATAAACTTTATAAACTTAGGAGCTCAGATACTCTAATATATCCGGCCCAAAAGTGCAAACTCGCTGAAAACCGAAACATCCGCGCCGGACTTAAGAGCCGGTTGTGGTCGAAGTAGCAACAGGATCGCTCGCGCTACCAGATTCAACTTCTATAGAACGAGGTTCGACTATGACTTGGCGAGTAGTAGTCGCGTGATTACCGACTTGATCAACGGCAGTGTATATCACCTCATAAGTGCCTGGAGCGCTTGTGTCCACTTCGGCGCCAAACACATTAAGACCTAGGTTGTTGGAGACATTGTCGGTCACCACGGCGCCAAGATCAATGTACCGATCTCCCACCTTGATCCACGCCGGACTGGCTCCGTTAACAGTGATTGTCGGCGGCTCAATATCGACAGCAACACCGGATAATCCGAGAGAACTAGTAGAAGTGGCTGACGGAGATATTGCGGCGAACTGTGGGAGAGGGGCCGGCGCGACGCCATTTCTATCGAGAAGCTCTTTGAGCTGATCACGAGTCACGCAGACATCCTCGAGACAAAGCGTCTTGACTGACAAAGCGTCGGCCATTATCTGTCTGAACCTCGCCAGACCATTGCTAACACTCGCTCCCATTTGGTCGAGAGCGGATAGTACCGAAGCGGCAAATGACGTACTGGGTAAACCGCCAAAAGTATCGATCTTTTTTGACAGAGCTTGGATACCAACGAGCGCCACGCCAGCCGGGTCAATGCTCGAAATAGAAGTTTCGCCAGGTGAGCCACCTAGACCAAAAGCTTTGTAGAAATCTTGGGCAATCGGACCAATATGTTTCACTCCGGGGGATTCGAGTTTGTAGTTCCATTCTGATATATCGAGACTGTTAATCTTTTGGAGGATGTCGTCGCCGTCAAGCTTTGTAAAATTCTCCTTAAGATCGCGGCTCGAAGCGTTGGTCCAGACGCCACCGACGGTCAGGTAGGCGCCGGAGATGGCTTCGAGTGGCCCTAGCGTTGGATTAGTCATGCCGATACCGATCTTGCCACTGTTGATATTGACCGATAAAAATGTGGTGGTAGCCGATCCAACGATAAACCGGCTGTGAGACACTTGCATCGTCGTTGTGCCGATAGCAAGCGAACCGGCTATAGTTGAAGTCGCCGTTGAAGATGTGGCCGTGAAAAATTGCGAAACTGTCTCGCCCACGACCGAGAGTGTGGCATAAGGCGAAGTGGTGCCGATACCGACTCGTAAATTCTGAGCACCACCAGTACCGTTGGCCTCTCCATAGACGGTAAGGACCGGGGTACCGTCAATTTGGGCAGAGTAACTTTCTGGAGTGCCAGAAGATGGCGTGGTACTAATCGGAAGATCAACCCAGCTAATCACTCCGGCGTCAGTATCGAAAGATGTGGCGCCTATCTGCAAATAATCAATACTAGTAACTGCTCCAGAGTAATCGTAAGTAATAGCTCCACTACCAACATTTAAGCCTCCGGCGATGGTCGAGGTGGCGGCAGTTGAAGTCGCTGAAAAGTTGGCGAAGACACCTTCCCCGACAACCGACAATTTGGCGTAAGGCGAGGTGGTACCGATACCAATATCACCGGCGGCAGTAATATGGAAAACCGTGGTTGTTGCGCCGATGGTCGAAGAACTAATGGAAAATAATGGCGTGGTACTGGTGCCAGCAACGCCAGCAATCGAGAAACGGGCCCATGGGGTGGTAGTGCCAACACCGAAGTTTGAGGTCGAAGTGGCGGCGTTCAATTGAAGCACTTTGCAAGCAGCAGTCCCTGGTGTACACCCTGGATCAAGAGTGTCTCCGGGAGCAAATGGTCCGGCAATAACGACTGAAATTGGCAAAAATACCAAGATAAAAATGAGCGTTCCGAAAACGGCAAAACTGCCCTTAGAAGACTGGTCTGGGTTTTTAAAAACTGGTAAACGTCTCATTGGCCTGTCCAAAGTATAACACCAACAATTCCCTGATTTATTAACAGTAGGGAGGATTTAACGCTGTTGCCAAAAAATCCCTACCATAATATAGTTAAGCCGGTCTAAGAGATTTAATAATATCCTATGGATACCGCTTCTCCCCTCTCCGGAAAAAAAGTGATGATCGTCGAAGACGATAAGTTTTTCATGGATCTTTTAGCCAAACGGCTTTCTGCCTCTGGCTTGTCAGTCATTCACGCCCACAATGGCGAAGAGGCCATATCGTTAAACCAGTCCGAGAAACCGTCAGTGATTCTCTTAGATGTGCTTCTGCCAGAAAAAGACGGTTTTGCTGTTTTGGCGGAACTAAAGGGCAACGAATCCTCGAAGGGAACACCAGTGATTCTCCTCTCGAACTTGGGCTCTAAAGAAAATCTCGAGAAAGCCAAAGCGTTGAAAGCGTACAACTTCCTAATCAAAGCGACTGTTTCTCTCGACCAAGTTATGAAAGAAACTATGGCGGCCCTCTCCGGCGCGCCAGCGAGAATGTAGATCTATAGAAAAAGATGGTCGGAAACGACTACACCTCAAAGACATCGTCGATGATGCCTTTTTTTGTCTTGATTGGCGGGGAAGTAAACACTTCGGTGTAAGATCCATCTTGATTCTTCCGATCAACTTTAAGAAAGTATGAAGCGCTCTGTTCGGGGGCGAGAATAAAGTATCGGCCAAGCTGGTCAGTAACACGCTGGAATAGTTCGGTGCCGACATCAGCTGAAAATACATGGACAATGGCAAAAGAAAGCGGTAAGCCAGTCGCCTTCTCGCGAAGCGTGCCGTATTGCCGAGTTCGAAAACCAAACAATCGCAGAAGAAGCAAGACGATGTAGAGACCAAAGGTGCCAATGTTGTATGGTTCTGGCGCAGCGAAGAGAGCAATAACCGCGACCACAAAACCGACAAGGAAAAAGAAATCTGTCAGTTTCCGAATCAGCCGGTCATGTTTTGAATAGAACCGCATCAATTTCTGATTTTTTTTCGCAAACTCATTCCAGTCAAACTTCACCGGATCAAGAGGAATATTTTTACTGATTACCGAACCACCTTCAGGCACAACAATTGATTCGCCGAAATAAAGATCATGATAGAGTTCGTCAGCCAATCTGCCTCTCAACCGCTCCGATGGAAATGTATAGTTTGTCTTATTAGCCAGCATTTTATATTCCCCCGGAGCAAGGAGAAAACCGTATCGTCCGTCGATATCCGTGACTGAAGCGTCAATTTCCGAGCCATCAGGCTTCTGTAGCACCACATAAGCAGGGTCAAGCGGTTGTTTTGTAACACTATCATAAACTGTACCCCACGGCCGACGGCGTTTTTTCAGGTTGAAAGTGGCAAGGAGAACGCCCCAGAGCCGGACTGGTAGGAGCACGATCTCCGATAGAGACAAAGGATTGAAGAACAGAGCTGAAGCCGTAACTACGCCAGTGCCGACGGCGCCAACCGTTAAGACGGT
>Ga0233424_10002268_pt1 | contig 14144 bp, 10 predicted proteins | sample Watercolumn_Towu_FD_181011 | JGI IMG/M metagenome (GOLD analysis project Ga0233424, IMG submission 181011) | Freshwater microbial communities from Lake Towuti, South Sulawesi, Indonesia - Watercolumn_Towuti2014_125_MG | ecosystem: Environmental > Aquatic > Freshwater > Lake | place: Indonesia...
GCTTGGCTGCGTAGAGGCCCAGGTCGGCGAGGTTGACCACCTGGTGCCAGCCCCGCCCCTGGGGCCGCTCCGGTTCGAAGGGCATGCAGGCGAAGCCCACCGAGCAGGTCACCGCGATCGGCTGGCCGTCGTCCAGCACGAAAGGCGTCGCCGCGATGACGGCCCGCATGCGCTCGGCCAGCTCCTCGGCGCGCTGACGGTCGGTGTCCCGCGCCACGGCGAGGAACTCCTCGCCGCCCCAGCGCACGAGGTAGTCCGACTCGCGCAGCACCGAGCGAAGACGCGCGCCGAACTGCACCAGCACCGCATCGCCGGCCGCATGGCCGTGGCGGTCGTTGATGCGCTTGAAGGCGTCGATGTCCAGCAGCAGGAAGACGTTGTCGGTGTCCAGGGGCTGGCCGCCGGCCGCCAGCGTCTCCTGCGAGCGGCGCAGGCTGGCCGCCAGATCCTGCTCGATGTGCTCGCTGAGAAAGCGGCGGTTGTGCAGGCCGGTGAGCGGGTCGGTCACGCTGCTCAGGGCGAGCTGCTCGGACTTTTCTTCCAGCGCCTGGTGCAGCGCGCGCAACTCGGCCGTGCGCTCGCGCACCTTGTGCTCCAGCTCCAGCTGACGCCGGCGCAGCAGGCGCGTGCGCACCGCCACCGCGCCCACCAGCAGCAGGCCCAGCGCGACGGCCAGCGAAGCGCGGAACCACCAGGTCTGGTGCCAGGCCGGCAGCACGCGCACCGGCAGGGCCAGTTCGCGTTCGCCCCATTGCCCATCGCGGTTGGACGCCCGCAGCCGCAGGGTGTAGCGCCCGGGCCCGAGGTTGGTGTAGGCCACGATGCGGTGCGCCGCGTCGGCGGCGAGCCAGTCGCGGTCGAAGCCTTCGAGCTTGTACGCATAACGGTTGCGTTCGGGCGCGGAGAAGTCGCTCGACGAGAACTCGACCGCAAGGCTGTTGGCGTCCGCGGGCACCTGAAGGGTCGCGTCCGGCCCGGGCTGCAACGGCACGGCTCGGCCACCCACCTGCACGTCCACCAGCAGCACCTGGGGCGCGTAGGTCCAGGTCTGCAGGCGGTCGGGCACCACCACCGTCATGCCGCCGGCGCCGCCGAAGAGCAGTTCGCCGTGCTCGGTGCGCGCGGCCGAGCCCGTCCAGTAGGTCGGGAAGACCACGCCTTCGGCCCGGCGCAGCGCGCGGGCGGTCATGCGTTCAGGGTCGATCCGGGCCAGGCCGTCATCCGTGCTGGCCCAGACTTGGCCCTGCATGTCCTGCAGCAGCGCATTGACGCTGGCATCCGGCAGGCCGCGCCCCGTGCCGATGCGCTGCAGCGCCCCGCCCTGGCCCGGGGCGGGCAGCACGTCGATGCCACCACCGTAGGTGCCCACCCAGAGGCGCTCGCTCGCATCCACCATCAGCGCCGTGACGAAGCCGGCCGACAAACCCAGCGGCTGGGTCGGCCCGGCCGGGTACTGCACGACGGTGTGGGTGGCGGGATCGAGGCGATTCAAGCCGTTGCGCGTGCCGATCCACAGTGCGCCGCCCGAACCCCGGGCCAGGACCATGATGCGCTGGTCAGTCAGGCCAGGCGCCGGCAGCGTCATCGGCGCGCTGCGGCCGCTGGCCAGGTCCAGGCGCCACAGGCCGTCGAACTGGCCGCCGATCCAGAGCGTGTCGCCGTCCGCCAGCAGGGCCCAGGTGGAAGCCGCCGGGTCGCGCCCGGCCAGCCGGACGCGGCTCACCCGCTGGCCCTGGGCATCCGCCCGGTAGAGCCCGCGCTTGGTTGCGATGAACACGCTGCCGTCGGCCACGCGGGTCATGCCCAGCACGATGTCCGGCGGCAGCGCGGCCTCGGGCCGGCTCGCGTCGGGCCGCAGGCCGCCGACGCGCGCGCCAGTCGCGTCCAGGAAGTCGATGCCGCTCTTGTGCGTGGCCAGCCACAGCCGGCCCTCGGGCAGGGGCAGGATCCAGCTGATCTCGGCGCTGATGAAGCGCGAGTCCAGCGCGTTGGCGATGTCGGGGCTGGCGCCCAGGCGCGTGAGCACGCCACCCTGGCGCGGGTCATAGCGGCTCAGGCCACGGTTGGAGGCAACCCAGACCAGGCCGGCGCGGTCCCGGTAGATCGTGCGCAGCGCGTTGTCCGCCAGGCTCACGGGCCAGGCCGGCACATGGCGGATGCGGCGGGTCTGGCGCTGGGCGATGTCGACCGCCACGGCGCCCTGCCCCAGCGTCGCCACCCACATCTCGCCCGGCTGCACTTCGAGCAGGCTGGAGATCTGGTTGTTGAGCAGCAAATCCTCCCTCTCGGCGACGCTGGTCTCGCGCAGTTCCCGGGCCGGCGCGTCGCCCCCCTCACCCAGCACGAACACGCCCTCGTGCAGCGTGCCCACCCAGATCTGCCCGGTGCTGTCCTGCGCCAGCGCCTGGGGCTGCACGGTGCGGCCCGGTGCCAGCGTCACCTCGCGCATCGGCTGCCCCGGCGCATCGCGGCGGAACAGGCCGTGCTGCGAGCCCAGCCACAAGCGGCCGGCGCGATCCTTCAGCAGGGTCCAGACCTGGGCGCCTGCCGCCTCGGCCCAACCGCCCGGAGCACTGGCCCGCGTGATGCGGCCGCTGGCCGGGTGAAGGTGGTCGAGCCCACCGTCGGTCACCACCCACAGGCCGTCGGCCCCGTCGTCGAGGATCTGGCGCACGCTGACATGGCTCAGGCCCTGCGGCCCGCCCACCGGGATGGCGACGAAGCGGTCGGTGGCGGCATCGTGGCGGAACAGCCCGGCCGCGCTGGTGCCCACCCACAGGCGCCCGGCCTTGTCGCCATGCAGCGACTGCACATAGTTGTCGGGCAGCGCCCCGCTGCGCTGGGGGTCGGCCTTGTAGACGCGAAAGCGGTAGCCGTCCCAGCGGGCCAGGCCGCCCAGCGTGCCCACCCAGAGAAAGCCCTGGCCATCCTCCGCCATCGCCGTGGCGATGGGCGTGGGCAGGCCCTGCTCCTGGCCGAGGTGCTGGAAGGTGATGTCCGCGAGGCTCGACCAGCGCTTGTCCGCCGGCGCTGCCACGGCGGAACCCGCCCCCAGCCCGAGCATCCAGCCCAGGAGCAGGCTCAGCGCAGAGCGCCAGCACAGGTCAAGCCACGGTCCGGATGCACGCAGGAGCACGGAAGCGATCGACAGGGGCGGGCCACCAGCCCGGACCCAGCATTCTGCTGCAGCCGGCACGTGCCTCCGGCGAGTCCGCCCCAGGCCAGGGCGCGCGCTGTCGCAGCCGCGTCGAAAGTGTCACGGCAGCTGCCGTCGGCCGGGTCGACGTCAGTTGCCCGGCGGGGCTACTTCGCCCCTGCCGGCGGCGCAGTCTTCTGCATCTGCCGCGCCACACCGCGCAGGATCTGGACCTCTTCGTTCGTGAGGCCCGCGCGGTTGAAGAGCTGGTTCAGCCGCGGCATGAGCTTCTTCGGCGCCGCCGGGTCGAGGTAGCCGATGTCAGTCAGGGCCGCTTGCAGATGCTCCAGCAGGCCCTGCACCGCACGCGCGTCGGCCCGCTCGGGGTCGGGCGTGCGCGGCTGCACCGCGAAGCCGCCCAGCGACTGGCGCAGGTCGTAGGCCAGCAGCTGCACCGCCTGGGCGAGGTTGAGCGAGCCGTAGTCGGGGTGGGTCGGGATGCTGAGCACCGCATGGCAGCGGTAGACGTCCTCGTTGCTCATGCCGTAGCGCTCGGAGCCGAAGACCAGCCCCAGCCGGGGCGGTGCCTCGCGCGCGGCCAGTTCGGCGAACAGCGCGCGCGGCTCGTGGGTCGGCGGACCGAAATCGCGCGGCGTCATGGCGGTGGCGCAGGCGTAGTCGACGCCGTCCAGCGCCTCGGCGAGCGTGGGCACCACGCGGGCGCGCGCCAGGATGTCGGCCGCGCCACTGGCCATGGCGATGGCCTCCTCGTGGCAAAGCACGTCAGGGAAGCGCGGGGCGACCAGCACCAGGTCGCCAAAGCCCATCACCTTCATCGCGCGCGCCGCAGCGCCGACGTTGCCGGCATGGCTGGTGTTGATGAGGATGAAGCGTGTGAATTCCACGGGTTTGTACGGAGTCTGCGGCTAGAATCGCGCGATTATCCGGGGCCCGTCTGACGAGCCCCGACGCTCTTTCCCCCTGTCAGCCCCTTCTCTTCCCAGCGAGTGCCCGCATGCAGCAAACGTCTCTTCATCCCATGCTCAATGTCGCCATCAAGGCGGCACGTGCGGCCGGCGCCCTCATCAACCGCGCCTCGCTGGACCTCGAAGCTCTTCGCATCAACACCAAGAGCCCGAACGACTTCGTCACCGAGGTCGACCACGCCGCCGAAGGGGTGATCATCGAGACGCTGCTGGGCGCCTACCCGGACCACGGCATCCTCGCCGAAGAGTCGGGCCGCACCCACGGCGCCAAGCATTCCGAATACGTCTGGATCATCGATCCGCTGGACGGCACCACCAATTTCATCCACGGCCTGCCCGTGTACTGCGTGTCCATCGCGCTGGCCCACCGCGGCGTGGTGCAGCAGGCGGTCGTGTTCGACCCGACCCGCAACGACCTCTTCTACGCCACCAAGGGCCGCGGCGCCTTCCTGAACGACCGCCGCCTGCGCGTGTCCAAGCGCACCCGCATGAGCGATGCGCTCATCGGCACCGGCTTCCCCTTCCGCCGGGGCGACAACTTCAAGCGCTACGTGAAGATGTTCGAGGAAGTCATGCAGCACTGCGCCGGCCTGCGCCGCCCGGGTGCTGCCGCGCTGGACCTCTGCTACGTGGCCGCCGGCTACTACGACGCCTTCTTCGAGACCGGCCTGCAGCCCTGGGACGTGGCCGCCGGCTCCCTCATCGTGACCGAAGCGGGTGGCCTGATCGGCAACTTCACCGGTGAAGCCGACTTCCTGCACCAGCGCGAAGTCGTGGCCGGCACGCCGCGCATCTACGCGCCGCTGGTGGCCATGCTGTCGCCCTACACCCGCGTCATCAAGGAAGAAGACCTGAACGCCCCCGCGCCGGCCGCCGCCCCCGCACCCGCGGCCGACGCCGCAGCAACTCCCGCTGCCCCCAAGAAGCGAGCCCCGGTGCGCATCAAGAAGACCGAGGGCGGCGACGCGCCCGTCTGATCGCCCACCGGCCCCGGCCATCGCTCGAACAAGCCCTCCTCGCGAGGGCTTTTCTGCTTTTCAGCCGTGACGAATTTGGCGCAGGCGGAACCCCGGTACTAACCCGGTATGCCGGGCGTGACATGTGCACGGCCCGACCCCTTAACTGCGGGGGGAAGCCCGGACAGAATCCGCCCCGCACCGCGATCACAAGTCGCCGTTTCAACCTCGTCAACCCGCTCGAAAGACCCAGATGTTTGTCCGCTCCGCTGTCGCCCTCGCCCTCGTCGCCGCTGCTTCCCTGGCTCACGCCGATGCCAAGATCCTGAAGAAGGTCGCCCCCGAGTACCCCGGCGAAGCCGTCAAGAAGAACATCGTGTCGGGCAGCGTCCGCGCCAAGATCGCCATCGCCGGCGACGGCAAGGTGTCCAACGTGGAAGTTGTCGAAGCCGAGCCGAAGCGCGTGTTCGACCGCGCCGCTGTCGAAGCCCTGAGCCAGTGGAAGTTTGAAGGCACGGGCTCGCCCCAGACGCACGAAGTCAAGCTGGTGTTCAAGTCCGAAGACTGAGCTGACTCCCCGAACGCGCCGCGCCACCCGCGCGACGCCGTCCGACAAGAAAGGCCCGCACCGCGGGCCTTTTGCTTTTTGCGCGCCAGATAATGCGCGCCCCGATGAAAGACGCCGCCGCCCCCGACCTCGCCGCCCACACGCCGATGATGGCCCAGTACCTGGGTCTGAAGGCCGACTTCCCGGACACCCTGCTGCTGTACCGGATGGGCGACTTCTACGAGGTGTTCTACGACGATGCCCGCAAGTGCCATTCCTTGCTGGACATCACCATCACCACGCGCGGCCAGAGCGCCGGGCAGCCCGTCGTCATGGCCGGCGTGCCGGTGCATGCACTGGAGAGCTACCTCGCCAAGCTCATCAAGCTCGGCGAAGCGGTGGCGATTGCCGAACAGGTCGGCGAGGTCGGCGCCGGCAAGGGGCCGGTGGAGCGCAAGGTGGTGCGCGTCGTCACGCCGGGCACCATCACCGACACCGAGCTGCTGGCCGACAAGCAGGACGCCGTGCTGCTCAGCGTCAGCGGGCAGGGGCGCCGGCACGGGCTGGCCTGGCTGTCGCTGACCCAGGGCGAGATCGGCCTGGCCGAATGCAGCGATGTCGAGCTGCCGAGCTGGCTGGCGCGGCTGATGCCGGCCGAGATCCTGGTCGACCGCGAGCACCAGCCCGCGGGCGTGATGCGTGCGCGCTTCCCGGTCACCAACCGGCCGAGCTGGCAGTTCGACGCGACGCTCGGCCAGCGCAAGCTCTGCGAGCAGCTCGGCGTGGCCAATCTGCAAGGCTTCAACGCCCAGGAGCTGCCCCTGTCGCATGCCGCCGGCAGCGCCCTGCTGGCCTTTGCCGAACACACCCAGGGCCGGGCGCTGGCGCATGTGCGCTCGCTGCGCGTGCACCGGGCCAGCGACCTGCTCGACTTGCCGCCCGCCACCCAGCGCAACCTCGAACTCACGCAAACGCTGCGCGGCGAAACCAGCCCCACCCTCTTCTCGCTGCTCGACAGCTGCAAGACCGGCATGGGCAGCCGCATGCTGCGCCACTGGCTGCTGCACCCCAAGCGCGACCGGGCCGAGGCCGTCGGCCGGCATGCCGCCATCGCGGCGCTGCAGGCCGAAGGCTTCGAGCCGCTGCGGGAGGCGCTCAAGTCGGTGAGCGACGTGGAGCGCATCGCCGCCCGCATCGCACTGCGCCAGGTGCGCCCGCGTGAGCTGACCGGCCTGCGCGCCACGCTGCAGACCCTGCCCGCCCTGCGCGCGGCCACGCCTGCCGGCTTGCGCGACGAGGCGCTGAACCCGCCAGCCGACGTGCTGGAACTGCTCGAACGCGCCATCGCCACCGAGCCAGCCCTGCTGCCGCGCGACGGCGGCGTCATCGCGGATGGCTTCGATGCCGAGCTCGACGAGCTGCGCGGCATCCAGCAGAACTGCGACGGCTTCCTGCTCGATCTCGAAACCCGCGAGCGCGCCCGCACCGGCATCGCCAACCTGCGCGTGCAGTTCAACCGGGTGCATGGCTTCTACATCGAGGTGACGCAGGGCCAGGTCGACAAGGTGCCGATGGACTACCAGCGCCGCCAGACGCTGAAGAACGCCGAGCGCTACATCACGCCCGAGCTGAAAGCCTTTGAAGACAAGGCGCTGTCGGCGCAGGAGCGGGCGCTGTCGCGCGAGAAGCTGCTGTACGAGCAGGTGATCGACGCCCTGAACACGCGCCTCGCGCCACTGACGGCTCTGGGCCGGGCGCTGGCCTCGCTGGACGCCCTGGCCGCGCTGGCGGAGCGCGCCCAGACGCTGAACTGGTGCCGGCCGGAGTTCGTGCCGCATCCGTGCCTGGAGATCGAAGCCGGCCGCCACCCGGTCGTGCAGTCGCGCCTGGCCGAGACGGGCGGCGCGGAGTTCATGCCCAATGACTGCAAGCTGGACGCCCGCACCCGCATGCTCGTCATCACCGGCCCGAACATGGGCGGCAAAAGCACCTTCATGCGCCAGGTGGCGCTGATCGCGCTGCTGGCCGCCATCGGCAGCTATGTGCCCGCCACGGCCTGCCGCCTCGGGCCGATGGATGCCATCCACACCCGCATCGGCGCGGCGGATGACCTGGCCAACGCCCAGTCCACCTTCATGCTGGAGATGACCGAGGGTGCAGCCATCCTGCACTCGGCCACCGATCAGTCGCTGGTGCTGATGGACGAGATCGGGCGCGGCACCTCCACTTTCGACGGCCTGGCCCTGGCCTCGGCCATCGCCACCCACCTGCACGACAAGACCCGCGCCTTCACGCTGTTTGCCACGCACTACTTCGAGCTGACCGAGTTCCCGGCCAAGCATGCGCAGGCGCAGAACTGGCACGTGTCGGCGGTGGAGAGCGGCGAGGACATCGTCTTCCTGCACGAGCTTCAGCCCGGCCCGGCGAGCCGCAGCTATGGCGTGCAGGTCGCCAAGCTGGCCGGCATGCCCGCGAGCCTCGTGCGCCAGGCGCGCGCCACGCTGGAAGCCCTGGAGGCGCGCTCCAACGCGGCGGACGACCAGTTCGACCTCTTCGCTGCGCCCCCCGCACCGCCGCCGCTGCCAGAGCCCAGCGAGCTGCTGCAGGCACTCGAGAAGGTGGACCCGGACGCCATGTCGCCCCGCGAGGCCCTGGAGGCGCTCTACAAGCTCAAGGCGCTGGCCAAGGGCTGAGGGCATGAAGACCCTCGTCTTCAGCCACGCCAACAGCTTCCCCGCGGGCTGCTACCGCCTGCTGTTCGAGCACTGGCGCGCCGCCGGCTGGCGGGTCGAGGCGCTGGACCGCTTCGGCCATGACCCGCAGTTCCCGGTGACCCCGGACTGGCGCCGCCTGCGCGACCAGCTACTGCATTTCATCGAGCATGACGTGCAGCCCGACGGCCCGGTCGCCCTCGTCGGCCACTCGCTGGGCGGCATGCTGAGCCTGATGGCGGCCTGCCGGCGGCCCGAGTGGGTCAGCGGCCTCGTGATGCTCGACTCGCCCGTCATCGCCGGCCTGCGGGCCGCGGGTGTGGCCGTGGCCAAGACGACCGGGCTGATGAACCGCTACCCGCCTTCGCGCATCGCCCGCGAGCGGCGCCATCTCTGGCCGGACCGTGCGGCCGTGCGGGCGCATTTCGCCGCCAAGAAGGCCTTTGCCCGCTGGGACCCGCGCGTGCTGGACGACTACGTCGCCGCCGGCTTCGAGGAGGCCGACGGCCAGGTACGCCTGCGCTTTCACCGCGAGGTGGAGGCCCAGATCTACCGCACCCTGCCCCACCACCTGCCGCTGCTGCTGCGCCTGCGCCCACCCCAGTGCCCGGTGGGCTTCATCGCCGGCACCGAGTCGGTCGAGCTGCGCCACGGCGGCGTGGCGGCCTCCATGAAGCTGGCCGGCGAGCGCTGGCGGTGGATGGAGGGCAGCCACCTCTTCCCCTTCGAGAAGCCCGAAGCGACGGCGGGCCAGGTGCTCCAACTCCTCGGCTAGCCGCGGGCCGAGCGCCGGGCCGCCCCAAGCCGGCCCGTGGGCGATGTGCTTTTGGCTCAAGGCCAAAAGCATCGCCGTCCCCTCGGGGGACCGGCCGGACACGCCGGCGTCCAGCCCGGCGGGGCCGGACGAGGGGCAGACAATCTACAATCGCAATTTCACACCACAGCAGGCTGTTCTGGCCTGCTGCAAGACATGACCAAATACGTCTTCGTCACCGGCGGTGTGGTGTCCTCCTTGGGCAAGGGCATCGCGTCGGCCTCCCTGGCTGCCATCCTCGAATCGCGCGGCCTCAAAGTCACCCTCATCAAGCTGGACCCGTACATCAACGTCGACCCCGGCACGATGTCGCCCTTCCAGCACGGCGAAGTCTTCGTCACCGACGACGGCGCCGAGACCGACCTGGACCTGGGCCATTACGAGCGCTTCATCACGACGCGCATGAAGAAGGCCAACAACTTCACCACCGGCCAGATCTACAAGACGGTCCTGGAGAAGGAACGCCGCGGCGACTACCTCGGCAAGACGGTGCAGGTCATCCCGCACATCACCAACGAGATCCAGGAATACATCAAGCGCGGCGCCGAGGGCGTCGACGTGGCCATCGTGGAAATCGGCGGCACGGTGGGCGACATCGAGTCCCTGCCCTTCCTGGAAGCCGTGCGCCAGATGAGCCTGCGCGCCGGCCCCACGAACACCGCCTTCGTGCACCTGACCTACGTGCCCTGGATCGCCGCCGCCGGCGAGCTCAAGACCAAGCCCACGCAGCACACCGTGCAGAAGCTGCGCGAGATCGGCATCCAGCCCGACGCGCTGCTGTGCCGCGCCGACCGCCGCATCCCCGACGACGAGCGCGAGAAGATCTCGCTCTTCACGAACGTGCCCGAGTACGGCGTGATCTCGATGTGGGACGTCAACACCATCTACAAGGTGCCGCGCGTGCTGCACGAGCAGGGCCTGGACCAGCTCATCTGCACCAAGCTCCAGCTCAAAACCAAGAGCACCGACCTCAAGCGCTGGGACAACCTCGTCTACGAAGTCGAGAACCCCAAGGAGCAGGTCACCATCGCCATGTGCGGCAAGTACACCGACCTGTCGGACTCCTACAAGTCGCTCAACGAGGCGCTGCGCCACGCCGGCATCCACAACCATGCCGGCGTCAAGATCGAGTACGTCGACAGCGAGACGCTGACGCCCGAGACGGTGAGCAGCCTCAGCGCTTACGACGCCATCCTCGTGCCCGGCGGCTTCGGCAAGCGCGGCGTGGAAGGCAAGATCCTCGCCGCCCAGTACGCCCGCGAGCACAAGATGCCCTACCTCGGCATCTGCCTGGGCATGCAGGTCGCCACCATCGAGTACGCCCGCCACATGGCCGGCCTGGAAGGCGCCAACTCCACGGAGTTCGACCCCGCGACGCCCCACCCCGTCATCGCCCTCATCGACGAGTGGCAGGACGCGGACGGCAGCATCCAGAAGCGCGACGCCAACTCGGACCTCGGCGGCACGATGCGCCTGGGCGCGCAAAGCTCCGACGTCAAGCCCGGCACGCTGGCGCACGACATCTACGGCCCGGTCGTGAACGAGCGCCACCGCCACCGCTACGAGGCCAACGAGCACTACCTCGACCGCCTGCAGAAGGCCGGCCTCGTCATCTCGGCCATCACCCAGCGCAAGAAGCTCACCGAGATGGTGGAGCTGCCGCGCGAGGTGCACCCCTGGTTCGTCGGCGTGCAGTTCCACCCCGAATTCAAGTCGACGCCCTGGGGCGGCCACCCGCTGTTCACGGCCTTCATCAAGGCGGCGCTGAACCACAAACACGAGGCGAAGTGATGGAACTCTGCGGCTACCAGGTCGGCCTCGACCGACCCTTCTTCCTGATTGCCGGCACCTGCTCCATCGAGAGCCTGCAGATGTCGCTCGACGTCGCCGGCCTGCTCAAGGAAGCCTGCGGCGCGCTCGGCATCCCGCTGATCTACAAGGGCTCCTTCGACAAGGCCAACCGCTCGTCCGGCACCTCCAAGCGCGGCGTCGGCATGGACGCTGGCCTGAAGATCCTCGACGAAGTCCGCCGCCAGATGGGCCTGCCCGTGCTGACCGACGTGCACGACACGAGCCAGGTGGCTGATGTCGCTGCCGTCGTGGACGTGCTGCAGACGCCCGCCTTCCTGTGCCGCCAGACCGATTTCATCCGCGCCGTCGCCCAGAGCGGCAAGCCGGTGAACATCAAGAAGGGCCAGTTCCTCGCGCCCTGGGACATGAAGAACGTCATCGACAAGGCCCGCGCTGCCGCCGCCGAGGTGGGCCTGACCGAAGACCGGTTCCTGGCCTGCGAGCGTGGCGTGAGCTTCGGCTACAACAACCTCGTGGCCGACATGACCAGCCTGGCCGAGATGCGCAATTCGGGCGCCCCGGTGGTGTTCGACGTGACCCACTCGGTGCAGAAGCCCGGCGGCCAGGGCACCACCAGCGGCGGTGCGCGCGAGATGGTGCCGGTGCTGGCCCGTGCGGGCGTGGGCGTGGGCGTGGCGGGTCTCTTCATGGAGACCCACCCCAACCCGGCCGAAGCCTTCAGCGACGGCCCGAACGCCGTGCCGCTCAAGCACATGCGCACGCTGCTGGAGCAGCTCGTGGCGCTGGACCGCGTCGTCAAGCAGCAGCCGCTGCTGGAGAATGATTTCTCCTGCTGATCCGACCCCAGCCTGCCGCCACGCCATGCCCAGCGCCTACATCCTCGCCAACGTCAGCGTCACCAACCCCGCCCAGTACGAGGACTACCGCAAGTTCTCCAGCATCGCCATGCAGGTGCATGGCGCCGAGGTGTGCGTGCGCGGTGGCGCGGTGACCGTGCTCGAAGGCGATTGGACGCCCGAGCGCGTCGTGCTGCTGAAGTTCCCGTCGCGCGAGGCGGCGCAGGCCTTCTACGATTCCGCCGAATACACCCGCGCCCGCCAGGCCCGCGAAGGGGCTGCCGTCATGCGCATGGTCTTGATCGAAGGGGTGTGAACCGCGCGAATGTTGTGACGCGGTAACGCCCTCTTGGCACACTCACGGCCGACCGAATTTTTCACTTCCTGGAGACACTGAATGAGCGCCATCGTTGACATCGTCGGCCGAGAGATCCTCGACAGCCGCGGCAACCCCACCGTCGAATGCGACGTGCTGCTGGAGTCCGGCGTGATGGGCCGCGCGGCCGTGCCGTCCGGCGCGTCCACCGGCTCGCGCGAGGCCATCGAGCTGCGCGACGGCGACAAGGCCCGCTACCTGGGCAAGGGCGTGCTGAAGGCCGTCGAGCACATCAACACCGAGATCAGCGAGGCCGTGCTGGGCCTGGATGCTTCCGAGCAGGCCTTCCTCGACAAGACCCTGATCGACCTGGACGGCACCGAGAACAAGAGCCGCCTGGGCGCCAACGCGATGCTGGCCGTCTCGATGGCCGTGGCCCGCGCTGCGGCTGAAGAATCCGGCCTGCCGCTGTACCGCTACTTCGGCGGCATGAACGGCTGCCAGCTGCCCGTGCCGATGATGAACGTCATCAACGGCGGTGCGCACGCCAACAACAGCCTCGACCTGCAAGAGCTGATGATCATCCCCGTGGGCGCGCCGAGCTTCCGCGAAGCCCTGCGCTGGGGCGCCGAGGTCTTCCACGCGCTCAAGAAGATCCTGCACGACAAGGGCATCTCCACCGCCGTGGGTGACGAAGGTGGCTTCGCCCCCAGCGTCGAGAGCCATGAGGCCGCCATCCAGCTGATCCTGCAGGCCATCGACAAGGCCGGCTACACCGCCGGTGAGCAGATCGCCATCGGCCTGGACTGCGCCGCCAGCGAGTTCTACAAGGACGGCAAGTACGTGCTCGAAGGCGAAGGCGGCATCCAGCTGACCGCGGCCGAATGGACCGACATGCTGGCCACCTGGGTCGACAAGTACCCCATCATCTCGATCGAAGACGGCATGGCCGAAGGCGACTGGGACGGCTGGAAGCTGCTGACCGACCGCCTGGGCAAGAACGTGCAGATCGTCGGCGACGACCTCTTCGTCACCAACACCAAGATCCTGCAGCAGGGCATCGAGAAGGGCATCGCCAACTCGATCCTGATCAAGATCAACCAGATCGGCACGCTGACCGAGACCTTCGCGGCCATCGAGATGGCCAAGCGCGCCGGCTACACCGCCGTCGTGTCGCACCGCTCGGGCGAGACCGAAGACAGCACCATCTCCGACATCGCCGTCGGCCTGAACGCCGGCCAGATCAAGACCGGCTCGCTGTCGCGCTCGGACCGCATGGCCAAGTACAACCAGCTGCTGCGCATCGAAGAAGACCTGGGCGACGTCGCCGTCTACCCGGGCCGCGCTGCCTTCTACAACCTGCGCTGATCCATGCGGGTCCTTGCCCTGGTCCTGGCGGTCTTCCTGATCGCCATCCAAGCCCAGCTCTGGGTGGGCCGGGGCAGCTTTCCCTATGTGGCCCACCTCCGGGAGGAGGTGGAGGCCGCACACGCCGAGAACGACCTGGCCCGGGCGCGCAACGCCCAGCTGCAGGCTGAACTGCGCGATCTGCGCGAAGGCCTGGAGATGGTCGAGGAGAAGGCCCGCTTCGAGCTGGGCATGATCAAGTCCGACGAGGTCTTCGTGCCCGTCGTGCCGGCCTCCGGCAGCCGCCGCTGATGCTGGCCGCCGCGTGGGCGGCGCTGCTGGCGCCGGCCTTCACCGCTTTCGGCAGCCCGATTTCCTGGCTGGAACTCGTCGCCTTCGTGCTGGCCGTGTGGATGGTCATCTGCAATATGCGGGTGCACCTGCTGGCCTGGCCGCTGGCCTTCCTCAGCTCGCTGCTGTACTTCGCGCTCTTCTGGGACGGCAAGCTCTATGGCGAGGCCACGCTGCAGCTCGTCTTCGCGGCCCTGGCCGTGTGGGGCTGGTGGCAGTGGCGCTTCGGCCGCACCCGCGAGGGCGACACCCTGCGCGTGCGGCGCCTGGGCTGGCGCGGCGTGCTGCGCCCGGTGCTGCTGACGCTGGCCGCCTGGCCGCTGCTCGGCCTC
>Ga0233424_10002272_pt1 | contig 14131 bp, 8 predicted proteins | sample Watercolumn_Towu_FD_181011 | JGI IMG/M metagenome (GOLD analysis project Ga0233424, IMG submission 181011) | Freshwater microbial communities from Lake Towuti, South Sulawesi, Indonesia - Watercolumn_Towuti2014_125_MG | ecosystem: Environmental > Aquatic > Freshwater > Lake | place: Indonesia...
GGCCACCCATAGTGTGGGCCGCGACCCGCGTGTCGACGGAGTGGATCCGACCGTGACGTGGATCACGCGCAACATCACCATCCGCAACAACGTGTTCGGTGCGGGCGGACCCCGCGCTATCTTCGCCCACGACACGGCGACGGGGCGCGCGGTGAACACGTGGAATGTCACGATCGACGGCAACCTGTTCAGCAGCTCCACTCGTGGCCCGTCGATGGTCACCTGGGGAGGGTCTGGCGACGTCTACGAGACGTTCTCGACGCCCGCGCAGCTCGCCGCGGCGAAGAACCCCGGTTGGCGCAACGCGCAGACGGCCGTTGCCCAACCCTTCGCGGACATGAGGGACGACATCGCCGCGAACACCGCCATCGCCCGGCCGCTCCCGTCAGCGGTCGCGAGTCTGCTGGGCATCGCGACGGGCACAGTGATGCTCGGCAGCGGCCGGTGAGCATCTCCCGGTCCGCCCTCCGGGGCGGACCGGGTCGCGTCCCGGCTCCGTCCGGGCACAATGGAGGTGTGACCCACGACTCTCGTGCCCCGCATCTCCTCGTGCACCCGGGATGGGAGCTGTTCGGCTCCGATCGTATGCTCCTCGAGACCGCGACAGCGCTGCGGGAGCGAGGGGAGCCGGTCGTCGTCGTGTTGCCGCGACGTGGCCCTCTCGTGGACGAACTGCAGGCACTCGGCGCGCAGGTGCTCCTTCCCCCGATGTTCGTGCTGCGCAAGTCGAACCTGCGGCCCCGGAACTGGCTGCGGTCCGCGCGGGACGCGGTTCAGGGATTCGCTGCCTCCATCGCGATCGTCCGGCGGCTGCGTCCCCGGAGCATCTACGTGAGCACCATCGTCCTGCCCACCTGGCCCCTCGTGGGTCGACTGAGCCGTATACCGACCGTCACCCATGTCCACGAGGCGGAGGCCTCCGCGTCCCGCTGGGTGAACCTCGCACTCTACGCACCGCATCTCGCGGCGCATCGGGTCGTCGCGAACAGCCGCTTCACGTTGCAGACCGTTCAAGCGGCGCTTCCTGCCCTCGCTCGGCGCGCAGCGGTTATCCCCAACGGTGTGGCCGCCCCCTCCGAGGTCGACGAGCCGCGGCCGTACGTGGACCGCCTCCGTATCGGTTACGTCGGTCGGCTCTCGCACCGGAAGGGCCCCGACCTCGCCGTCGAGGCCTTGGCCGAGCTCGCCGTCGCCGGCGTCGACGCCGATCTCCATCTGGTGGGTGCCGCCTTCGTGGAGAACGCGGGATACGAGCGGGAGCTGCGCGAGCGTGCGGAGGCGCTCGGCGTCGGCGATCGCGTGACGTTCCTCGGATTCCAGTCCGACGTCTGGCCGTTCCTCGCCGGCATCGATGTGCTCGTCGTGCCTTCCCGGCAGGACGAGTCCTTCGGCAACACCGCCGTCGAGGGCGTGCTCGCCGCTCGGCCGGTGGTCGCATCGGACATCCCCGGGCTTCGCGAGGCGGTCGGCAGCTATCAGAGCGTCGCCTTCACGACGCCGGGGGAATCCCAGGAGCTCGCCGCGGCACTGCGGTCCGTGGTGGACGGCTGGGAGGAGCGGCGGGCCGACGCGCTCTCCGCCCGCGCGTCGGCGCTGCACAGGTTTGCTCCGGCGACCTACCGCCGGACCACGGCGGAGTTCCTGACCTCGGTCGCGCCGCGCTGACCGTCCGCCTTCAGCGGGAGAGGAGATCCGGGGCGGGCGGCACGAGGAACGCCGAGACCTGTCGGTAGAGCGCCGATGCCTCCAGGGCGGTGCGCTCCAGCATCGCCCGGTGCGCCCGCGCGGCGTCGTGGTGGGCGTCCGGGATGTCGAACGGGTTCGAGCGCCGACGACCGAGGAGGGTCCTTCGGGCTTTCGGTGGGGCGACGAACCCGCGTCGCCCGTGCAAGGCCGCCGCGTATGCGGCGAGGCCGTCCGCTGCGCGCCCGTCATCCAGAAGGGCGCTCGCATTCTCCTCGCCGAAGACCGCGGCACCCAGATGGAGGGCCTCGCGCAGGGTGAACGCCTTGGACCGCGCCTGCGGGACCAGCTGAGAGATGAAAGAGCGTTCCGCTCGGCTTGCCGTGAGGATGAGATCGGCGGTGCGGATCCGGTCGGCGTCGACGGCGGAGGAGCGATGGTCGTCGGCGCCGGCACCCGCGCCCACCGCGCGCGCCACCTCGACCGCCGCCTCACACATCGGCCGGTCCCCGGGGCCCACGCGGATCCCGGCGCTGGTGATGTCCCAGAGCTGTTCCTCAGCGCTGGCACGAAGGACCTGTGCCATCAGGGGCGACCGACAGATGTTCGCCTCGCAGACGAAGATGAGCCTGTGTGCCACGTGTTCCCCTCGGTGCCGAGTCGGAACCGCCGACCCGCTTTCCAACATAGGCGATAATGAGGTGCTGCGAACCGGCGCACAGATCGCACGGCGTCGTGCCGAGGGGGACGGGAACACATGACACTGCAGGATTACTTCCAGGCGCTGAGGGGTCACTGGGTGGTGATCATCGTGCTCACGCTCCTGGGGGGCGGAGCGGCATACGGGTACTCTCAGCTCGTCGACCCGGAGTACCGGGCGGAAGCCCAGGTGATGGTGATCCCGACTCGCGGCGAGAGCACCAGCGAACTGCTGCAGGGCTCCAACTACGTCCAGAGTCTCGTCCAGACATACACGCTCCTCGTGGTCTCGCCCACCGTGCTCGGTCCGGTCATCGAGGAGGTCGGCCTCAACGAGACGCCCAACCGGCTCGCCCGCCGCGTCGACGTCAACGTGCCGCTCAACACGGTCGTCATCGAGATCGGCGTCACCGACGCCGACGGCGAGACCGCGCAGGAGACCGCGAACGCCATCGCGAGCGAGCTCGCTGTCGCGGTTCGGGACATCTCCCCACTGGGGGCTGACGAGAAGCCCGCCGTGCGGATCGAGACCATCTCGCCCGCCCGGACGCCGACAGTGCCCATCTCGCCCAACACCCGCAACAATGTCGCTCTCGGCGCGGCAGGCGGCCTCCTCCTTGGTGTCGTGTACGCCGTGCTGCGCCGACGGTTCGCGACCCGTATCGTGAGCGCGAGCTCGCTCGGCGAGATCACCGACGTCGCGGTTCTCGGGGAGATCCCCGAGGCCGCGGACAATCAGACGCTCGCCCGGGTCATTCGCTCGCAGCCCGACGGACGCATCGCGGAGGCGATGCGGCAGGTCTCCGCGAGCCTGCGATTCGTCGACGTCGACAAGAGCCGACGGGTGATCCTGGTGACCTCGTGTTCGGCACAGGAGGGCAAGTCTTCCGTCGGTCTGGGGCTCGCGCTGACGCTCGCCGAGGGGGGACGGACGGTCCTCTTCATCGAGGCGGACCTGCGGCGCCCCAGTACCGCGCGCTACACCCAGCTCGAAGGGGCGGTGGGTCTCACCACGGTGTTGATCGGTGACGTCGAGCTGGATGATGCGGTGCAGCAGTGGGGTCGCCCCGGGCTGGACATCCTCACGGCCGGTGCGCAGCCTCCGAACCCGGGGCAGCTGCTGTCCAGTGGAGAGCTGCACAAGGTCGTCGACGACGCGCGGGAGAAGTACGACTACGTCATCATCGACACCGCGCCGGTTCTCTCCGTGAGTGACGCTCTCTGGCTCTCGACCACGGCCGACGGCACCCTGTTCGTCGTTCGCGCCCATCGCACGAAGGGGACCGAGCTCGCGCGTGCGCTCTCGTCGCTCGAGTCCACGCGGACGCCGGTCCTCGGCATCGTCCTCAACGGCATCCGCGGCGCGGCGAAGAGCCCGTACTATACGGACGAGCGCCCTCGCGGGCTGCGTCCTCGGCTGAGCCGCCGCGGCGCCCGAGGCTGAGGCCCCGTGAACTCGCTCCTGGCGCTCGGCGCCCGCGCGGCCACCATGGTCGTCTCCCTCGTCTGCGGTGTGATCACCACCAGGATGATCCTGGGCGAGACCGACGTCGAGCACTACGCGCTCTATACACTGCTCATCACGATTCCATCGCTGCTGACGTTCACGGACCTCGGCAGTGGTGCGGTGCTGGTCAATGCAGTGGCGACCAGCGAAGACGTCCGCACGGACCGCAAGCTGCGCCTTCAGGTGACGTCGGTCGGACGGATCCTGCTGCTCTTCGCCTCCGGCCTCATGATCATCAACACCGTGCTGCTCGTCAGCGGGGGATGGCGCGTGCTGTTCGGGGATGCGGGAGCCATCCCCGGGGCTCCCCTCGCCGCCTTCCTGTGCATCACGCTGTTCAGCCTCACGGTGACCCTCGGCGTGTGGTTCCGGATCCTGCTGGGACAGCGCCGCAACCACCTCGTCATCCTCGTGCAAGGCCTCATCTCCCCCCTCACGCTCGGCGGCGTCTGGCTCCTGCTCACCGTCGGAGGCCGGGCCTTCGACTCCTTCCTCGCACTCGCCTCGTACGGCGCCTCCCTGATCACCGCCGTCATCGGGTTCACCCTGGTGACGCGTTCGACCGCGCCTCTCATCCCCGACGCCCTCCGCGTCCTGTTCCGATGGCGGCGTGTGCCCGGCGTGCGGGTGATGGACGTGGGGTGGCCGATGCTGGCGCAGATGGTCACGTATCCCATCGCCGTCGGCTCGCAGCGGTACGTGCTCGCCCAGTACGGCACGCCGACCGACGTCGCGGAGTACGGTGTCGCAGGCCAGGTGTTCTTCGCGCTCAACGGGTTGGTCATGGCCGCAGGGGTGGCGCTCTGGCCACAGTTCGCGCGGCGGCGGCACCGCGGCGAGCTCACGCGCGGGCCGTATCTGCTGTCCCTCCTCTTCGGCGGTGCTGTGGCCATGGCTACGGCGCTCGTCTGGGTGATCGGTCCCTGGCTGTTCGACTTCATCACGCGCGGCGAATTGGAGGTCCGCCCCTCGACGATCCTCGCGTTCGGCGCCATGATCATGCTGACGGCCGCCGTCTATCCCCTGGGCATGTTCATCATGGACAAACCGGGTATCCGCTTCCAGGTCGTTCCGACGTTGGCGATGGCGGCGCTGAGCATCGTGCTGTCGGTCGTGCTGACACCGCTGCTGGGCATCATCGGGCCGCTGCTCGGCGTAGCGTTCGCGCTGACCGTCTGCCAGCTCATCCCGTACGCCATCTACATCCACCGCCACCGTGGGCGCCTGCTCGCTTCCGACCGCGCCCACGATCCGGCGGCCGAAGACGATCCGGCCTCCGCAGGCCAGCCGGGTTAGCCGGTCCACTCCTCGGCTCGGCGATGCGCGCGCCTCGCCGAGTCGTGGAACGACTCCCCGCGCGCGATCCGCAGCGCCAGATCCTCGTAGTCTTCGGCGACGGCGTCCCACGTGAAATCATCGGCGGCGCGGGTCCGGGCGGCAGCTCCGGCTCTGGCCACGCCGTCCGCGTCGGCCTCGGCGGCGGTGATCGCGGTGGCCGCCTGGGCCGGGTCCGAGAAGTACCAACCATGGCCGTCGAGGACCTCACGGTTGAAGACGACGTCGTACGCGATCACGGCCGTGCCGGCTCCCATGGCGCGCAGGAGCGACGGGTTCGTCCCCCCGACGGAATGACCGTGGAGGTAGGTGAAGGCGTGGTGGTAGAGCGCGTCGAGAAGGTCTTGGTCGTACACCGCGCCGAGGAGGCGGATTCGGTCGTCCGCGGCCGCGAGGTCGTCGATGGCCGCGGTGTAGTCGGCGGCATAGGGGGCGGAGCCCACGACCACGAGGGGCTTCCCGGCCGCAGACGCGGCGTACCCCTCGACGATCTCACGGACATGGTTCTCGGGTTCGAACCGCGCGACCACGAGGTGGTACTCGCCGGGCTCGAGGCCGAGCGCGCGGATGCCGGCCACCGGTGCGTCGTCGAGGAGAGGGGCGCCGTAGCGGATCATCTCGCTGGCCACGCCGAACTGGTGATCGTAGTATTCGGCGATTCCGGGAGCGTCGGCGATGATCGCATCGGCCGTCCGCACGCCGAACGACTCGGCCCAGCGATAGTAGGCCTTTCCACGGGGCCCCCACTTCGAGCGTCGCCACTCGAGTCCGTCCATGTGGAGCGCGACGGGGATGCCCCGGGCGCGCAGCAACGGGAGGAACGGCGAGTTGGCGGCGTTGAAGACGAAAGCTGCGTCGGGACGGGCCCTGGTGACCGCGTGCGCGGTCGACAGCGCGGTGTGGCTGAGCGTCTCGAGCGCTTTGTGCCGTACCGCCGGCAGGGTCACCCTCCGCATGCCAAGGTGTACGTCGCCCGCGGTGCCGGCATCCCGCCCGTACACCAGCACACGGTGTCCCCGGGCGACGAGCCGCCGCCCGACCTCTTCGACGGCCGTCTCGAATCCTCCGTATGCGGCGGGGATTCCGCGCGTGCCGATCAGCGCGATGCGGAGCGAGGGAGAGGGGGACGTCGCGGCGGAGTGCATCGGAACAGTATGCCCGAGCCTTGATCGCCGAGTGCGGGGGCTAATCTGGGGCGGTGTCGTCAGAACCTTCCTCGGACTCATCCCTCGCCTGGGGCTTTCCTGCCGAACAGTCGGTGAGCGCGTGGGAGCGCCGTCACGCGGCAGGTGAGGTGCCGAGCGCCTGGCAGTACGGCTTGGACGGCCTGCGCGCGTTCGCGCCCGTCGACGTGCTCGACCTGCCGGCGCCCGGACGGGTGGCGCGAATGCGGAGCCGCGTCGGCCTCGGCCCGCGCCCGGTCGACGGCCGCGCCTTCACCTGGGACGAGAACGCCGCCTTTCGGATGCAGGTGCGGCGTCCTCGGCGGAGCTTCGCGTCAGGCGTCATCTGGCTGACCGACATGGTGGAGCGGGGCCACGTTCCGCAGCGTCTGATCGAGGTGCTGCAGAGCGCGGACGATCTGTGGGTGCTGAGCCGGGGACAGGTCGAACCGCTCCGGGCAGTGATCGGGGCCGGAGGGCCACGCATCACCGCCGTTCCGTTCGGAGTGGACGCCGACTTCTTCCCGCCGCGGCCCTACCCGGAGCGGCCGCGCATCGTGAGCATCGGCAACGACAGGGATCGTGATCCGCAGACGCTCTTCCGAGCGCTGGAGATCGTCCGGGCGCAGCGGCCCGACGTGGAGGCCGTCGTGCAGACATCGGCGACCGGCGCGCCGGACGGCGTCCGTGTCGTCGAGCGCATGAGCCATCGCGATCTCCGGGACCTGTACGCGACAGCGACAGTGGTGGCGACGGCAACCCGACCGAATCTTCACGTGTCGGGGATGACGGTGACTCTGGAGGCACTCGCGACCGCACGACCGGTCGTGAACACGGACACGCCGGGGATGTCGCAGTACGTCGAGGAGGGAGTGACGGGCCACCTCGCTCCGGTGGGAGACGCCGAGGCGCTGGCCGATCGGCTCCTGTCCCTCCTCTCGAACCCGGCGGAGGCGGCACGGATGGGGCTCGCCGGCCGCGCGGCGGTCGAGTCGTCGTTCACTACGGCGATCATGTGCGCCCATCTCGCGGAGATCCTGGTGCCCACCGCGGATCGCACGGCCATCGGGTCCTGAGGTCGGGTAGCGCTGCGGCGAGTGCTGCGCTATTCTAACGGCGGATGCGTCTTTGGGGGACGCGAGGGGATCCATCATCCGCCGATATTTCGGCATGTGCCTGTGGGGAGGCGCCATGCGAGTCCAGCGACTCGAGGCAATCGAACGCGACGAAGAATCGCGCGCACGTCCATTCCGTCGTCTCGCGATGGGAGTCGTCGCCGTCGTGGTGACCGCGCTCCTCGGCGCGACCATCACCGCACCGGCCGCGCAGGCGGATACAGTGCCGACCGATCCCGCTCTGCCGGCGACGGTGAGCGCTGACCCGCTGCCGACGACGCAGATCAACGGCATCGTCTGGGCTCAGGCGGTGGGCGGCACCAAGGTGTACGCGGGCGGGCAGTTCACGAGCGCGCGCCCGGCGGGAGCGCCGGCCGGCACCAACGAGACGCCGCGATCCAACCTCCTCGCCTACGATCTCGCAACCGGTGTGCTCGACACATCCTTCGCCCCCCAGGTCAACGGCCGCATCCTCGCCGCGGCGGTGTCGCCCGACGGCTCGCGGCTGTACATCGGCGGCGGCTTCACCGCCGTCAACGGTCAGAACCGCTACCGTCTGGCGGCCTTCGACACGGCCACCGGCCAGCTGATCGGCAATTGGACCCCCGGTACCAACACGATCGTGCAGGGCATCGTCGCCACCGATACGACCGTGTACGTCACGGGGGAGTTCTCGAACATCAACAACACCGCACGTACCGGCGTCGCGGCCGTGAGCGCGTCGACCGGTGCCGTGCTCGACTTCAACCCGGTCCTCGCCGGCGGGTACGGCGTCCGCTCCGTCGTGGTGTCCCCCGATGCCTCGAAGGTGGTCATCGCCGGCTCGTTCACGTCCACCAACGGGTCGACCAACCCGGGTCGCGGCATGGCCGCGCTCGACGCCTCCAGCGGAGCCAGCCTCCCCTGGGCGATCAACAGTGTCATCCGCAACGCCGGCACCGGCGCCTCCATCTATTCGCTCGCCTCCGACGGGGACAGCGTCTACGGCAGTGGGTACGACTTCGGAGGATCGAAGACGGAGGACGACTTCGAAGGCGCGTTCCGCGCGCGCTGGAGCGACGGCTCGATGGTGTGGATGGAGGATTGCCACGGCGACACCTATTCGGTGTACCCGACCGGGGGTGTGCTCTACACGGCGGCGCACTCGCATTACTGCGGCAACATCGGAGAGTTCCCGCAGCTCGACCCGTGGAGCTTCAACTTCTCGCTCGCGTTCGACAAGAACCCGTCGGACCGCACCATCACTCCTGACATCTACGGGTACCGCAGCTTCACCGGCAACCCGGCGGCCCGTCTGCTGCACTGGTACCCGACGTGGCAGCCCGGCACGGTGTCCGGCATGAATCAGGCCGCATGGTCGGTCACGGGCGGTGGCGACTACCTCGTCTACGGCGGTGAGTTCACGGCCGTGAGCGGTAGCGCACAACAGGGACTCGTGCGCTTCGCGAAGCCCGGGACGGCGCCGAACAAGATCGGTCCGACCATCAAGGGCGGCGCCTACCAGATCAGCGCTCAGTCTTTCCGCGCGGGGCAGGCACGCGTCGCCTGGTCCGCGAACTACGACGCCGACAACGCCCGCTTGACCTACGAGGTCTTCCGTCGTGACCTCGCGCAGCCGATCCACACGACCACTGCCGACTCCACCTACTGGGTGCGACCGCGGCTCACGTACTCCGACACGGCGGTGACCGCCGGCCAGACATACGAGTACCGGGTCAAGGTGACCGACCCCAACGGGAACACCACGACGTCCGACTGGACGCCGGTGACGATCGCGGCCGCCGGGACCTCGAACACGTACAACGAAGCCGTGCTCTCGTCCTCGCCGAGGTATTACTGGCCCATGAACGAGGCGTCCGGTTCGTCCGCGACCGACTGGATCTCCGGGAACGACCTCACGCTGTCCGGAGGGACGACCCGTGGCCAGGCGGGCCAGGTCGTCGGTGAGACCTCGGCCTCCACGGCCTTCAACGGCACCGACGGCACCTCTGCCAGTTCGGTCTCCGAGGTCGGTCCTGACGAGTTCTCGATCGAGGCATGGTTCCAGACGACCAGCACGAGCGGCGGGAAGATCGTCGGCTTCGGCAACAACGCCAAGGGGCTGTCCGGAAGCTACGACCGGCACCTCTACCTGAGCAATTCGGGGCAGGTCACGTTCGGCGTGTACCCCGGGACTGCGCGGACGCTCACCAGCGGGGCCGGTCTCAACGACGGCAAGTGGCACCACGTGGTCGGCACGATGAACAGCTCGGGCATGGTGCTGTACGTCGACGGCGTGCGGGTGAGCTCGCGCTCCGACACGACGACCGGTCAGAGCTATTCAGGCTACTGGCGCATCGGCGGGGACTCCCAGAGCGGCTGGCCGTCCGCGGGGTCGTCGAACTACATCAACGCCCGCATCGCGGACGTGGCCGTGTACGGCAGTGCGTTGACCCGTGACGCGGTGGATGCGCACTGGGTGGCTTCTGGGCGCACGTCGTCGCTCCCCGCTGCGCCCGCAGACGCCTACGGCAAAGCCGTGTACGACCTCGACCCGACACTGTACTGGCGCCTCGGCGAGACCAGCGGGACGGTCGCGAAAGACTCGGGCCGCGACGGAAGCACCGGGACGTACCAGACCAGTGGGTCGGCCACGATCCAACGAGGCCAGACCGGAGCGCTGTCCGGCGTCGCGGACCAGGCCATCCGGTTCACGTCCTCGAAGCTGTTCTCCAGCTGGAACAACCGCCAGACGGTGGTGAGCGCGCGGCAGTACCCGTCGCCGAACACCTATTCGATCGAGACCTGGTTCAAGACCACCTCGACGGGCGGCGGCAAGCTGATCGGCTTCGGGAACAGCAACTCCAACAATGCCAATCCCAGTTCGAACTACGACCGGCACATCTACATGAACGGATCGGGACAGCTGAAGTTCGGCGTCTACAACGGGGGGTCATACGTCCTCACGGCGCCGGGCACCTACCGTGACGGGCAGTGGCACCATGTCGTCGCGCAGCAGTCGGCGGCAGGGATGCAGTTGTTCGTGGATGGCGTGGAGGTCGCTTCGAACGCGCAAGCGGGTGCCGACAACTACAACGGCTACTGGCGCGTGGGCGGCGACACCACCTGGGAAGGGGATCCCTTCTGGGTCGGCACGATCGATGAGGCGGCGGTCTACTCAGCGCCCCTGACGGTCAGCCAGGTGTTGCAGCACTATCAGCTCGGCGACACCGGGGAGCTGAACCAGCTGCCGACGGCGCAGTTCACCGCGGCGACCTCGGACCGGTCGGTGGCTTTCGACGCCTCCGCCTCGAGCGACCCTGAGGGTCCGATCGCCGGCTATGCGTGGGACTTCGGCGACGGCCACACCGGAACCGGTGTCGCGCCTACGCACGAGTACGACACGGCCGGCACCTACACGGTCACCCTCACGGTGACCGATGCCGGCGGGCTCGCGTCCACCGTCGCTCATGACGTGACGACGCGGAACCCGAACGTGCCTCCCACCGCCGCGTTCACCGAGAAGGTGGAATTCCTCTCCGTGGCGGTCGACGCATCCGCGAGCGCGGATACGGACGGCACGATCACGGCGTACGCGTGGAATTTCGGCGACGGTGCCTCGGCGACAGGGGCCACGGCGACGCATGACTATGCGGCTTCCGGAACCTACACGGTGTCGCTCACCGTGACCGATGACCGCGGTGCCTCATCGACCGAGACGAAGACGATCGCTGTCGAAGCTCAGAACGTGCCGCCCAAGGCTGTGGCCAACGTGGTGCGCGCCGCGGATGGTATGTCGATCTCCGCCGACGGAAGCGGCTCCACCGACACCGACGGCAGCATCGTGTCGCACGCGTGGGATTTCGGTGACAGCACCACCGCGACGGGAGCGACGGCGACGCACACCTACACGACAGCGGGAACCTACACGGTCACGCTGACGGTCACGGACGACGACGGCGCAACGCATCAGGCGACCGCATCCGTCGCCGTCGCGCCGGCGGCCACGGAAGAGGTCATCGCCCGAGACGCGTTCGAGCGCACGGCGTCGTCCTCGTGGGGCTCCGCCGACGTCGGCGGCGCCTGGACGGTGTCCGGAGGGGCGGCGGCGTTCTCGGCGGGGGATGGCGTGGGACGGATCTCCCTGTCTCCTGCCGCCACGCGAGAGGCTCGCCTCGCCGGGGTCTCGAGCACGTCGACGATTACCTCGTTGACCATCGCCTCGAGCAACGCGACCAACGGCGGAGCCTTCAACCTCACGGTGAACGGTCGTCAGGTCGGCAACGACGTCTACTCGGGACGCGTGAAGATCGAGGCTAGTGGCGCGATCCGTCTCTACCTGCTGCGCAACGAGACGGCGATCGGCAACAGCGTCGTGATCCCCGGTACGTACGTGGCGGGCGAGAAGTTGTCGGCTGTGCTCACGGTACGCGGAACGTCGCCGACCACGCTCGCGCTGAAGGTCTGGCGAACGGGGACGACGGAGCCGGCGAACCCGCAGCTGCAGGGGACGGACTCCACTGCCGCTCTGCAGACAGCGGGTGCGGTCGGCGTGAAGATGGCGATCAGCTCGGTCTCCTCCGTCTCCTCGGTCTTCTCGGTGGACGACTACAAGGTCGTCACCGGGGCCGTGGTCGCTGCGCCCAACCAGATCCCGACAGCATCCTTCGTCTCCTCGACCTCCGCACTCAGTGCAGCTGTCGACGCTGGCGGATCGAGCGACGCGGATGGGACGATCGCGTCCTACGCGTGGACGTTCGGGGATGGCGGTACCGCGACGGGAGTCACGGCATCGCACACGTATGCGGCATCGGGGACGTACGACGTCACCCTGACGGTGACCGACGACGACGGCGGAACGCACTCAGTCACGAAGCCGGTCACTGTGACCGCGCCGGTCACGCCGCCGGACCCCACAGGGCCGACTCCCCTCGCGACGGATGAGTTCGACCGGGCGACGACGGGAGGCTGGGGCAGCGCCGACCTCGGTGGCGCGTGGACGCTGTCGGGAGGAAACGCCGCATTCAGCACGGCAGGCGGAAAGGGCGTCGTGTCCCTCGCGCCGTCGCAGACGCGGGAGGCGCGACTGGCGGTGACCGGTACGAGCACGGTGCTCGATGCCCTCTTCTCGTCGGATGTCGCCTCGACCGGCGGCACCGCGAGCATCACGCTGCTCGGCCGGACCGTTGGGGCATCGACATACTCGGCGCGCGTGCGACTGGAGCCCGCCGGCGTCATCCGGCTGTACCTCCTCCGGAATGAGACGGCGATCGGGAACAGCTACGTTCTGCCGGGCTCCTATGCGCCCGGACAGGTGCTCCACGCCCGCCTCGCGGTCAGTGGTACCGCCCCGACCAGCCTGGCGGCCAAGGTCTGGGTCGAGGGGCAGACCGAGCCTGCGGATTGGCAGCTCACGGGCACGGACGCGGTGGCGGCGATGCAGGTCGCCGGTGGCATCGGGATAAAGACGTCTGTCAGCTCGGCCTCGACGAACACCACCACGCGGCTCTCCTTCGAGCGGTTCGCCGTGGTCGTCCCGCAGTAGCATCGGACAACGGATGAGGGGCGAGGCCGGATGGCCCCGCCCCTCATCCGTTCCCGTCAGCTCCGGGCGTACGCCGGGGTGATCCGGCCGAGGGCGCCGAGAGTGCGCCCCTGGGCGAACCAGATGCGCCGCCGCAGCACGGCCTGTGCGGCACGGTCGCCGCGCGCGCGGGCGAGGACTTCTCGCAGGGAGAAGATCACAAGGCGGGCCACGCCGCCCACGAGGTGGGCGCCGCGAAGGATGATGCGCCGCGCGAGGGAGCCGTCTCGGGTGAGGAGATCGGTACGCATCTGACCCTGTGAGATGGTCCGCCGTCGCACGAACTCGCGGGTCGTGCGCTCCGCGGGGACCTCGTCGCGGACGATCGAGTCCGCGGATGCGATGATCGCCCCGCCGGCGGCGAGCAGCGATCGCCCGAAGAGCATGTCCTCTCCGCCGGCCAGGCCGAGGCTTGTGTCGAAGTGCACTCCGAGTGACGCGACCTGCGAAGCGTCGATCAGGACATTCCCGGTCGCCAAGGCGTCCAGTCGCTGCCCGTTCCGTCGGCGTCGTCGCCGCATGAACCCACCGGCGACGATCCAGGGGTCGGTGCCCTCGGGCCAGACGTAGTCCACGTACCCCATCACGACGGCGGGACGCCCGTTTCTCGACCATGTCTCCACGAGGGCGTCGAGCCACCCCTCCAGCGGTACGACGTCATCGTCGACCATCGCGACCAGCTCGCCCGGGCGCGCCGCGTCGAGCGCGGCCTGTCGCGCCGCCGCGATCCCCGGGGTGGGTTCAGGGAGGTAGGTGACGTCGAGTTCTGCGGCGACCTCCTCCGCCGAGCGGGCGGGATCGTTGTCCACGAACGCGATGCGCATGCGCTCCGCCGAGGCGCCGGCCCCCGCCCGGATCGCCATGACGAGCGGAGCGAGGAGCTCGGTGCGACGAAAGGTCGTCACGGCGACGAGGAGAGGTCGTTCTTCGGCCTCGGGTCGCGCGGGGTTCATGGACTCAGTATGCCCCGCTCGGCTGCGCCATGACCTTCGCGGTGCGCCACATGATCTGCAGATCGTTCATGACCGACCAGTTCTCCACGTACCGCAGGTCGAGCCGCACGCTC
>Ga0233424_10002273_pt1 | contig 14120 bp, 10 predicted proteins | sample Watercolumn_Towu_FD_181011 | JGI IMG/M metagenome (GOLD analysis project Ga0233424, IMG submission 181011) | Freshwater microbial communities from Lake Towuti, South Sulawesi, Indonesia - Watercolumn_Towuti2014_125_MG | ecosystem: Environmental > Aquatic > Freshwater > Lake | place: Indonesia...
ATCCGCCTACGTCGCTCGCGCTCAGCCTGACGGCTATACCTTGCTCTGGGGCGGCACCAGTAGTCTCGCGGTAGCGCCGGCACTGTATGCTTCGCTGCCCTACCAGCCACTGAAGTCCTTTGTCCCCATCGGCCAAGCGGTGAGGAGCCCGATGATGGTGGTGGGAAAATCCAGCCTCGCCGCTACCGACATGACTCAACTCATTCAGGCGGCGAAGTCCTCCTCCCTGACCTTCGGTTCAGCCGGCAACGGATCGATTGGCCATCTCACCGGGGAACAACTGAATACCACCCTCGGCATCAAGCTTCTTCACGTCCCCTACAAAGGCGGCGCCCCGGCACTGACCGACGTCCTTGGCGGGCAAATCGATCTCATGATCGACACCGCGCAGTTCCTGTCGCCTCACGTCCAGTCCGGCAAGGTCCGCGCGTTCGCAGTGGCTGGCGACAAACGTTTTCCTTTGCTGCCCAATGTGCCCACCGTCCGGGAAGCCACGGGAAAGCCGTTCGAGGCCTATTCATGGTTTGGCCTGGTAGCGCCGGCCGGCACGCCGGTGTCGATCGTCAATCGCCTGGAAACGGCGCTGAACGCTGCCATGCGCGACCCCGCCACGCTCAAGCAACTCACCAGCAGTGGACTAGAGCCTGTAAATAGCTCGTCCAGTGCCTTCGCAGCAACCATTTCAACCGACCTGAAGAGGTGGACCGAGGCAGTCCGCATTTCTGGCGTCAAGCCTGACTAACTTTCATCATGACCAATTCATCTCGACATATCATCATTTGCGGTGCAGGACTCGGCGGTCTGACCGCTGCGCTGGCCCTCCTGCGACGCGGTTTCCGGGTGACAGTACTAGAGCAGGCATCTGCGCTTGGGGAAGTTGGTGCGGGCATCCAACTGAGCGCGAACGCAACAGGCGTGCTCTACCGTCTGGGTTTAGGCGATGCATTGCAAGCCGTTGCGTCGATTCCGACGGGAAAACAAATCCGCCTGTGGAACACAGGGGAAGCGTGGAAGCTCTTCGACCTGGGGGCAGAGTCGCAGGAGCGATATGGATACCCCTACTTCACCATTTACCGCGCAGATCTGCACCGTGTGTTGGCCGACGCTGTGATGGCCGCCTCGCCCGATGCAATACGCCTGAATGCGCGCTGCGTCGCCGTCGAACAGACAGACCAAGGCGTCAAAGTCAGCCTTGCCGATGGCGGTTGGGTCAGCGGCGACGTCGTAATCGGGGCGGACGGCGTCCATTCGCGAATCCGCGCTGCGCTGTTCAACGACGACAAACCGCGCTTTTCCGGGTGCCTGGCTTGGCGTGGCGTCATTCCTGCCAAAGACTTGCCCGAGCACCTGCGCGAGCCCGTGGGCAACAACTGGATTGGACCAGGGGCGCACGTCATCCACTATCCGTTGCGGCGGGGCGAACTCGTCAATTTCGTCGGCATCGTCGAGCGCGACGATTGGCAAGTGGAATCGTGGAATGAAGCGGGCAATACCGATGAATGTCTGCGCGACTTTGAGGGCTGGCATGAAGATGTTCAAACCATGATCAAGTCGATCGCGACGCCGTTCAAGTGGGCCCTGATGGTGCGCGAGCCTATGGATTCCTGGACGGTCGGCAACATTACCCTGCTCGGCGACGCGTGTCATCCGACCTTGCCATTCCTGGCGCAAGGCGCTGCCATGGCGATTGAGGACGGCTACCTGGTAGCGCGGGCTTTGGAAACTCACGACAACTCAGCCGTCGCGCTGCAGCGCTATGAATCCGCGCGCAAGGAACGGACCTCGCGCATTGTTCGGGGATCCGCGGAGAACGCGAAGCGTTTCCATAACCCAGCGCTCGCTACCCGCGAAGGTGCGACGGCCTACATCGACGAGCAATTCAGCGAGCCACTGGTACGCTCGCGCTATGAGTGGCTGTTTGAATACAACGTTGAGACCGTGCCGCTCTGAGGCGACTTGGCACAATCCGCACCTCATCGCGCCGGGTACAACTGACCGCTTTTGTCGGGCGATGGACGGATCAAGCGGCGCCTTGAATGTCGGAGAGGGGTTGTGGATTCAACCGGTCAACGAATGGCCGCCCCCGGTGCCGGGAGAGACCGTTGCGTGCACCGCTCGTCAACGACGAAGGGAGACAGCCGCTGCGGGAGATGGTCCGGCGGGACGTGTCGTGTCACGCGGCCGGGATATCGCTCGAGAGCGAATCTCCCAGCGCGCACTGCAGCTGACTGGTATATCGCGGCTCGCGAGATCCAGGATGCCGTGGCTATGCGCAAGTATCTGAAGATGCGGCGCTGGCCCAGCAGGATGCTGTCGCGGGCATACGAATCCATGTAGTACTTCGCGCTGCTGAACATGGTCAGGTCGCCGTCGTAGCCCTCTACTGTGGGTATTCGCGGTGCGGAGTTCCGCAGACTATCGTCCTCACCGCTGCTGTCCGACATTCCCGTCGAAAGTGAATCGCATGCCCGCTGGGCCGCGGGCACCAAGGCCAGCAGGTCTGTCGTCATGATGAGCCCCATGACGGCATCGGACACGTAGTCCACTTCCACGACGACCCGGGGCGACGGTGCGGCCTCGCGCTCGCAGATCTCGCTCATCAGCCAGACGCGAGGACTTCTGGTCGGACGTACCTTACTCGCATTTGACTCGATGATCTTGCTTGCCTCGGCCTGGTCCGTCGGGGGCGCCAACGCGGCATGGTCCTTTATCGGAGTGGCAGCGCTGAACATGGTCATCGTCATGAACTTCAATGCAGGCCGATATCTCTCCAGATAGCCGCCGCCAGCCTGGCAGGATTTTTTGGCGGTCGGTTGCGACCCGGAGTGGGACAGCGAAGTCAGAGGGCGGATTCGAACATCCTCGCCCCACATTGGCAACGATACAGCGTCTGAGTTGCCGATAGCTCGCTGCCATTTAAGCGGCACCTTCGTCACTTGGCGGTTTAAGCCACGCTGGCGCCACCAAATACCCTCCCCTCGGCGAATGCGATAAGCGAGTGCCCGCCTGTGATTTTTCCTCACAGGCGGAGAACTTTATATCGCTTGCTGCGCTATTGCCGCGTTCCTATGATGGCCCAAACCAGATGCTTCGAATCACGATCGCCGGGCAATAGCCGGGAAAATGAAAGTAGAGGAACTCATGTCTATTACCGCTGCACGGGCCGAGTTTTCGGTTCGCTATTTCGTCGAGAGTTCGCTTGCACCAGAGAAAATTGCGCAAGTCATCGCTGGTGAACAGTCAAGCGGCACATTTTTGACGTTGCCTGGCGAAACTCCACAGCTCAAGGAGCGCTCGCGCGCTCGAGTGGTAGATATTCGCTCATTGCCGCCAACGCTCGAGCCATCGCTGCAAAGCGCCTTTGTCCAACGCCGTGGAGTTCATGGGGTATTCCATCGCGCTGAAATCGAGATTGCCTTCCCAATCGAGAATGTAGGTCCGAATCTGCCGGTGTTGCTTGCAACGCTGGCCGGCAATTTATTCGAGCTGGGGGAGGTCACGGGTCTCCGTGTATTGGACCTCGACATGCCGGAAAATTATGCAGCTCAGTTTCCGGGGCCTGCATTCGGCATCGAAGGCACGCGACGATTGTCGGGCGTTCACGGCCGGCCCATGATCGGAACCATCATCAAGCCCAGCATCGGACTCACCGCCGAGCAGACTGCCGTGTTGGTTGACGATCTGTGCAGCGCTGATATCGACTTTATCAAAGATGATGAACTGATTGCCAACCCACCATACGAGCCGTTCGAGAAACGCGTGGCCGCTGTAATGCCAGTGCTGCAAAAGCATGCGGACCGTCTGGGGCGCATGCCCATGTACGCCTTCAATCTCTCGGGCTCGATCGACGACATGCTGCGTCACCACGATACCGTGCTTCAGGCCGGTGGAACGTGCGTGATGGTAAGCGTCAACTGGGCGGGCTTCGCGGGTGTCGAACACCTTCGGCGGCATTCGCAATTGCCGATCCATGGCCACCGAAACGGTTGGGGCAGCCTGACACGCCATCCTGCGCTCGGCTTCAGCTTTGAGGCGTACCAGAAGCTTTGGCGGCTGGCTGGGGTCGACCATCTGCATGTCAACGGATTGCGCAGCAAATTCTGGGAGGCAGATGAATCGGTTCTGCGCTCCGCGCGCGCCTGCCTCTCCCCTTTCGCTGGAGTACGGGCAGTCATGCCCGTGTTCTCATCGGACCAATGGGCGGAACAAGCGCCGGACATGTATCGGCAGTTGCAATCAACGGACCTGATGCATCTTGCCGGCGGCGGCATCATCGGCCACCCGGACGGTATTCAGGCTGGTGTGGTCAGCATGCGGGAAGCCTGGGATGCGGCAGTTGCTGGCAAGAGCCTCGAGTCTCATGCATCGACTCATCCGGCGCTTGCTCGCGCCCTCTCACACTTTGGGCGGGTGTGAAGCATGACCGCCGAGCAACAGCTTCGCCTCGCGTTTTACGGGGATGACTTCACCGGCTCAACGGACGCGCTGGAAGTCCTTGCGTTTGCCGGACTGAGGTGCGCCCTGTTCTTGAAGCCACCCAGTGCCGAGTTGCTCGACACACTCGGCAACTTCGATGCCATCGGCGTTGCGGGCGACAGTCGGAGCATGTCGCCAGAAGAAATGGATCAAGCCCTGCCGGACACCCTGAGTGCGCTGGCAAGTCTTCCCGTTTCGCTGGTCCATTACAAGGTTTGTTCCACGTTTGACAGTTCGCCAACTGTCGGGAGTATCGGCCGAGTCATGGATCTCGCCCGCGACGCATTCGGGCCGGGTCCAATCCCAATTGTCGCGGCAACCCCAGCACTCGGCAGGTACTGCGTCTTCGGCAACCTGTTCGCGCGCTCTGGCACCGATGGCGTGGTGTACCGGCTGGATCGGCACCCGATCATGAGCCGCCATCCAACTACGCCCATGACAGAGGCGGACCTGGCGGCGCACCTAGGCGCGCAGACTCGCCAGGTTTTGGCAAAGTTCACGCTCGCATCGTACGAAGAAGGCCAATCAGCGATGGATGCCGAGCTGGCGCGTCTGGCGTCGAGCGGGGCAGACGGCATTGTGTTTGACGGAACGACTTCAGACCATCTGACGCAAGTCGGACGCCTGCTCGAGCAACTCGGTGCGGGTCGCTCGCGCCCATTGTTCTGCATCGGCTCATCGGGACTCGAATACGCCGCCACACAGTGGTGGCGTGAAAACGGAACGGCTGAGCCAACGAGTACACCGCAATTCGAGCGCTTCAGAGGCGTCGAGACGCTGCTTGCCGTGTCGGGCAGCGCCTCACCACTCAGCAAAACGCAGGTCGACAAAGCCATTGAGACTGGGTTCGTGGACATCCGCGTAGATGCAGCCAGTCTGGTAGCCGATGAAAAATGGGAGTCCGAGCTCTCTCGTCTGCATGGCGAAGCGGTGGCGGCGTTGCGTGCGGGACGAAGCGTTATTGCACACACGGCCCGCGGTCCGGACGACGACAGAATCAAAGCAATGACGTCCTTGCTGGAGTCCCAAGGCATGCGCAAGGACCAGGCCAAGCATCTTGGTGGACGGCTCCTGGCACAGCGCTTGGGACGCTTTGTCGATGGAGTATTGCGTGAAGTGCGTCTGGAGCGCGTGGTCATTTCGGGCGGCGACACCTCAAGTCATGTCACCCGGCAACTGGCGCCGGACGCTTTGGTAGTCGCCGCTCGCCTCGCTCCTGGCGCGCCACTATGCCGGGTGATTTCGGACCAACCACATCTTTCCGACCTGGAAATTGCACTGAAAGGCGGCCAGATGGGGAATTCAGATTATTTCGTCAAAGCGCTACGAGGTACTGAGAAATAATACTTAAGCATTTTTTAAAAATATAAGGAGACAAAATCATGAATCGATTCACGCGCCGTAACTTCCTGATGAGCGCCGTAGCAGGCATCGCTGCGCCCACGCTGATCATGCCAAGGGCCTCCCGGGCCGCCGAGAGCAGTTTCAAGTTCGGCACCAATCTGCCGGCAAACCACCCATTGAACATCCGCGCCAACGAGGCAGCGGAACGAATCATGAAGGAGACGGGTGGGCAGGTGCGGATCAATGTCTTCCCCAATAATCAGCTGGGAAACGATGCCGACATGCTGTCCCAATTGCGCGCCGGCGCGATCGACTTTTTTACCGTGTCTGGCGTGAATGTGTTGTCACAGCTGGTGCCAGTGTCATCGATGTATGGGTTGGGATTTGCATTCCCAAACGATGATGCGGTGCATAAGGCACTGGACGGCGATCTTGGCAAATTCCTCCGCAGCCAGTTCACCAAAGTCGGGCTGATGGCAATGGACAACATCTGGAGTTCGGGATTCCGCCAGATTACTAACAGCGTGCGGCCGATTAAGACGCCGGACGACCTCAGGAATTTGAAGATCCGCGTTCCGGTGAGTCCGCTGTGGACTTCACTCTTCCAGCACCTTGGCGCGGCGCCGGCATCAATCAACTTCGCCGAGGTCTACTCATCGCTGCAAACCAAGGTGGTGGACGGTCAGGAAAACCCGCTGTCAATCATCTCTATCGCGAAACTCTACGAAGTTCAGAAGTATTGCTCCATGACCAATCACATGTGGGACGGCTACTGGTGCATGAGCAGCTTGAAAGCATGGAATCGTTTGCCTGAACAATACAGACCAGTCGTTGCGCAACACTTAAATCGATCGGCGCTGGATGTCCGCGGCGACGTAGCCAAGCTGAACACTTCGCTGCAAAGCGAGCTTCAGGCCAAAGGAATGGTATTTAACACTGCAGATCCAGCGCCATTCCGCGCCATGCTGTCCAAGAGCGGTTTCTATGCCCAGTGGCGCAAGAAATACGGCGAGGAAGCATGGGCAATGTTGGAAAAATACACCGGAAAACTGGGGTGAGCCATGCATATCGCACGAACGAACCCCCAGGCCGCCCAACCGCAGGATGCCATCGGCGCCTGCGCTGCGCGCCTGCAACGCTTGCTCAGCCACTGCTTGACCATTCCAGCCGCGCTGCTCGTTGCCGTAGAAATCTGCGTGTTGCTCGCCGGAGTCACCGGTCGCTACGTTTTCCACACTCCTCTCATCTGGTCAGATGAACTCGCGTCCATCCTGTTTCTCTGGCTGGCAATGATCGGTTCGGCCGTAGCGTTTGAAAGAGGCGAGCACATGCGGATGACGGCAGTTGTCGGAAAGCTTCCTCCGAGCACGCGTGCGTTCATCGACGTGCTGGCCACGGTGGCGGCCCTGGTGTTCCTGCTGTTAGTGCTTCCCCATGCGCTGGAGTATGCGAAAGAGGAAGCCATGATCAGCACGCCAGCCCTGGATATCGCGAACAGTTGGCGCGTAGGGGCAATGGCTTTCGGTTTTGGCATGATGGCGCTACTGTCGTTGTTGCGTCTTGCTCAATATTCTGACCGGAGGACCGTAGGCAGGGCACTCGCGCTCGCGGCGATATTGGTCGTCGCCATGTGGATGTTGCAACCGCTGTTCCATAAACTCGGCAACTTGAATCTGGTCATTTTCTTCGTTGTCGTAGTCGCGGGCTGCGTCTTTGCTGGGGTACCGATCGCCTTTGCCTTCGGCCTGGCCACGCTGGGATACATCATGCTGACCACCTCCACGCCGGTGTTGATCGTGGTTGGCCGCATGGACGAGGGAATGAGCCATCTCATTCTGCTGTCCGTACCGTTGTTCGTTTTTCTGGGGCAACTAATCGAGATGACGGGCATGGCGCGCGCGATGGTCGGCTTCCTGGCGACCCTGCTGGGCCATGTGCGCGGGGGTCTGCACTACGTGCTCGTAGGTGCCATGTATCTCGTATCGGGAATTTCTGGCTCCAAAGCGGCCGATATGGCTGCGATCGCACCCGTGCTGCTCCCGGAAATGAAGGCCCGTGGCGCGAAGGAAGGAGACTTGGTCGCCCTGTTGGCTGCAACCGGCGCCCAGACAGAGACGATACCGCCAAGCATCGTACTGATTACGATCGGCTCTGTTACAGGCGTTTCCATCTCGGCCCTGTTCACAGGGGGCATGCTACCGGGCGTAGTGCTCGCAATTGGCCTGATCGCCGTCGTCTTCTGGCGCTACCGCCGTGAGGACCTATCACAGGTGGCGCGGGCAAGTCGGACCGAGATCGCAAAGGCATTTCTCGTGGCGATGCCCGCGATTGCTCTTCCTTTCATCATCCGTGCAGCCGTGGTCGAGGGAGTTGCGACGGCAACGGAGGTGTCAACGATTGGCATTGTCTATGCCATCGTAGCTGGGCTTCTCATCTATCGCCGGTTCGACTTCAAACGCTTGTACCCGATGCTGGTAGACACGGCCAGTCTGTCAGGTGCGATTCTCCTGATCATTGGTGCGGCCACCGCGATGGCATGGGGTCTCACTCAATCCGGTTTTTCCAGCACCCTCACCGAGGCGATGCGCTCGTTGCCAGGTGGTGCCGTGGGCTTCATGGCCGTTTCAATCCTCGCTTTCGTGATTCTCGGCAGCGTGCTGGAAGGGATTCCGGCCATCGTATTGTTCGGTCCGCTGGTGTTTCCGATAGCGCATGCGATGGGCATTCACGAGGTCCACTACGCGATGGTCGTGATCCTTTCGATGGGTATCGGCCTCTTCGCGCCGCCGTTTGGCGTCGGCTACTACGCGGCATGCGCAATCTCCAAAATCCACCCGGACGAAGGGATTCGGCCCATTGTCGGATACATCGTCGCCATGGTTGTCGGATTGATCGTTGTTGCAGCCGTGCCATGGATTTCTATCGGATTTCTGTAATAGGAGACCAGAATGCAAAACCGAAATAAAGATCGAGTCGCAATTGTCGTAGGTGGTGGCATGGGGATAGGCGCAGAGATCTGTCAGCGCCTGGGTCTGGCGGGCTACACGGTGGTCGTTGCCGATCGCGACATGGAGGCCGCAAAACGTCGCGCGGATGAGCTTGGCGACGCGGGATCACTCGCCGCGGCACAACACATCGACGCGGGCGACGCTGCGTCCGTAGAGCAAGCGTTCGCAGAAATTGAAAGCCGGCATGCTCGCTGCGATGTGCTCGTGAACTGCGCGGGCATTGCAAAAGTCTTTCCTTTTCTGGAATTTCCCCTCGAAAATTTCCAGGCGACCATGAATGTCAACGTCACTGGCACGCTACTGTGCGCCCAGCACGCGGCCCGACTGATGGTGAAACGCAAATGGGGACGCATCGTGAACCTGGCATCCGTGGCCGGCCAGCGTTCGGTGGGAACGGGGCGCACTGCCTATGGCACATCTAAAGCAGCGGTCATAGCGCTCACACGACAGATGGCAGTCGAGCTCGCCGAGCATGGCATCACAGCGAATACAGTGTCACCTGGTCCCGTCGACACTCCCATGACCCGCGTGCTTCATACGGACCAGTTCCGCAAGGAGTATACGCACGCCATACCAATGGATCGCTACGGATCGACTGGCGAGGTTGCTGCGGCGGTGATGTATTTCGTTGGAGACGAAGCTGGCTATACCACAGGCGTGGATTTGCCCGTCGATGGAGGCTTCCTGGCATCTGGAGCGCGAAGGCTGGCGTAGTGCCACGACCGGATCATTGTCGCAAAGTTGGAAAGCGGACAAATTTGAAGAAACCAGGACTGAAAAGAGGCTGGCATGCACCGCAATCGTAAGGCAAAAATTGTCGCTACTATCGGGCCGGCAAGCGATAGAAAGGAAACCGTTGAAGCGTTATTTCATGCCGGGGTCGACGTATTCCGGATGAACTTTAGCCATGGCACCAACGCCGTTAAAGAGCGTATCCCATCCGGTTTGCAGGGCCAGCGATGTCCCCTGACAGTCCCACAACTGCCCCATTACTGTTACCTTTAAGTTCCCTTTTGGTACCCCTCAGGCCTGGACTGTTCTGCTGATGTTTAGAACAAGTTTCTGTTTCTGTTTAGTTTTTGTTCTGTTGCCCCTGCCATGCTGCCACTCAAGCCGATTCACCTCCTCTCGGACGACGAACTGGAAGCCTCTTCGCCGAGATGTTCAACGTCGATGGCACGGCCGCCCGCGAGCATCTCGCCCGGGGCAACCCGATCCCATCACGTCTGTGACGACGGTGCCCTTGGGCGTGTCTGGCGTCGAGACGTAGGAAATTTCTGGCCCGGGCTAGAGCAGACGGGAAATCGCGCGGACCACGTATCATGCTTAATGCGTCACAAATGAGCAAAAAAGATAAAGGGCAACCCTAGGGGTTGCCCTCGTCAAAACGATCAAAACCGGCTACGCATTAGTTAGAGCCAATGCCACGCCCGGTGCGGGTTTCCCGGCAATCGGGGGGTGGCCATTGGCCTCAAGTAATGCGTTCATTGGCGCTTAGTAATGCTTAGAGCCACCAATGCGACGATCTACTGAAGCGATGTCGATTACATCGACACGGTGTCAGCCACTTCCTTGAAGTCTTCGATCTGGTCGAAGTTCATGTACTTGTAGATCTTGTCGCCGTTGGCGCTCAGTACGCCCATGTCGGCCATGTACTCTTCCTTGTTGGGAATGCGGCCCAGGCGCGAGCAGATGGCGGCAAGTTCGGCCGAGCCGAGGTACACGTTGGTGTTCTTGCCCAGACGATTCGGGAAGTTACGCGTCGACGTCGACATCACCGTTGCACCTTCGCGCACCTGTGCCTGGTTGCCCATGCACAGCGAGCAGCCCGGCATTTCGGTACGCGCGCCAGCCGTGCCAAACACGCCGTAGTGGCCTTCCTCGGTCAGTTGCTTCTGGTCCATCTTGGTCGGCGGCGCCACCCACAGCTTCACGGGGATATCGCGCTTGCCTTCCAGCAGCTTCGATGCGGCGCGGAAGTGGCCAATGTTGGTCATGCACGAACCGATGAACACTTCGTCGATCTTGGCGCCGGCCACGTCCGACAGCGTCTTCACGTCGTCGGGGTCGTTCGGGCAGGCAACGATCGGCTCGTGCACGTCGGCCAGGTCGATCTCGATCACGGCGGCGTATTCGGCGTCGGCATCCGGCTCCAGCAGCTTCGGATCGGCCAGCCACGCTTCCATGGCCTTGATGCGGCGCTGCAGGCTGCGCGGGTCCTGGTAGCCTTCGGCGATCATCCACTTCAGCAGCGTGATGTTGCTGTTGATGTATTCGATGATCGGTTCCTTGTTCAGGCGCACCGAGCAACCGGCGGCCGAGCGTTCGGCGGAGGCGTCCGACAGTTCGAAGGCCTGTTCCACCTTCAGGTCGGGCAGACCTTCGATTTCAAGGATGCGGCCCGAGAAGATGTTCTTCTTGCCTTGCTTGGCCACGGTCAGCAGACCCTGCTTGATTGCGTACAGCGGAATGGCGTTGACCAGATCGCGCAGCGTCACGCCAGGCTGCATCTTGCCCTTGAAGCGCACCAGCACCGATTCCGGCATGTCCAGCGGCATCACGCCGGTGGCAGCGGCAAACGCCACCAGGCCCGAACCGGCCGGGAAGCTGATGCCGATCGGGAAGCGGGTGTGCGAATCGCCGCCGGTACCCACGGTGTCGGGCAGCAGCATGCGGTTCAACCACGAGTGGATCACGCCGTCGCCAGGACGCAGCGAGATGCCGCCACGGGTGCTGATGAACTGCGGCAGCGTGTGGTGCGTCTTCACGTCGACCGGCTTCGGGTAGGCGGCGGTGTGGCAGAACGACTGCATCACCAGATCGGCCGAGAAGCCCAGGCAGGCCAGGTCCTTCAGCTCGTCGCGCGTCATCGGGCCGGTGGTGTCCTGCGAGCCCACCGAAGTCATCTTCGGTTCGCAGTACGTGCCCGGACGGATGCCCTTGCCATCGGCCAGGCCGCATGCGCGGCCAACCATCTTCTGCGCCAGCGTGAAACCGCGGCCAGTATCGGCCGGGTTCTGCGGCAGGCGGAACAGCGTCGACGGCGGCAGGCCCAGCGATTCGCGGGCCTTGGCGGTCAGGCCGCGGCCGATGATCAGCGGAATGCGGCCGCCGGCGCGCACTTCGTCGAACAGCACGTCGGACTTCACCTTGAATTCGGCGATCACTTCGCCATTCTTCAGGGCCTTGCCTTCATAGGGGCGCAGTTCCACCACGTCGCCCATTTCCATCTTCGACACGTCGAGCTCGATCGGCAGCGCGCCCGCGTCTTCCATCGTGTTGTAGAAGATCGGCGCAATCTTGCTGCCCAGGCACACGCCGCCGAAGCGCTTGTTCGGCACGAACGGGATGTCTTCGCCGGTGAACCACAGCACCGAGTTGGTGGCCGACTTGCGGCTGGAGCCGGTGCCGACCACGTCGCCCACGTAGGCCACGAGGTTGCCCTTTTCCTTCAGCGATTCGATGAAGGCCACCGGACCGCGCTTGCCGTCTTCTTCCGGCTGGAACGCCGCGCCTTCGCGCTTGTTCTTGAGCATGGCCAGCGCGTGCATCGGGATGTCCGGGCGCGTGGTGGCGTCCGGGGCGGGCGACAGGTCGTCGGTGTTGGTTTCGCCGGGCACCTTGAAGACGGTGATCGTCAGCGATTGCGGCAGCTCCGGACGGCTCGTGAACCATTCGGCATCGGCCCAGCTTTGCAGCACGGCACGGGCGTTGGCGTTGCCCTTGTCGGCCTTTTCCTTCACGTCGTGGAAGGCATCGAACATCAGCAGCGTCTTCTTCAGCGCTGCCGCGGCGACGGCGCCCACTTCGGCGTCGTCCAGCAGCTCGATCAGCGGCGAGATGTTGTAGCCGCCCAGCATCGTGCCGAGCAGTTCGGTGGCGCGGGCGCGCGAGATCAGCGGGGTCTTTTCCGAGCCGAGCGCCACGGCCGCCAGGTACGAGGCCTTGACCTTGGCGGCGTCATCCACGCCGGCCGGCACACGGTAGGTGATCAGGTCCACCAGGGCCTGTTCCTCGCCCGCCGGCGGGTTCTTGATCAGTTCGATCAGCTCGGCGGTCTGCTTGGCGGTCAGCGGCAGAGGGGGAATGCCAAGCGCGGCGCGTTCGGCAACATGGGCGCGATAGGTATCAAGCATGGGAACCTGCTGTTAATTGGGTTGTAACGGTACGGCTTTGTCTCTTGTGGACCGGCAGCGCGGAGCCGCCGGGTGCCGCGTGATTGTAATCCGAAGTCGGACCGAGATCAAATGTCTTATATCTTATATAAGAGTTAAATTGTGCAAACTCAGTCTGGACAAGGGCGAGCGGATGCAAGACCGGCCAGAATCTACAGGTGATCGCCCGCCGATCCATGCTCTCGGGCGCTGCCGATGGGCTTCCGCATGGCAGCGCGACGAACCCCGGAGCGCACCTTTTACGTCACTTTTATCGAGCCCAGGGGCCACGCCTTGCGCACTTGCGGGCGATTTTCTGGGCATTGCGCGGCAGGTATGGTCTTAAGTTCCGCCGGCCTCAATCGTTAACCAGTTTGCAGGCGCATATGGCGCGCCGATGCGCCCCTGCGTCCGACGCCCGCCCAGCTCAAACGGCCAAGCTGAGCGGGTTTCCCCCTTTTTATCGGCCCTTTGCTTGCCTGCGATTCGGGAAGAATGGCAGGCATTCCGACACAGGCATCTCATGGCGAACACGCTTTCCCCCTCCCAGACTGGCGGCACTTCGAGCAAGCGCGGCCGACTGATGCTGATCGGCGGCGGCGTGCTGGTGGTGGCGCTGGCCGCTGGCGGCTTCTTCCTGGGCAGCGTTCTGAGCGGCAATCACAACAAGCAGGCGGCTCCGGCCGCGCCTGTGGTGCCGCCGCCGATCTTCGTGCCGCTGGATGCGTTCACCGTGAATCTCAAGAGCGATGACGGCGACCGCTTCCTGCACACGGGGCTGTCCCTGAAGGTGGCGGACGCCGACACGCAGGCGCGCCTGGCGCAGTACCAGCCCGAGGCGCGCAGCCGCATCCTGCTGCTGCTTTCGTCGCAGCAGCCGGGCGATCTGGCCACCGTGGAAGGCAAGCGCAAGCTGGCGCAGGACATTCAGGCGGCCATCAGCCAGCCGTTTGCCCCCAGCCTGCCGCCACAAAAGATCCTGGACGTCTTGTTTACATCGTTCGTGGTGCAGTGATCCGCATCCTGCACCGCGAACCCGGAGCCAAACCGAAATGAAACTGCCCGCCGCACTTCCTTCCTGCCGCCGCGCCCGGCGCGGCGTCTGAAGCCGGACATGGACCGTTTAATCCTTACAGCC
>Ga0233424_10002275_pt1 | contig 14112 bp, 16 predicted proteins | sample Watercolumn_Towu_FD_181011 | JGI IMG/M metagenome (GOLD analysis project Ga0233424, IMG submission 181011) | Freshwater microbial communities from Lake Towuti, South Sulawesi, Indonesia - Watercolumn_Towuti2014_125_MG | ecosystem: Environmental > Aquatic > Freshwater > Lake | place: Indonesia...
GGTTTTAATGGAGATTTGGATCATTACTGGGGACAAATCATTGCCCGTAAAGATAAAATTAAAAAACTCAGCGATCTGAATGGCAAAAAATTCGCTTTTGTCGACCCGGCCTCAACCTCAGGTTTTATTCTCGCAAAAAAATTATTTAAAGATAAAAATATTAAATTGCGTGAGTTTGTCTTTGCCGGTCGCCATGATTCGGTGGCAACCATGGTATATCAAAAACAAGTGGATGCTGGAGCCACTTATTATTCTCCGCCGGAGCCCGAGGGTCCGCAAGATGCTCGTAAATTAATTAAGTCTCAGTATCCTGATGTTTTCGAAACCCTTCATATACTTGAAAAGACAGGCCCCATACCGAATGACCCTGTCGTCTTTCGCGCTGATTTTCCAGAGGAGCTAAAAGAAAAAATGGCCAACTCAATGAAGAAATTTATTCTCACTGAGCAAGGAAAAAAAACTCTCAAAGCTTTGTATCATATGTCAGGCCTGAGAGATGTCGAAGACTCTCATTACGACTCAGCTCGTGAAATTTTAAAAAAATTAGGCCAGTCGGCTCAAGAGGTTCTTAAAAAGTAGGTCCCTGAGGAATTTCTCGAATCACTAATTCTTTAAACCCTGTCTCTGGATCTAATTCACGTTTGAATTCGACCCCTGGCATAGTGTGAATAACTAATTCACAAGTCGTATGAATCAATGATCCTTCAAGCAAATGTCCACCCACGACGTGACCTTGGCTATCGGCCAAAGAGATATGCAGATGCGGTCCATCTAAAGAGAGAGTTCCATTGAGAGAGACAATTTCAAATGGACCCTTTAAAACCACAGAGTCTTTGCCGTTGGCTAAGCGCAAAGTGGCTTGAATTAAACTGCCCACCGAACTGATCACCACTGCCGCTGGAATCTTTTCTCTAAATAAAAGCTTAGTGATTTCTTGTTTTAAGTCTTGCCCCGGAAGGAGCCTAATTGCGTACTGTGCTTTTTCGCTATCTCTCACCATATATTTTCAGGCTGAACTGAATTCATCAGATAAGCAAGTTAAAAAAAAGTTAGGATTTTTAATGTCTTACAAAATCATTCATAGACGAAGTAAAAAAAAAGCTTTAGTTTTAAAAAATCACTATGAAATTAAGAGGACAGAAACTTTATCTTTTTATCGCTCTCATTTTTTCTCTGGTCGGCCTTGATCAAATTACAAAATTTTGGGCTAAGAACCATGTCCAAGGCCAGCCTCCGACGATTTACTTAGGTGATTTTTTTCGCTTTGAATATGCTGAAAACACCGGGGCCTTTTTAAGCCTCGGCGCTCAACTCTCAGAGAGCATGAGATTTCTTTTATTCACTCTCATGACGGGATTATTTTTAGGATACTCCTCTTACTACTTGGTAAAAAAGAATCTAAGCACTTTAAGTCAATTTGGCTTTGTTCTTATTATTGCCGGAGGCATAGGCAATTTAATTGATCGCGCTTATTACGGATATGTTGTGGATTTTATGAATATGGGTCTTGGCCCGTATTTGCGCACAGGAATTTTTAATATCGCCGATGTGGCGATTATCATCGGCATGTTCATTTTGATTTTTTCAAAAGATCCAGCTTAAAACACAGCTTTTATTTATTTAAATTATCGCAGCTATCAAACAGTCTCTCGAGACGAGCATTAAAATAAGAAGAACCTTTGGTTAACTCCCAAGGAGCATAAGGAAAAAACACAGCTTCGGCACATTGCCCTGGCTTTACAACAGCCCAACGACGATCTTCTGAAGAGGCTACGAAAATTTCACCTGTTTTTTGATCTTTCACGGAAACTGCAAAAGAAAAAATCATTTTTGAAGGATTTTGCCCCGTTTGCGATAGAATCGCCATTGGAGCGTCCACTCGTTCAACGCCGATCACCTCACCGCGAACTGTTTTTTGAAAAATGACGTAGTAATATTTTGTAAAAATAAAACCAGCACCAAGGATGACCGCAAGAAGAAGGATCGTTCGTAAAATAGATTTTAACTTGTTTTGCATTTGAAAACAAATCTACTTCTAATTCAGCCCATTGTCCAGCTCAAGATAAGAAAAGCCAGGGCTTACTACAAAATTCCATGGGGCTCGGGCACAATGAAAACTTCAAAGGACGCTCGATGTTCAGCCGCGAAGAAAAATTTCTGATTTTCTTATTATCTCTAGTTCAATTTACTCACATTGTTGATTTCATGATCGTGATGCCCCTGGGACCAACACTCATGAAAGAGTTAGAAATATCTCCGGCTCAATTCGGTCTTTTGGTTTCAAGTTACACTCTCTGTGCGGGCGCTAGCGGATTTTTCGCTTCGCTTTTTTTGGATCGCTTTGACCGCAAACAAAGCCTGATCTTTTTTTTCTCGGGCTTTACGATCGGCACTCTTCTTTGCGGAGTTTCAAACCAATATGCATCACTTCTATTTTTTCGTTCTGTCACCGGAGCCTTTGGAGGCATTCTCAATGCCCTCTCCATGGCCATTATCAGCGATCGCATCGAATACTCTCGCCGCGGAACCGCTATGGGATTTTTATCGACCTCATTTTCTGTCGCTTCAATTTTTGGAGTTCCCTTCAGTCTTTTTCTCGCCAATCATTTTGGCTGGCAATCGACTTTTTATTTCCTTGGCGCCATTGCAGCTCTTTGCGCTATCGCTTTAAATTGGAAAGTTCCCAGCATGCGTGACCATTTAGCCCATCGCCTTGAAAAAAATATTTTTTCTCCGCTGCAAGATATTTTAAAAAATAAAACCCAAATCAATTCTTTGATTTTTATGTTTTTTCTAATGTTCGGCCACTTTACAATCATCCCCTTTCTCTCAGCCTCGCTGGTCGCCAACGCTGGAGTTCAAAATCAGGACCTCCCCTTGGTTTATCTTTTTGGTGGCCTTTGTAGCATGATCTTTTCTCCCCTCTTGGGTCGACTTTCAGATCGTCATGGAAAGCACCAAGTCTTTACACTCTCAGTGCTCATGTCCCTGTTGCCGATTTTTTTGATCACTCACTTGAGCGTCAATTCACTATGGGTGATTCTGTCGATCTCAAGTGTATTTTTCATCTTAGCGGGAGGACGCATGATTCCCGCCCAAGCCATGATTTCTTCGCTGGCTCCTCCTCAACAGCGAGGCAGCTTTATGAGTGTCATGAGTAGCGTACAACAATTAACGATGGCCACTGGCTCTTACATAGCCAGCCTCATTGTTCACAAAAATGAAGCCGGGCAACTGATCAACTACTCTCTCGTCGGCTACATCGCTATGTTCAGCTCATTAATTTCAATGTATTTAGCCTGGGGAATTAAAACCAGCGAAGCCAGTAAGAACTGACCCACTTGAGTGTGTTTACAAGGTCCGGCCCTAGGAAACACACTCAAGTGGGTCAGTTCTTAAACTTAAGACTGGAGTTCTAAATTATTTGAATTTTTGTCCGAGAATCGGTGATTAGGTCGCTTAATTTTGTTTTAGGGGTAATTTTGCTTATGACACGGGCAGGCATAGAATCTGCTAAGGGCTGTTGGTATTGATTTTTAACCCCAACCCCGGAGTTTTTATGAAAGTTTTTTTTCAGTATATAACACGCGTCTTTCGCAATAATGAAGGCTTTCTTCGAATGCCCTCGAACTCGAAAATCCTCGTGGAGTTTTCCAATAACCCCCATGAATTTATGGATAAACTCTCATGGAAGATGCACCAATACCATGGCGATACCTATCGACATGAAATGAACTTATCTCAACACCTTGGTTCTTCCTCTTTTCATCAGCAAGCCCCCTATCATGATCTTTTTCGCTAACTCCCCCCCACACTTCCACTGGATTGAAAACAGGATCCGGTGGAAGAGATTTTTGCGCATTCTGTCACCTCTCACGCATTCCAATACATGCAAATTGCTTCGAGTCTTGTCTGTTGCCTGACCCTTATTTGCAACGTATGATCGTCCCATGGAAAACTCTCATGTCTCTGAAATAGTCATTTTATTTTCTGCTTCTTTAGTGAGCGGAATTTTACTTGGCTTTCTTATTAAAAAATATTTGCACCGCTATCTTATCAATTCAGCTAAATCAGAAGCACAAGAAATTTTAGATGAAGTGAAATCTGAAATTGAAATTCGTGAACTTGAACAAAAAGAACGAGTTCAAGAAATTGAAATCGAATTGTGGACTAAAGTTGAAAATGAACATTTAAAAATCGAAGATCACATCGAAGACTTGCAAAGCCAAGCCGACGAAAAAAAATCGCGCAATGATCAAATTCTCAATGAAAAAAAACAAAAAACTGAAGAACGCCTTGCCGTTATAAAATCGAAAGAACAGGTGCTAAAAAATGAAGAACAAGCCTTGCAAAAAAAGAAACAAGACCTGCATGGCTTAGTGAACTCTTACATAGAAAAATTAAGCCAGCGTCTGCAACTCACTCGTGATGCTGCTAAGATTGAAATTGCCGAGAACCTTGTGCGAGAAACCCAAGCTCGCTCACAAAATTTAATCACTGAAGTCGAAGAAGAAACAAAACTTCACTCAGAACAAAAAGCCAAACGAATTTTAGGTATCTGCATTGAACGCTTTGCAAGACCCTATTGCCCTGAACGTGGGATTGGGGCCGTTTATTTCACAGACCCCTCACAAAGACGCATTTTAATGGACCCTGATGGGAAAAATATTAAAGCTATTGAAGAGGTCACCGGCTGCGATATTATCATCGAAGAAGGCATGGATCTCATCGGCGTGGCCGGCTACGATCCGGTTCGACGCGAACTGACTCGCCGAGTGCTTGAACGCTTACTCAAAGAAAAAAGACCTGTGAACGTTGATTTTATTCATCGCACCTCTGAAAACATCAAGCGTGAATTATTTCGCCAGATTAAAACCGATGGAGATTTACTGGCCAAAGAACTTAAACTTGAAAACCTTCATCCTGAAATTCGTCAAATGATGGGCTCTCTTCGTCATCGCTATTCTTTCACTCAGAACCAGTACTTTCACTGCGGCGAAGTCGGATGGCTCTCAGGATTGATCGCTTCAGAAATTGGTATCGAAATCAAAAAAGCTCGTCGCATTGGTATGTTACACGATATCGGTAAAGCCATGGATCACCAATTGGATGGAGGTCACGCCGTGATCGGTGCTGACTTTATTCAAGCTCGAAACGAAGCCGCTGATGTCGTTCATGCTGTCAAAGCCCATCACTTTGATGAGCAACCCAGCACAGATCATGCTTTCACTGTGATTGCCGCCGATGCCATCTCTGGGGCCCGACCTGGAGCCAGACGCAGCACTCTTGAATCATACAATCAAAAGGTTTCTGAATTGCAAGACATTGCCCGCAGCTTTGAGGGTGTCACCGATTGTTTTGTTCTGAGTGGAGGCCGCGAGTGCCGGGTCATGGTGAATTCAAAACGCATTGATGATATCAAAGCTTTGCGCCTCAGTGCCGACATCGCCAAAAAAATTGAAACCGAGTGCTCTTATCCTGGCCAAATCAAAGTGGTCGTAGTGAGAGAAACTCTCACTCAAGAAGTCACCACACATGGGGGCAAGCACTAGGCCTTTGTTCCCTCAGGAACTCTTCCTAAAAGAGCTTCTTCAGGCCAATACTGAGCAGGAGTTTCTTCGTCTTTGAAATAGGCCGCAGGTTGCCCATCTTGAGTGATGGTTTTCAACTTGCGATCCATTATCTTGCGCGAATCTGGATAGAAACATTTTTCTTCTGGAAATTTAGTCGACATCGCTAAAAATTTAAAAGGCTTTTCGGTGTGATTATACATGTGATGGGCGCTTTTTTCATTCGTACCGTGATAAATCAAATCTCCCGCTTTGACTTTGCGAAACTCATTGTTCACTCGCAAGATAGCTTCACCCTCGATGACAAGACAGATCTCTTCTTCTTCTGTGTGGTAATGATAGGGACAAGTGAAGGTTTTCGGATTTAAAATTTCAAGATGAAAACCAATGTTTTTAGCACCAAAAATCGAGGCCACTTCTTTTTCTTTACCATGATAGAACTCGCCGTACTGGGCATCGATATAACCTTCGTTGCTAAACAAATTGATAATATTCATATTCACTCCTCACAATAAGTGGAATCTCAAGTTCAATCTATATCACTTTTTTTACTTTTAGAGAGAAAATTTTAGAGACAAAAAAGAAAAGGGGCCCGTTAGGCCCCTTTTTTTAAAACTTTTTTAGATTTAATTTTTAAGCCGGTCCATGATATTCAGTTTCACTGTAATCATCGACTTGAACCGCATCCAAACGAACCGTAGCCGCCTCTTTCAGTAAATCCAACTCATCCTTGGTGATGACATTTTTATTCAAAGCTGAATCCCAAGCCGCAGCTCCTTTGGCTTTTGGAATCACGCCGGTTTTAATAGCCTTACGAATCTTTTTCTCAGCCTCATCGGTCTTAAGCACAACCTTCATAGCGTACTCCAAACGGCCGATTTGCTCATTGCGTGACATTGGCAAATAAATACCGGCGGTCAAACGTTCACGCATAGATCCGTCTTTCAACATGGCTGAAGCAATGGCATGCGACCAACCATCCGAAGCTTGAGAGCCAATCGAATTGATTCGTGACCATGAACCTAACCAACCTTTAAAGAACCAACGGAGCCCAGGAATTTTCAAATTGTCAAAAATTCCATCAAAGCCTTTTTGAATTTCGGCCAAGCAAAGCTTTAAGAAATAATGCACAAAAGGGAGATCTTCTTCGCGACGACCATCTGCTTCGTATTTTCTCAAAACACAAGTAGCCATATACATATTTGCAAAAATATCAGCAAAGCGTCCGGTGATCTTTTCTTTCATTTTCAAAGAACCACCTAATGTACCCATCGCCACATCGGCTAGAATGGCAAACGTCGCGCTCGACCACTTCAAGCGTTTGTAATAAATTTTTAATTCTGAAGTTGTGTCGTAACTGCGAGTTAAGTACCCGCGAGAAAGACTGAGCAAAACACTACGGCACAAGTTGGTCACAATATGCCCAATATGACCCCAGAAAGCCTTATCAAAACCACCGATATCTCCCGCTTCTAAAGCCTTCACTTCAGAATAAGCGAATGGATGACAGCGCAAAGCTCCTTGACCAAAGATGATCAAAGTTCGGGTCATAATATTGGCCCCTTCAACAGTGATCCCAATCGGAGTGGCCACGTAGCCTTCAGCTAATAAATTGCGATGACCTAAAGAAATCCCCGCACCACCCATGATATCCATAGCATCGTTGATGGCGGCGCGAGCTTTTTCTGTGGATTGATATTTCATGATCGCTGTCACTACAGCCGGTTTTATTCCTTGATCAATCGCTCCGCAGGTGAATTTTCTCATGGCCTCAAGAGCATAAGTCGTCGCTCCGATGCGAGCCATGGGCTCTTCGATACCTTCGAAATTTCCAATACTAACTCCGAATTGTTTTCGAACGACACCATGAGCTCCAACAACACGTGAAGCTAATTTTGTTCCACCAGATGATTGGGCTGGTAAAGAGATCCCTCGGCCTGCGGCCAAGCACTCCATCAACATTCCCCAGCCTTTACCACATCCACCAACACCGCCAACAACGGCATCAACAGGAACCACCACATCCACACCTTGAGTGGGACAATTGTGGAATGGAATTGTAAGAGGATCATGACGTCGACCAATCACGACACCAGGAGTTTTTGCAGGTATCAAACCACAAGTGATCCCCACATCTTCCCCTTTACCAAGAAGATTTTGTGGATCTCTCAGACGAAACGCTAAACCGATCACCGTCGAAATCGAAGCCAAAGTGATCCAACGTTTATTCCAATTCAATTTAATATATAGCTTTCCATCTTGGCCCTTGAACAGCTCGCCCGATGAAGTGATCGAACCGGCATCAGAACCAGCCAAAGGCTCAGTCAAGCCAAAGCAAGGAATCTCTTCTCCTCGGGCTAATCTTGGAAGCCAATAATTTTTTTGTTCTTCGGTGCCGTAATGAACAAGCAATTCAGCAGGACCTAGTGAATTAGGAACCATCACCGAAATGGAAGTCGGAATCGAACGACTTGAAATTTTCATAATCACTTCAGAGTGAGCTAAACCAGAAAATCCCAAACCGCCGTACTCTTTAGGAATGATCATCCCTAAAAATCCTTTTTTACGAATGAAATCCCAAACCTCAGGAGAGACTTCGCGATTCTTCCAAACTTTCCAAGGACTCACCATCTTACAAAGCTCTTCAACAGGACCATCCATGAAAGCTTTTTCTTCAGCCGTTAACTCAGGATAAGGCTCTTTCATGATCTTTGCGAAATCAGGCTTTCCCGAAAAAAGATCTTTCTCAATCCAAGTCACACCCGCTTCAAGAGCTGTGCGCTCTGTTTCAGAGATGGCTGGAATGATTTTGAGGGCCTTCATGGTTTTCATCACCAAGCTGGACACCAGAGCCGCACGCAGAGGCTTAATCAAGAAAACTAAAAAGACCGCGGCCACCACGGCGAGGGCCCACATCGGCAAGCCAAAGCCAAACAAGATCGCAAAAACAGCGAGAGCCCAAATAATCAAAGGGCTACCAAAATATCCTATTACTAACAGCAAAGCGATTGAGCCGAGGGCGTAGGCCCAAGTGCAATCACTCGCAAAATATCCATGCAGTTGATCCACGGTGTTTCTCCTTCTTTCATGTTACCCCTTAATTAGACTCCCATATGAGAATTTGATCAAGGGTTGGAGGAAGAAAAACCCGTAAAATTGAAGACTTAGGTTGAGAGTGCTGAAGCTCGAACTCTAAAAATGACAGAATGGTCTTTATTCTCAAGACTTTGGGAATTTCGAGGTCTAGATCTGACTTTTCACAATCAGCTATATCAAAATAAAAAAACCGCTGCTTTTGAGGGCAGCGGTTTTTGTTTCAAATTGAATCAATTCAATTACTTTGTTTCAGCAGGAGCTTGTTCTGCAGGGGCTGCAGGAGCTTCTTCAGCAGGAGCTGCTGGTGCTTGACCTTCAGCTGCTGGAGCTGCCATTTGCTCTTGAGCAGGAGCTGCTTCTTGAGCAGGCTGTTCAGTTGGAGTGTTTTTTGAGCAAGTAAAACCTGTAGTGAATGCAAGAGCAATCAAGGCTGTTACCAATAATGATTTCATGTTGTATCCCTTCTGTAAGATAGCGATTAATTGTGAAGTTAATTTTCACTTGTTATGAAACTATTTTCATTTTCTTTCTAGACCAAAGTCAAGCATGAGTTAAAAAAAATCTGCGAGCTTTTTCAAATTCACGAGTGATTCAAAAACTCCACAGTCAGCAAACTCAGTGCTGGCACCCCTGACACCAAAAGGTGCTTCGCCCACCCAATACCTTTGCACGAATGACTTCTTCACAAACTCGACACTTTTCACCCTCACGATCATAAACAGAAAAGGTGTTTTGAAAGTACCCTTTCTCCTCTGAAGCTGAAAGAAAATCGCTGATGCTCGAGCCTCCCCTCTGAATGGATTTTTTAAGAACTTGGCGAATCGCTTGAACCAAATTTTTTAACTCCACAGAGTTGAGAGACGAGGCTTTTCGTGTTGGACGAATATGGGCTCGAAACAAAGCTTCAGAAGCATAAATATTCCCAACACCCACTACCACCTTTTGATCCATGATGGCCACTTTGATGGGCAAATTTTTCGATGCCAGCTTGCGACGCAACTCGTTAGCATCAAAGGCCGCCGAGAGAGGTTCCACTCCTAGATGCTCAAAGCGTTTGTAAACAAAGCCGTCCTTCGTTCGCAACCCGGCTTCAAAAACACCAAAGCGACGTGGGTCGTTGTAGAGAAGTTGTTTACCGTCGACGAAATTTAATCTGAGATGGTCATGGGTGCGCAAAGCTTCGTTTTCAGACGCCAACCTCCACGTCCCGGTCATTCCTAAATGAGAGATCAAAGCCAACTCATCAAATTCAAAAAGCAAATATTTGGCGCGACGAGAAAGTCCCCGCAAAATTTGGCCTTCCGCTTTTTTGCATAATTTTTTTGGAATAGGATCACGCAAATCCGCTCGAAAAAAATCAATACTTTCGAGCTTCAAGGGAGGCTGTAGGATTTTTTCTAGCGATTGTTTAGTGACTTCGACTTCTGGAAGTTCTGGCATTAGGCACCTAACTTACTGAAATCACTCACTTTGAAAGTTGCAAAAACCCTCGGGTCAGCACAACACAGCAGATTTCTTTTTATCTTATTCATTTTATCCTCCTTAAGTAGGTCACGTTCTGCGGCACTTCACTCTGAATTTGTCGTTTCTGTAGGTTCTGGATATGTTCCAAAATTCTAAGAGAAGTTTCTTTCTGAACTTCACCGTCGATTTTTGAATAGTGATCGGCGAGCTTCAGGTCTTTATGGCCTGTCATCGCTACCACTGAATCCAATCCCATACCGCCAACCCTACGAGCTAGTGTGGCCATTCCGTGCCTTAAACAGTGTGTGCCTGTATAGGGCACTCCTGATTTCTGTTGGGCAAATTTATAGTTCGACTGAATGGTACAATAATTTAGAGGTTTTCCATCAACGTGAAACAAAAATTTACAGCCTGGATGGCGTAACTTCAGCCTCCTGTCGATGATCTCCTTAATTGCATCGTGAACATAAACTTGCCTTGATTCGCGATTCTTTGGAAACGGTTTTAGGTATTCAAACATCTTACTTGAATTACACCAAACCACTGAGTCTTTAATTAGAAAGAACTCTTGATCCAGATACAAGTTGCTCATTTGAATTCCCGCTACTTCACCAATCCGCCCTGCGCAATAAAACTGAAGCATAGCTAGATCTCGGTACAAATCCGGCAAGGCTGAAAAAAATTTGAAAGCGGCTTCAACCGTAATCTTTTTGTCTTCAGGCTTTCTTGGCGGATCTTTTATGAATGCCATTTTCCAATGTCTTGGACGAAATGGTTTCAACACGGGACCGGATTCATGTTCAAACTCATCTTCACCTTTGTACCAGTTGAAAATTGTTTGAAGTAGGTTCAGTTCATTATACAAGTTGCATCTTGCTGCGTAACCTCGGCCAAGCTCTGCGTAAGATTCAGATATATACCACTTCTTCTTTCGCTCAATCCAATTATTGATGACCGTCGATGAAAGATCTTCCAAATGAATGGTTTGAAGTTCCTCAAGAGGTATCCATCTTCTCTGCCAAATTCGTCGAGTGCTTAGCTCAAGACTTGGAAAATGCAAAGCTTGCATCCGCTCCCAAACATAACCCAATGTCGACGTTTTCTTTTCAACCGTCGTGACATCTTCTTTGCCATTGAAAGTATTTTTCCAATGCTGGGCTTCGCGTACTGTATCAAACGCTTTTGAAAACTGTTTTCCAAGAATTCGTTTGCTCACCAAATAGCGACCCGTAATTTTATTCTTACGAATGCCGGGCTGCTTTGGCACATTTAAATATTTCGAACTCATTTATGTATCTCCTTCGTCAATCCAATTAAGGATTTCAGTTGGAACAAAAAAGAGTCGTCCACGTTTTTTCCGATGCGGAATTAAATCTTGAGATGTTAAGTTATACAAAGTTCCTATCGAATACCCTGTAAACAACGAAACATCTTTGATCGTGCATATTCTTTTTTCAAAGAGCTTTTGCGCATCAAAACCACTGTCTCCCAATGATTTTTCACTCTTAAATTCTATATCTTTCCCAGTCGCTTTAGTAGTAGTTTCAGTCGTATTTTGACTCCTCCCAACATCACTACCCATCTTTAATTCCTTATTATTTTTATTATACCCGCCGCCGTACCTCCGTATCCCTGACCACTTTCCACCGGTGTATTTATACAACATTACATAGTAATGTAGGTGGAGAGTGGTCAGGGATCTTTAGAGGAGGTTCTAGGCGGGTATTTTTAATTGTTTTAGTAGCTTACAACTCTTCTGAATGCCGTTGAAAGCACCCCTGCCCGGGTCTTCAACTGAACAACGTATTCCTTCGATCTTCTTCTTTTGTATTAGCTAAAATGTGCACCCAATCAGCAAATCTCAATGTTTTCATTTCGGCATTCAAACAAATCGACAACGAATCACGAATGTTTCCAGTCAACGTCGAGCACAGTAAAAAATTGCTTCCATAGAACTTAATTCGATTCGATTTTTCTAACACTCGATCCCGATAGATCTCTTGAAGATTTGAAATGATCTGGTCAGAAGAGCCAATATAAACCACACCATCGAGCCGAGTTTCAGAACTGTAACATTTCAATTTGTGCTGCAATCTGTTTTTAGCCTTTGCCGTTCGTTCGAATTCAAAAGCGATAGCGACTCGACCAACTGTTGCATTCCAGAACACCATTAAGACATCAGGCTTTGCTGAATCGACATTTTCAAGCTGCGTTAAGATTTGTCGAACCCTTGAATCGTTATGCAATTGAAAATCTCTGTAGATATGAGCATCAGGAAACATATTCTTGAGTTGAAATGCAAGAGTTGCGGACACTTGTTCATGATAAAGTTCTCGATAACGGAAATCTTTCTGCTCTAAATCGCAGGACTGACATTCAAGATATCGAGCCAAAATGTCTCGAACTCTTGAATTTTGATTAAGCTGATACACTGTTGCCTGTCCTCCGTTGATATTTTCAAATCTTTTACAAATAAGATTTTTATGGCTCAATACCGTCAATGTTCGTCTAAAATTTCTTTCGTTCTTGATGTCTGGAACAATCTGCGACAAAGTCTTCCGGGTCAGAGGTCCATAATTTTTCAATGCGTTCAAAACTTCCTTACCCTTCCGAATTCTTTTAAGACTTCGCCTCATCATTCAAAACTCCCCTCAGTCTGCACGGGTAGTTTTGATTTTTTTGAACCTCGCCCTCTTATTTCGCTCAACACCTTGATTGCCGCTTCAACATCGAGATTTTCGGATTTAGCTAGGTTCAAAAGTGATTTCCGAATGTCTGTGTGTTTCAACCGTAGTTCTTTCAAATCGACTTTCGAATTTAAAATCATTTCATTGATGACATCTGAATAATTGATGCTTCCAGTTTTAAATCCCTCAGTCGCATCTTTATAGATTTTCTCAATTTCAATCCATGCTTCATCATTTAAGATGACTTGCAACCGCTTCATGCTATTTGCCTCCTTTCTTTTTCTTCACGGGAGTCATGATGAACGGACTGGGTGGTAAGTCGCCAAAATGCAACTCTGGACCCATTTGAAGTAAATCGTCTCGCCTACCTTCAATGTTTTTATGAACAAGATAAGAAGTTAACAATCCAATCGCAAGTCCCGCACTGGCGGCCGTTAGCTTTTGGCCATCCGTTGGATTTTTGCCAGCCATATCCCCAGCTGCTGAAACTGCTGCGATGCCGGCTAAGATTCCAACTCCAGCCCCCAGCTGCATGGACTCGTTTAGAGTTGAACAAGCTGTAAGAGAAAGTAGACAAGTGGAGAAAATTATATTTTTAAACATTTTTCCTCCTTCTATTTTAATTTTGGAAATTTAATTTTAAAAACGTGCGAAGCTCCTTCTTCAGAATCAAATCCATGAGCGACTAAGACAGATCCCACCCCGGTCGGCAATGTCTTAAAAAGATCGGGACCTGCTCTAAATTGGTGAGCATCTCGAACTGTTCCCTCTCCCTGCAGCTCGCCATCCTGAATGTCAGCACTTCCACTAATTCGCTGAGTGATCTTTTGAAAGATCTTTGTTCCAAATGATCGTGCAAAAAACTCGGCTGAGTCTGGGTCGTTAATGCGCATAACAATCTTTGTGGCTGAGTTGTCTGCAATTCGATTTACAAAGCCTGGTGAGACTTCGGTGAGATCCCCAATACTCTGATGGGAAAAGTGAAGAGCATATCCCGCAGAACGAGCTTTAGAGATAAGATCTGCAAATTCTAAGCAAGCGAACGATGCAAACTCGTCCAAGTAAATTGGGACGAGCTGTGCATCGCCGCCTTCCCTATGCGCTGTTCCGGCTAAAAAATTTAAATGGTTAATAATAAGACGGCCAAGAGTTCCCACTGCTTTCGGTGAAAGTAAACTTTGAAGTCTAAAATAGATAACATAGCCTTCCTTTGCTTTATTAAGATCGACTCCGTCCACAGATTCATTAAGGAGTTTGCCAAGATGACCCACCGTCAAACTTCGTAGTTGATCGCG
>Ga0233424_10002277_pt1 | contig 14103 bp, 9 predicted proteins | sample Watercolumn_Towu_FD_181011 | JGI IMG/M metagenome (GOLD analysis project Ga0233424, IMG submission 181011) | Freshwater microbial communities from Lake Towuti, South Sulawesi, Indonesia - Watercolumn_Towuti2014_125_MG | ecosystem: Environmental > Aquatic > Freshwater > Lake | place: Indonesia...
GAGCGTTCGCCGTTCCTTGTTCGTCAATTCAATCTTCGCGGCCGTCTTCATGGCATTGATCCTCCTCGGAAAGATCAAACACCACAAGCAACCAAAAGTAACTCTATTTCTGTGACACACCACTAGGACTGGTCGTCCGATTGGACCGTTATCTTCAGACGAGGTCAACATGGCAGAGGATTGGATCAACAAATTACTGAAAAGCGGGACGATTAGCGATGAGCAACTTCGCGAAGCGCAGGACTTGGCGTCAAGCCTTGGAATAAAGGTAGAGGACGCTCTTGCGAAACTTGAGTACGTATCTCCGGCTGACATTGGACAAGCACAAGCTTCCCAATTTGGGTACGAATTTATTGACCTCAGTTCAGTTCAAGTTCCTTCGTCGGTGATAGAGATGGTCCCAGAGTCCGTTGCTCGCGAGAACGCGGTCATCCCGATCTCGCGTGAAGACGACGGGTCCCTAGTAGTCGCAATGCACGACCCGTTTGCGTTTGAGGTCTTGGACAAACTCCGATTCATCATTAACCGTGAGGTTAAAGTTGCCGTTGCCCCAAAGGAAGCAATTCAAGCTGCAATCAATCGGCATTACGGACAAAGTGAAACCGAATCTGTAGATTCTATGCTGCAAGAGTTTACAGAAACGGCAATTGACTTTACGGAGTCAGAGTTTGCTGCTGCTGGAGCGCTCGCAGATGACGACAGTGCCCCAATCGTTAAGCTATGCAACCTGATAATCACAGAGGCCGTCACGATGCGTGCCAGTGATATTCATGTCGAACCGTTCGAGGAAAAGGTAAGAATCCGATATCGGATCGATGGCGTCTTGGTAGAACGAGACAGTCCCCCGCGTCGACTACTAGCTGCACTAACGTCGCGATTAAAGGTCATGGGCAATATCGACATTGCAGAAAAACGAAGACCACAGGACGGGCGAATCAAGACAAAAGTGGCGGGCAAAGATTATGACATGCGGGTCAGCCTTCTCCCGACGGCCCACGGACAGGCAATTGTGATGCGCATTCTCGATCGTGACAGCATCAAGATTGGGATTCGGAATCTGGGGTTTAGCGAGGAAAACTATCGACGTTTTCAGAACATCATTCGACGTCCAAACGGAATCTTCCTAGTAACCGGCCCAACCGGTAGTGGCAAGACAACAACTTTGTACAGCGCACTAGGTGAACTGAACAGGCCGGATCGTAAGATTATCACGGCAGAGGATCCCGTCGAGTACTACCTCCCCGGAATAAACCAAGTTGAAGTCCGATCCGCAATTGGACTCAATTTCGCGCGAATAATTCGGGCAATGTTACGTCAGGCACCCAATGTGATTCTAGTTGGCGAGATTCGCGATACGGAAACGGCTGATATGGCAATTCAAGCCTCATTAACTGGACACTTGGTTTTCAGCACATTGCATACGAACGATGCGCCCAGTTCAATAACGCGGCTTATTGACATGGGAGTGCAGCCATTCCTTGTTGCGTCAAGTGTGATGGCGATCATGGCGCAACGACTCGTACGAGTTGTGTGCCCAAAGTGTAAAGAGAATAGTACACCAGATCCCACCGAACTGCAGCAGATCGGAGTTACTCCAGACCAAACTGCCTCCGCCGTGTTCATGCACGGCAAGGGTTGCGCCCATTGTCAGCACACGGGATATCGGGGCAGAAAAGCAGTGTTTGAACTGATGATGATGAATTCAACGCTTCGAGACATGACGTTTCGGAGTGAGCCAGCCCAAAACCTTAGGAGGCAAGCGAGACTTTTTGGAATGAAGACACTAATGGAAGACGCGCTCGACAAGGCACTCGTAGGAATCACAACACTCAGCGAGGTAATGTCGCTTTATCAAGGAGGACACTAGGCTTAACTGTAATTTCAACAATGACATACAACGCGTTAAGTGATTTGAGATGGAGCCCAAGTCTACGTGTATCGACGCCACGAACTTCTGAGTCAGTTCAACCATTTGCCGGAGGCAAAAAGTCGCTAGATCTAGGCGAAGCCGCTGGTTGCTTGAATAATGTGATGCCGCATTGACGTCCAATTAGTTGGAGCAACACGTTCGATGGCCACAATCCAAATCGACAAATTACTTCAAACGGTTGTCAACCAGCGAGTTAGCGACCTTCATATCGCAACCGGACAACCACCGGTGGTGAGACTACACGGGCACATGGTGCGACTTGAAACAAAATCTCTCGATCCTGAGGATACAGTCTCACTGATGAAGAGCATCACTCCAGAGCGAAATCAGCAGGAACTTCAGGAAAAAGGCGGAACGGACTTTGGTTTTGCATTTGGAGAGCAAGCAAGATTCCGTGTGGCGGTGTTCAAACAGAGGGGCCATGTGGGGATGGTCCTGAGACGAATCCCAAATGAATTCCTGACGTTTGAACAGCTTGGCCTTCCTCCGGTGATTCGAGATCTCATCCAGCGACCTCGCGGGCTAATTCTAGTGACCGGTCCAACGGGAAGCGGCAAGACGACTAGTCTTGCGAGCATGATTAACTGGCTCAATGACAACGTCGATCATCACATTATTACGTTAGAAGACCCCATTGAGTACTATCACAAGCACAAGAAATGCACGATCAATCAACGCGAGATTGGCGTTGATGTGCCGACCTTCCCCGAGGCACTACGACGCGCATTACGGATGGATCCCGATGTCATCCTCGTTGGTGAAATGAGAGACCTAGATACGATTTCCGCTGCGATCACCGCAGCTGAAACGGGTCACGTCGTGTTCGGAACACTGCACACAACTGGTGCCGAAGGAACCGTGAATCGAATTATCGACGTCTTTCCCACGAATCAACAGGAGCAGATTCGCACTCAACTCTCAACTGCCATCCTTGGCATCCTCAGCCAAGCCCTCTTACCGAAGAAACCCAAAGGGTTGGTTGCCGCGTACGAAATGCTTGTGGTCACTCCCGCGATTGCCAATCTGATTCGTGAAAACAAAACGTATCGGATTCCTTCGTCTATTCAGACGGGGCGGAAATTTGGAATGCAGTTGCTGGATGATGCCTTATTCAACCTTTGGAAAAATGGCTTATGTGAGGAAGACGACGTTGTTAAGAAATCGAACGCGCCGGGTGAACTCAAGGCAAAGATCGCCCTAGCCAAAAAGGGACTTCTCCAAGAGGAAGAAGAACCGCAAGAGGAGTCCAATCAGCACTGAGGCCAGATGCGAATTCCAAGCCGCAATATTCCTTTGGTGGATTCTCTATCAATCCATCCCGCGTGATTTAGGGATCAGATCAAAATGGCCGCTCGCAAACTTGGACAAATCCTTGTTGATCTCGGACATCTAACCGATGACCAACTATGGGACGTCCTTGAAGAGCAAAAACAATCTCCCGGAGAAGTTATCGGGCGCGTCGCCGTGCGCATGGGGTTGGTCACTGAAGCCCAGGTGAGTGAGGCGTTGGCGGAACAATGGGGCATGCAGGTAGTCAATTTGCCTGAGGTCACAATCCCGCCGAAGGTGCTTGAAATGGTGCCCGAAACCATGGCAAGCATCTATAAGATCATGCCGATTTCTTTGAAGAATGACGTACTCACGGTTGCCATGGCCGACCCGCAGAATGTAGCCGCACTCGATGACCTCCGAAGCTTTCTCGGAATTGAGGTGCGAGGTTCCGTTTCGAATCCGGCTCATGTTCAGCAGGCGATCGAGCGTTACTACTCTGACAAACAAGAGAGCATCGAGGATGTCATTTCTGAACTTGAAACCGGCGAGCTCAGCGAAGACGCCACTCGAGACGGAGCGATTGACCTCAGCAACATGGAAGAACTCGCAGAGGCAGCTCCAATTCGAAAACTCCTCAACATGGTTCTGCTCCTCGCAATCAAGGACCAGGCAAGCGACATTCATTTTGAGCCGTTTGAGGACGAGTTTAAGATCCGCATTCGGGCAGATGGTGTGCTGTATGAAATGGTCCCGCCGCCTCGTCACCTCGCCAACGCGATCGTCACGCGAATCAAGGTCATGTCCAATTTGGATATCGCCGAGCGTCGGCTCCCGCAGGATGGTCGGATCGAACTGAATGTTGGTGGCAATTCAGTCGACCTTCGCGTGAGCGTACTTCCGACGATGTTTGGCGAAGCAGTGGTCATGCGAGTTCTCGACCGAACTGTGGTGCAGCTCGACCTGAACAAAATTGGAATGGATCCCACAACGCTCGCCAAATTCCGACAGATTATTCGCCGCCCGAATGGCATTGTGTTGGTCACCGGCCCCACGGGCAGCGGAAAGACGACGACTCTCTACTCCGCGCTTAACGAGTTGAACGACGTCGAGACCAAAATCATCACAACCGAGGACCCAATTGAGTACGCAATCGACGGACTCGTCCAGGTGCCGATCAATCCTGAAATCGACGTGACGTTTGCCACGGTGTTGCGCGCCATTTTGCGTCACGATCCCGACACAATTCTGGTCGGGGAGATCCGCGACTATGAAACAGCGGAAATCGCAATCCAAAGCGCACTTACTGGACACCTCGTTTTCAGCACACTGCACACCAACGATGCCCCCACGGCGGTCACGCGCCTTCGGGATATGGGAATCCAGCCGTTCTTGATTACGGCTACTGTGGAAGCGGTACTTGCGCAGCGCCTCGTACGCCGCATCTGCACCGAATGTCGCACGCAGTTTGAACCCAGCGACGACCTGCTGATGGAATTGCAACTGCCGATCGCACAGGCTCGCAAGTACAAGTTTTACTACGGTCGCGGCTGCCAGCGCTGCAACAACACGGGCTACAAGGGGCGCTGCGGCATGTACGAAATCCTTGACGTCAATGACGACATTCGAGACATCATCGTCGGCAATGGATCGGTGGACGACATGCGTAATCTCGCCCGCAGCCAGGGGATGACCACGCTTCGCGAAGCGGGGTTGAAGCTGATCTTCGACGGTGTCACCACGATCGATGAAGTGGTTCGCGAAACGGTAATGGAAGGAGAAGATTAGCCCATGCCCACGTTCCAGTACGAAGCCATGGACAACATGGGGACGGAAGTCAAGGACGTCATCGACGCTCCGTCCGAAGCCGATGCCCAGACGTTGATCCGCCAGAAAGGATTCTTCGTCACCAAGATCTCCGAAAAGGGTGGCGGCAAGGGCAAGAAGAAGAAAGACGACAAGAAAAAGGCGCGAGGTCCCGCCAAGAAAACCTTCACCTTCAGCGGTCGAGTCGGCGCCAAGAAGCTGACCACGTTCACACGTCAGCTTTCCACGTTGCAGGACGCCGGCCTGCCGATTCTTCGCAGCCTGCGAATTCTCGAAGGTCAATCCAAGCCGGGCGCACTCAAGAACACGCTGATCAACGTGATCGAGGATGTCGAAGGCGGCAACACACTGTCCGAAGCGATGGCCAAACAGCCCAAATGCTTCGACAACTTGTACGTGAACATGGTGAAAGCCGGCGAGGCGGGTGGCGCGCTGGAAATCATCCTGCAGCGTCTGGCCGAGTTCAAGGAACGAGCTCAAAGCCTGAAGCGGAAGGTCCAGGGGGCCATGATCTATCCGTGTGCCGTCATCTTCGTCGCGACCGGTATCGTCGGGTTCATCATGTACTGGATCATTCCGAAGTTCAAAGCGATCTTCGAAGGATTTGATGTCGAATTGCCCGGTATGACCGTGTGGCTCATTTGGGGCAGCGATCAGGTCGTGAATTATTTCTACTTGGGACCGGTCATCCCGTTCTCGATCTGGCTCCTGATCAAGATCATCAAGAAAAACAAGACCGGCGAGTATCTGGTGGACAAGATGTTCCTCAAGATACCTCTGCTCGGGAAAATCCTGGAAAAGAGCACCGTCGCCAGAACGGCGCGCACGTTGGGAACGCTCATCGCTTCCGGCGTGCCGATCCTCGAAGGTCTGATTATCGCCCGAGACACGTCCAACAACGCGGTGTTTTATCGGGCGTACCAGAACACCTACAACGCCATTCGCGAAGGGGAATCGATGGCTGTCCCACTCAAGGAATCGCGAGTGGTGGACGACATGGTGGTCAACATGGTCGACGTTGGCGAGGAAACGGGTGCGCTGGACAACATGCTGTACAAAGTGGCGGACGTGTACGACGAAGAAGTCGCCGTGTTGGTGGACGGTTTGGTGAGCATTCTCGAACCGTTGATGGTTGTCGTGCTGGGCTTGATTGTCGGATTCATCGTCATTGCTTTGTTCATGCCGCTCATCAAGCTGCTCAACGAACTGTCGTAGTCAAGACATCTCTGCGGGCCCAGGAATTCATTCGATGCCGAGGTAAAACCAAAGCCACCCCTCACCCCCCCAAGGGGGAGAGGGGACCGGGGTGAGGGGCCGCTAATCGGCAAAAATCGTCACCAGCCGAACGTCCCAGGTTGTGTTCGCCAGTCACCCCCGAAGTCAGGCCCGAATCATTTGCGAATCCGGGAGCAAATCCCATGTTATCGAGGAGAAACTCCATGCTGTGTGTCAGCCCCACCCGTTCCTCAAACCGACCGCGATCCCACCGCGGCGCATTCACGCTGATCGAATTGATGGTCGTGATCGTGATCGTGTCGATCCTGATCGGTCTGCTTTTGCCAGCCCTGTTCGGCGCGCGGCGTCGAGCACAAGAAGCACAAGTGAAAGCGGAGATTACACGGCTCGAATCAGCCATTGCGGCGTTCAAAGCCAGGTTTGGCATCGAGCCACCAAGCAGCATTACCGTGTATGAAATTCCAGCTCAATGGGCGGCAGACCCGCGAAGCACAGGACTGATTCGGCGAATGTGGCCACAGTTCGACTTCAGTCTTGTCAGAGAACTTGATGGAGATAGCCCTGCGGTTATGGACAACGATCCAGATGGAGATGGCAGTCCCGGAATCACCTTAAATGGCGCCGAGTGCCTCGTTGCGTTCCTCGGCGGGGTGATTGACGCGACGGGAGTACCCACTGGCTTCTCGAAGAATCCGGCGAATCCCTTCGCAACAGGTGGAAATCGAGAAGGTCCATTTTTCGAGTTTCAAGGCGGCGTGACAATTAGTGGCGGCTCAGTCACGTTCACTGGTCGGTTCGTGGATACAAATGGAAACAAGTTTCCCGAGTACGTTGATCCCATCCCGGGCCAGAAACAACCGTATCTTTATCTCAGCAGTTATGACAGCCGGGGTTACAACACCACAATTCCATCCCCTCCAACTGCGGCAAATCCGATTCGATCGGGAGACCTTCCAGCGGCAGTCATGTTTGACGTTTACCGGCAGGCACCGAATCAGCCGAGCGCCACGCCGGTTGTCCTCGGTGCTCCACAAAAGGCGAACTCGTTCCAAATCATCTCGCCGGGTCGGGACGGGCAATACGGAGTGGGTGGATACTTCGTCGCGGACAAGGCGGACCAAATTCTGGTCAACGAAAGCACTGACCTCAATGGAAACGGCCGTTTGGACGACCGCACGGTCGAATGGGACAACATCACAAACTTTCACGGCGGTGCGCTGAAGCCGTAACAGTTCGCGCTCGCGAATCTCCGTTGAGAATGGGTGAGTTATGCTGGATCAGACTTCCAACAACCGAACACGACGCGGCTTCACGCTGGTGGAAGTGCTTGTCGTCATTGGTCTCATCTCGTTCCTGATGGTGATTTCAATTGCGGTCGTGGCAAACTTCATCTCTCGGGCACGAGAGGAAGCTACGGCCGCCACCATTCTCAAGATTCAGAAGCTCTATCTGGAACGGCTTGAAGCCTTCCAGCGCAGTCTGAAGGGACCGCAGTTCGAGGCCCAGGTCAACGCCAAGCTCGCACAATTTCAGTCCGCGGGCGTCGCATCGGGTCAGAACCTCTTTGGGATTCAACGACGCGTGGCCGAGACTCTGGTTAAGAAAGACTTGTACAAGGCGGCATTTCGTCAGTCCGTGAACGAACCGAACTTGCCCCAACTCCTGACAACAAACACCGTGACCGCGGCTGACAGTTCCGAGGCGATGTTCTACACGTTGACGCGACAAGATGTTTTCGGAATTCCACCGGTCGGCACCGACGCATTCTCCACGGCGGAATACGGAGATACCGATGACGACGGCAATCTCGAGTTTCTCGACGCTTGGGGGCGCCCCTTGCGGTTCTACCGCTGGCCGACTCGACTCATCAAACCGTCCGTTTCAGGGGTGCCCGTAGCCACCGGCACTCCCATTCGCTCGACCGCCGATTTGCTGATCAAGGGGCTGCCCAAGAGACCGGTTTCAACGGGTCGCGACCCACTTAACCAGGACCCCGATGATGCGCTCGGCTATCTGTCGCGCGAAGTCAAGAGTCGATTTCCCGCACTGGCCACGCTTGCGGCGCCGTTGGGCGTCAACCAGACAAACTACCACACGCTGGACACGTGGCATGCCTTTCTCATTGTCTCTGCGGGAGCCGATGGAAAACTGGGCCTGTTCGAACCAGATGACTTTGCGAACTTCGGGCACCTGGCAATGCCCACTGGACCGGCCGTTGCGTCGTACTACACCGACGATCTGACGGACAACATCACCAATCGCAACCGACGAGCGGGAGGGAATTGAGATGCGATCGCGCTTCCGCTGTCCTGCAAAGTCGGCACGGTCCAGCCACGGCCAACGCCAGACCGCTGGACGCGGTTTCACACTCGTTGAACTGCTGGTGGTCGTGGGAATCTTGTTGATCCTCGCGGCGATGACCATCGCCGCCGTCAACTTCTCGCTGACCTCGGAAAAAATCCGCGGGGCGAGTCGCCAGCTTCAGTCCTTTCTGGAAGGGGCTCGCGACCGAGCCATCCACGCGAAGCAACCGCGGGGTGTCCGATTCTACGTGGATCAAACTCCCACGACGGCCGGTGGACATTTCTGCACCAGTATGGCGTACATTGCTCCGACCGAACCGTGGAAGCAGGGCTATATCCGACTGGAGCGACCCGATCCCGGCCTCATTCCTTTTCCCCCCGTCGCGGCACCCGATGGAGTCGCCGATGCTCCAGCCATACTGATCGTGAGAGGTTTCGGAACGGATTGGGATATCCTCAATGACAACGAGCTGATTGTCAGCGGGACGACGCGGATCAAGATTCCAGGCGATCAGGACGGCATCTGGTACGTCGTCAGTTTCTGGTCCGACACGGATGACACGACTCCCGATCATGCTTATGACCTCGAAGCGTCGAATCAGGTATTGATCCTGACGACTCCGTATCGCGAACCGGGAACAACTCCGATCAACCAGGTTCGTGCTTTTCAAGGGGGCGGTCCGACCACCTATCTGCTCGAACTGGCACCCTCGGAATTGCCCAATGCCGAACGGGTCGAACTCCCTCGCGGAATTGCCATTGATCTCGAAGACAACGATAACCCGAACAATCCGCATTCCGATCTGCCGTTCGCCTGGCACGAACCGCCCGGAGGAGGCGAACATCCCTTGCGCTTGGATTTGATGTTTTCTCCGCGCGGGACTGTGATTGGCTCGGCTGCTTCGAAGGGGCTGATTCAATTTCTACTGCGGCGGTTGGAGGACGTGGAGTTCGGTGTCCCGGCCGATGCCCGCAGTTGGACAGCGTCCACAAGCTATGTGCTTGGCGATTGGGTCGTGCCCTCGCCGCGCGATGGCTATTGCTACAAAGTCACGAGCGCCGGAACCAGCGGTGGCGCCCAACCAACCTGGGTCAAGCAGGTGGGCCAGACCACCACAGACGGCAGTGTGACGTGGACCTGTTTTGACGTCGGCGATCGGTTGCTGGTCTCCGTGTTCACGCAAACGGGGGCCATTTCGTCGCACCCGGTTTATGAAGTCTCCTCCGGGATTCCGGATCCGTACCGGCATTCCGTTCGTGGGGAGGTCGCTGCCCAATGAAGCCCGCTCCTCGAACGACACGATTCAAACGCTCAGCCAACCCGGCGGCAATGATTGGCCAAGTCCGGCTGTCGATTGCTCAGCCGGCCGGGATTGCAGGTGCGACGTTGGCGGAAACTCTGATGGCCATGCTCGTCATGAGCATCGGCGTGGTTTCACTGGCGACGCTGTTTCCGCTCTCGGTCGTCCGCACGGTGCAAGCCACCCAACTGACGAACGCGGCGAATTTGCGATACAACGCGGAAGCCCGCATCGACATGAATCGGTCTCTGCTGGCGACGTGCCTTCCGTTGCCACCGGCCACCGAACCGCAGACACCCGCCAACTATGTGATCGATCCGCTCGGCTGGTTCTTCGCGCCGGTCGGCTCGCAATACCGACTGGGTGGAGCCACCGGCTTGCCCCGGTGGAACGCCGGCATATCCACCGAAGCTCCCGCGGCCGATCTGGTCACCCTTCCCGACAGTTGGGTCGTGCAGGTGAAGAACCTGCCGACGTCGATCACGACGACCAGCGTGACGTTCCCGGCCAGCGTCGATTTGACGTCGGTCAATTATTCGGGCCTGTTCGCATCGCAGGTCGTGGTGTTCAACAACACACTCAAATTAAGCCAGGTGGAACGGATCACGAACATCGCCGGGCAAACGGTCTCGTGGACCAACCCGCTGCCGCTGGCCATTCTGGAAGATCAAAACGGCAACAACGTGCTCGATGCCGGCGAAGATTACAACGGCAACGGAATCCTCGATCCGGTCGGTGACGTATGGGTCGAAACGCGGGAACGACGGTACACCTGGCTGCTCAACGTGCGGCGCTACGGCAACCGCGCCAATGTCGAAGTCGTCACATTCTTCGGTCGAGAATTTACGACAGACGACGAACAGCCGTACCCGGCGACATTCGTGGGTTGGCGTGGTGCGGATGGCGCCCCGAACACTGCGGATGATCGACTCGGAGCGGATAACCAACCCGGCATCGCGGGTTTTGACGACGATGGCAACGGCACGGTGGATGATGCCACCGAGAAGGGCTGGCCCGGGTCCGACGACAACCGCACGATCTACAACGTCAACTGGACCACCCCGCGTCCGACGATTCGCAAGGGCGGGTGGCTGCTCGATGCCACGAATGGCCGCTGGTATCGCATTCGAGCCATCTACGAACCGACCACGCACACGCCCGTGCAGTCGTTCGCCGAGATCACCGGGACCAGTGTGGACCTTGTCGTGGAGAAGGACCTGCTCGAAACGTCCGCCACGCCGATCCCGACTGTCTTTCTGCGCGGCGTCATCGACGTTTTTCCCATTGGAACCAAGGAATTCTAGTTGAGGCTGTCCTGACGAGTCCGTTTCTTATCGTGCGGGCCGAGGCGTCAAAACCATGCGTCACTTTCGGACAAAAACTCGAACAACGCGGGCAACGGCTCGTGGCGCTGCGCATCGCCCGGCATTCACACTCGTCGAAATGCTCGTGGCGATCGGGATCGTCGTGCTGATGATGTCGCTGTTCGCCGAAATTTTCCAGTTGGCCGCCGATTCCATGACCAAGCAGCGCGGCATCGCCGAGAACGACCAGCGTTCGCGGTCGTTCATTCTGATCATCAAAGGCGATCTCGATAAGCGCACGTTTCGTTACATGATGCCGTTCGCGGCGAACGAGAACACCATTGCCGACGGGCGTGCCATCCCGACCGTCAAGAGGCAGGGATACTTCTCCATTTCGGAGAACGATCCGAATAACAACACCGACGACATCCTCCAGTTCACCGTCCGGTCCACCGTCCGGTTGAAGAACGCCGACGACACGCCGTACTACGGTCACGCGACGCTGTACCTGAACCTGCCGTGGGGCGATGCGAATGGAGATGGGACGATCAACGGGATCGATCTGTTCTCGCACCCGAACCAACCCGAAGCGGACGACGGCCAGATCGCGTTCGACGCCACGTCGAACTCCTCCGCTGCCGAGGTTTCATACTTCTTGCGCAACGGAAACCTGTACCGCCGCGTGCTGCTGATTCGCGAACCGCTCCCGTTGGCCGGCGAGAACTCACAGCCCACGCTGTCCAATGGCTTCGACCTGTTCGATCGCGATCCCGATAACAATCCTGCCACGCCGACTCCGGGCGCCGTTTACAGCGGCGACTTCTGGACCGACTACGATTTCTCCGCGTTCTATCACGTCACGCCACCGGGACCATCGATTCATGGAGCCCATTTCCACGGAATCGCCTCGTTGGCAAACGAGGTTCCCGGCGGCGGCCTGTTCCCGCTGGCCAAGCCGTTTAATCGGTTCGGACACAGCCATGCGACTGGCAATCCACGGGAGTACTTCGGCGCCAACGGAGGCGGTGCCTTCCTGGGACGGTTCACGCACGAGGAAACGTCTCACCCGGCGTTCAATTACCCGCACGATCTGGCGACCGCGCCTGCGGCCAACACCAATCCCATGAACAGAGCCACGGCACTGGCCGACACGACGCCCGCCAACGGCGTCCCGGACGCCTACGAGTTGGGGCCGCGGATGGGCGAAGACCTGTTGCTCGGCCATGTGCAGTCGTTCGACGTGAAAATTTGGGACGATGGCTACATTGAGACAGACTCGAACGGAAATGGTCAGGCTGACCCAGCAGAGGACTATAACGGAAACGGCGTCCTTGATTTCGCTGGGGCGTTCGTCGATGTCGGCCATGCGTACCCGGTCGGCCGGTATCGCAATTCTCAAAAAGTCACGACGCTCAGCGGCGGCGGCGCGTACCTCTACGGACCAAGCACGACGGCCGCGAACAATCGCATCTATGACACCTGGCATCCCCAAGTCGATCTCGACGGTGACGGCATTCCCGATCCGCCGCCGTTTCGACCGGCGGCCGACAACGGGAAGGACGGTCAACCGGGAAGGGCCCGCATCGATGACAACGCGGACAGCACAACTGATGACGCCGGTGAAACGGGCTGGTGGGGTTCGGACGACTTACATCCGCTGCAGGCCATTCAAATCACGGTGAGGTTTCTGGACGTGTCGTCCAACCAGATTCGACAGGTCACGTTTGTGCATTCCCTGGTTGATTGAGGCGTAGGTCAGGCTTTCCAGCCTGACACAGTTCGGCGGGCCAAAACCCGGCAGCCTGGAAAGGCTGACCTACGACAAGAGGTAATCGTCATGCACAGCACGCATTCAACTCTCTCCCGGGCAATCGCCGCAGGACGGCGCGTCGCGGACCGGCGTGGTTCGACGATGCTGATCGTGATCAGCCTGACGGGCCTGCTGGCTCTGCTCGGCTTCATCTTCTACACGTTCGCCGCGCAGGAGCAGTTGAACGCCAACATTTATGTCGAGGCCGCCAAGTCCGAGCGAGCCGACGTCGATTTCTTCGACTTCGCATTGCAGCAGTTGATTCTTGGTCCCTCATTGGAACAAGGCAACAGTGCTTTGCACGGAGGCAGGCACGCCATTCTCCCCAACATGTTTGGGAAGGACGCGCACCCATTCAACGGTCAGGGCGTGAATTTGATCCTCTACACCGGAACGGAAGACGTGAACGACAACGGAATGCTCGATCTTGGCGAGGATCAAAACAATAACGGGGTTCTCGATCTCTTGCTGACCAACTGGATTGTTGTCGATCAGAACTTCGACGGGATGCCCGATCCGGCGGTGGGGCCGACGAACAAAAACGGGAACATGTTCCATGATTTGATTGAGTTCAACGATTCGCCTGTGGCGTGGGATGGCGGACAGCGTCCCAATTTTCTGTCGCTTCCCGCGCCCGATGTGGACTACACCTACCCCGACATCAACAACATTTTCCTGGCGTATCGCGGCCCGATCGTTGGGTATCCGGGGAGCGTCGTGATCATCCCGTCGTTCCACCGGCCACAAATCCTCCGCGACGGAGGCGGCGCCATCGCCAACTGGGCGACGAATCCGCAAACGGTCGCGGCCATCATGCGACCCCACCCGAATCACATTCACAAGAAGTTGCCGACCAGTCCGGCAACCCCCACGCGACGGTTCCTCGATCCGGCCAATCCGCTGGATGCAGCGATGATCATGGCCCTGCCGGGCGGCAGCGGTGGCTTCCCGTTCCGAGTCAACGACGATGGGGACGGTACGTTCAACGAGCAGGGGGCGTGGTCGCCTCCGTACGGGCCGGCTCCCAATCCGACGCACGAGTACGACGTTGACAACGATCGAGAAGGCGGAAGTCAAAAGGAAGGCATCTGGCTGGACCTAGACTTCCCGGTCCTCGAGAAGC
>Ga0233424_10002279_pt1 | contig 14090 bp, 11 predicted proteins | sample Watercolumn_Towu_FD_181011 | JGI IMG/M metagenome (GOLD analysis project Ga0233424, IMG submission 181011) | Freshwater microbial communities from Lake Towuti, South Sulawesi, Indonesia - Watercolumn_Towuti2014_125_MG | ecosystem: Environmental > Aquatic > Freshwater > Lake | place: Indonesia...
GTATGCAAAGGTCACATCACGTGCAACGAGGTGTGCCGGCAGAGACGCCGCGTCGCGCATCGACGCCGGTGTCGGTGACGCTAGGGGTGTAGTCGCACCCGGAGCGATCATGACGCCATCACCGTGCCGAACACCGCCAGCGCCACAAGCACCGCACCGATTTGGACCGTGCGCAGCACTGACCACGGTTGGGGATCGATCAACACGCGCAATTCCCCCGCGTAGCCTCGACACGACAGCGCCGTGAACAGCAAATCCGCCCGCCGTTGCGACCGTAGGTACAGGTTGGACGCCAACATGCCGATTGATCGCAGCCATCGCCCCCGCGACGAGTACCCCAGTCGTACCTCTTGCGCCGTCCGCATCGCGTTGGCCGTCTCCAACAACACGAAGATGAAGCGGTAGACCAACACCATCATCTCCACCAACAAGGTTGGCACGCGCCATCGGCGCAACTGGTCGGTCAGGTCAACCATTGGCGTCGTGAGCGCCAAAAAGAGCGTGCCAGCCACCGACCCAAACGACGAGGCCAAGGTCGCACCCGCCTGCGTGGCCGCCCGCAACGTTACGCCGAACGTCCAAGGACCGACTGCAACCGTGCCGAGTACCCCCGGCGTGGTTGGGCCGACCACCTCGATGGCCATCGGCACCACACCCACCAAAATGAAGCCCGCCGGCAACCACAGGAAGCCCCAGAAATCGCGCACCGTGATCCCGGCACGCACGTGCAGCACCGCGGCGACCAACACGATGATCACCGTCGACACGAGCAGCGACTTGAACCCAATGGCAAGGGCGACCAGCCCCACCGAGAACAGCAACTTTTCGAACACGGCAGCGTGCCGCAACCGATTGCCATACGCGAACGAGTCGATCGGAAACGGGTTCATCGCAATGCGTTCATTTAAAGCGCATCAGTCTTGCTTCAACGCCGCACGGCGCCCGGCCGGATACCCCCAGAGGATCGCAAGCAAGCCGAAGCAGATGCCTTGCAGCGCCCCGTAATACGCGTGAATCTCCGCAAACTCCGTGCGGGCAAACCCCATCGCGATTCCAAGCACGGTGCCAGCGGCCGAGACGACGTACACCGTGCGCATGTCGTCATTGATTGGCGCACCCTCAACCGCCCGGCGACGCCCGACCATGAAGCCGCCGATCGCACTGATCGCCACCATTCCCAAAAGTGTCTGCAGCGCAAACAGGTACGGTTCATAGTCCATCAGGTCGTACGTTTCCAGCGAGAAGACCGGGTCGAACCATGGCGTGTACTCCGCCGAGATCTCCTCGACCGCCATCCGGAGCTTCGAGTCTGTAGCCAACCACTCAGATTGGCCCTTCTCCAGCACAACCGGTGTCGATGACAGGACGAGGGCAAGAACGCCGAGGGCGATCGTCCGGCGTCCCAGCGAAACGCCACTCGCGCGAGACGGCACAACCTCGGCGCTCACCTTTTCCTCGACCAACTCCGGATTGAACTGCACCAGATGCCTGAACACAATCACCGTTAGCAAGCCCTCGCTGATCGCGAGCGGTACTTGCGTTAGGGCGAACGCACTGGTGAACTTCGCGAACGACTCGACAAAGCCGCCAACCTCCGCCGGAAAGGCGAGGGCGAGTTGCAGCGCCGTCACCAAGTAGGTCGCCCAGTCCGCGATCGTTGCCGCAAGGAATACCGCCACGTTGGTGCCGACCGGGCGCAGCGCACGGTACGTCCAGTACGCCACGATTGGCCCGACGACCGCCATGGAGAACGCGTTCGCGCCGAGCGTCGTCAGCCCGCCGTGCGCGAGCAGGATCGCCTGAAAGAGCAGCACGATGGTGCCGAGGACGACCATCGCCGTCGGCCCGAACAGGATCGCGCCGAGCGCCACGCCGGTCGGGTGCGAACTGCTGCCAGTCACCGACGGAATCTTGAGGGCAGACAGCACGAACGAGAATGCGCCTGACATCCCCAGCGACAATTTCACGTGCGGCGAGTTTGCAACTTGAACGCCGATCTGGCGCATGCCCCAGAAGAAGAACGGCGCCGTGGCGACGTACCAAACGACCGCCCACCACGGTGGCAAGAAGCCCTCGGCGATGTGCATGGCATACGCCTGACCCGTCGTGAAGAAGGCCAAACCGAGGGCCGCCACGACGACCAAGGGGCGCCGCCACCGGTCGATGAACCACCCGCTCCGTGCCGCATCCAGTTGCATCAGTCGGTCCTTATTGCTAGTAAATCGCAATACCGTGGCGGCTAGCATACCGTAGACGCTACGAGTTTGCAAGAGACGCCCGCGTGTGGGTACCTCAGCGCCGTCGGTCAGTATTGAGGCGCCAATCCTCGGGGGATGCCTCGACATGTCACGCGCGCCAACCGGAACGAGTTGCGAATGCCTTGGCCGGGCGTACGTTTGCATCAGGAAGCCTCGTCATGGCGACCGACGGCAGGGCAATCCGGCACGATGCCGGAGGCTCGAGGATGGCGAGGGCGGCGAACGGTGACCACGGCAGCGTCTGCCAAGAACCGCGTCGTGCCATTGCGCCAGACCCGCCAAGCCGAGAGGCAGCGTGATGGCCCTCTCTCATCTGCGCCGACCCAGAGTCACTGGTGGTAGCGCTTGGACGCATCTCCGAAACCTCGGAAGACGCCGTGTCGTCGCATGTGTTGCCTGGCCACACGGCTTCCGACGTCGGACGATTCGGCACGTCTCAGGGTCGGCGCCGCACGACCTCTGAATTGCATCCCAGAGTTGCACGCGCGGCTGCGACCGAACGGGCACCGTCCGCCCCCCCGGCCCGGCCTTGAGAATGGCACGTCGCAGAGGGAGGTACGAGGCAAGCGGGAGACCCCAGACGGCTACCTTTCGCGGGGAACGCCGGCGGCCAACTCGCCACGCCACGTCGGATGCGTCACCCCAGGTACCGTCGGCATCCGGTTTCCCTCCGCGTCGAAGTGCGTGTGGGTCGGTGATCGATGCGGCGTCACGGTCAGGTAGTACGTCGCCGGCACGTCGCCCGCGCAACTCACTCGGTGGCGTTCGTGCGGCGTGGCGTAGACCGCCTGACCGGCCGTCGCCACCACCGAGTCGATATGCCCGTGGCCGTTGTCAAACTCAAACAGCACCTCCCCCTCCAGGACCACCCACGCTTCCCATCCGCCCGACTCTTCGTGGGTGTGGAAGGTGCCCTTCGGCTCGTTAGGTTCGGTGCGGATGAAGCGTGCCCGCACCTCCGGCACCGCCACCACCGTGCCCATCGGGTCGTCGCGCCAATCAAATGTGCGTGCCGGCATCGGTCCTGTCCTCCCCGTCGTGCGGCGCACCGCGCGCCAGACGGGCCAGACTACCGTCGAACGCATCGGGCGGCCCCACCCATCCCGTCGTAGACTGGCCCCGATGGCCCGTCGACTTTCCGGCGATCCAGATCGGCTTGTTCTCATCGGCGGGCGGTCTCACCCCGCCTTCACCGAGGCCACCGCCGCCGCGTTGGGCATCGCCCCAAGCCCCGTGCGCCTGCGCACCTACTCGGATGGCGCCATCGAGGCCAAGCTCGAGGTGAACGTTCGCGGGCGCGATGTGCATGTCGTGCAGAGCGGCCAGGCGAACCCAAACGACCACCTCATGGAGTTGTGCTTCATGGTCGATGCGGCGCGCCGGGCGAGTGCGGGCAGCATCACCGCCGTCCTGCCGTACTTCCCTTACGGCAAGGGCGACAAGAAGGACGAGCCGCGCGTCTCGATCCGGGCGCGCGTCGTCGCCGACATCCTCGAGGTGGCGGGTGTCGACCGTGTACTCACGATTGACCTGCACGCCGGCCAGTTGCAGGGCTTCTTCCGCGTACCGGTCGACAACCTCTACGCCCTGCCGGTCTTCGCCGTTGAGGCCGAACGCCTCATCGCCACCGGCGAGATCATGGCGCCGGTCTTTGTCTCGCCTGACGCGGGGCGCGCCAAGCTCGCCCGCGACTACTCGCGGCGCCTCGGGTCGATTGGCGCCGGCGTGGCCATCGGCGACAAGGTGCGCCCAACTCAGGACGAGTCGAGCGAAGTGACCGCCGTCCTCGGTGCCGTCGCCGGGCGCGATTGCATCATCGTGGACGACATCATCTTTACCGGGGGCACCCTGTGCAACATGGCTCTGGCCCTCGTGGACAGCGGTGCCCGGTCGGTTCGCGCGATGGTCACGCACGGCTTGCTCACCGCCGGCGCCGCGGTTGCCATCGGACGCAGCCCGTTGGTCGAGGTTGTCGTCACCGACAGCGTGCCGATGCCCGCCGACCCGGTCCCTCGCGTCCGGCAGGTCACCTTGGCACCGCTCTTCGCGCAGGCCATCCGGTCGATCCACGACGAGACCTCGATCAGCCGGCTATTCGAGTAGCACCCTCGCGTGCGGTCGTCGCAAACGGATGGCACCAAGATCCTCCCACCGAATCAGGGATTTCCCGGACGTAGCCCGCGCCGCGCGGACGCATGATCACGGCGTGGCGGCGAGGACGCCCGAGGCGCGCCAAGGCACCTGGAACAGCTCGGTTCCGGACCTCGGCAAGCCCCGACGGCCCCTCGATGGTGGTGGACGCCGAACCTGCCTTCCCCGACGCGCGAGACCCGGCTCCGGCCTTCCGCCACTGCTCGGCCGCACGCGCCCCGGAAAGTTCCCTTCGCCCGCCCGATGACGGGATAGGCGCCCTGCCTAGTTCGCACGGGAGGACCCCGAAGATGGCCCAGCTCCACGACGTCGACGTGGCCCCGCACCCAACCGACGCGGCCGCGCACGCCCTTGGTGCGTCAATCCCACCTCGCACCGCCGCCTCGATGTCTGCCGGAACGGCCGCGCTCCTCGGCGTGTTCGGCATCATCGGCGCCGTCATCACCGGCTTCGCCCTCGGCGGTGGCGCCTTCACTCGCCTCCCCAACCCGCAACTCCCACCCCCTCCGGCCCCCGCCGCCCCGGCAGCCCCTGCCTCGGCCGCCACCACCAAGCTCGACGTGACCTCGAGGGAGTTCGCCTTCAGCCCCGCCAAGCTCGCCATGGACAAGCCTGGCCAGTTGGTGGTGAACCTGACCAATGCCGGCGTCGTCGAGCACGACTTGACGATCACCGGCATCACCGGCAAGGCGTACGCCGCCCCTGGGGGCAAAGGTTCCGCCACCTTCGACCGACCGAAAGCCGGCACCTATCAGGTCATCTGCTCGATTCCCGGCCACAAGGAAGCCGGCATGGTGGGCACCCTCGTCGTGAACGCTGGTACGGCCGCCGCCAAGGCTCCCGCCGCGGCCCCCGCCGACGTCAAGCCGGCGGCACCGGCACCCGCCGCACCCGTGACGGCACCCGCCTCCGATCCGCCTGCCCCGGCCATCAAGCCCGCGATGACCGGCCTCACGCCGCTCCCGGCACCGCAAGTGGCTGCTCCCATCGGCGCCCGCGCAGAGACCGTGGTCAAGGTGGAGTTGGAAGCCCGCGAGGTCAACGCCGTCCTGGCTGACGGCATCACCTGCACCTTCTGGACCCTCGGCGGCACCGTCCCCGGCCCCATGCTCCGCGTCCGGCAGGGCGACACCGTCGAGCTGACCTTCAAGAACGCACCTGCCAGCCATGCCACGCACAGCATCGACCTGCACGCCGTCACCGGGCAGGGCGGTGGCGCCGCCTGCACGCAGGCCGCCCCGGGCACCGACGGCGTCTTCCGGTTCAAAGCCATGAACCCCGGCGTCCACGTCTACCACTGCGCCACGCCGATGGTCGCCCACCATATCTCGAACGGGATGTACGGCCTGATCGTGGTGGAGCCGCCGGGAGGCCTCACGCCCGTCGATCGCGAGTACTACGTCATGCAAGGCGACTTCTACCTCGAGGGTGACCGCGGCCAACCCGGCCACCAAGGCTTCGCCGTCAACAAGATGCTTGACGAGATCCCAACCTACGTCCTCTTCAACGGCGGCGTTGGGTCGCTCACCGGCAAGAACGCCCTCAAGGCCAAGGTCGACGAGCGGGTCCGCATCTTCTTCGGCGTCGGCGGCCCGAACCTCACGTCCAGCTTCCATGTTATCGGCGAGATCTTCGACCGGATCCAACCGGAAGGCGCATCGGAGTTCCAGACCAACGTGCAAACGACACTGGTCCCTGCCGGCGGCGCGACGGTCGCGGAGTTCACCGCGGACGTGCCCGGCACCCTGATCATCGTCGACCATAGCCTCGGGCGCCTCGAGAAGGGCGCCGCGGCCCAGATTGTCGTCGAAGGTGCCGCAAAGCCCGAGATCTTTGAGGCGATCAAGGTCGGCAAGGGCGGGACGGGGGGCCACTGACACCCCGTCCTGACGGCGAGCAGGCACCGGTGCCTTCTCGCCTACCCCCGAACGATTGCGCCCGGCCCCCCATCGGGATGGCCGGGCGCAGTGCCCAGTGCCGGGAAGCGCGGGAGAGGCTACTCGCCGGCACCCTCAGGCATCACGTTGCCCGGGTCCACCCATCCGATCTCCCAGACATGGCCGTCCGGGTCCTCGAAGCCCCACTGGTACATGAACCCGTGATCCTGCGGATCCTTGTACCGGCGACCACCCGACGCGAACGCCGTCGTGCACACGCGGTCCACCTCGGACCGGTCCCCGACCATCAGGCAGACGAGGATTGAAGTCGTCGCGTGCGCTTCGGCCACCGGTCGCTCGAACATCTGCCCGAAGAACGGTCGGGTCATCAGCATCGCGTAAATCGTGTCCGACATGATGAGGCAACCCGCCTTCCCGTCGGTGAACTGCGGGTTGAAGCAGTACCCCAACGCCTCGAAGAAGGTGGTCGACCGGCCAAGGTCGGCGACCGGAAGGTTCACGAAAGCAAGCGTGGTTTTCTGGTCCTCCTCGCGCCTCGACTCAGTGTGCCTCGATCACGGCCGGATCCATCCACATGTAGGTCCAGACGTGGCCGTCGAGGTCAATGAACTGGCGCGAGTACATGTCGCCCCGGTCCGAAATCTCGGGATCCACCGTCGCCCCGGCCTCCCCGGCCTTCGCGACGATCTCGTCGATTGCCTCGCGCGACGTCGCCGAGAGCGAGAGCGTGGCTGGCGACGCACCATGCGTGTCACTGATCGGGCGCGCCGCGAAGCCGGCGAACGGTTCGTGCTCAAGCACCATCGCGAAGATCGTTTCGGAGATCACGAGGCACCACGTGTTCTCGTTGGAAAACTGCGGATTGAAGTGGTAGCCGAGCGCTTCGAAGAAGGTGCGCGACCGCGCTAGGCTATCGACTGGCATGTTTGCAAAGAGCCGCGTGGGCATGGTTCTCCCGTCCGGGCCGAAAACGGGCGGCCGCCGTGCTGCCCCGGGCCATGCCCCCAGGACGACCATCATCCGGTGCGGTTCCGGCGCCACGTTCCGCCCTACGCAACCGATTGCCGTCGCGCGCAACCGTCGCTATACTGGGCCCATAGGCATCGACGGAGACAAGTAGGTTCGACGTCTTGCAGGCATAGCGAACCCGGATTGGTGCAAGCGGGTCCTGCGGGCGAACCGAAGTCCCTCCAGAGCTGTCCGCCGATCCCGTACGCTCCTCGGGCATGCCGCGCGTCCGACCGGTGCCAGCGCACCGACCACGGTATATCGCGCGCCGGACTGCCACCGAGGACCTGCGACGGGGGAGACCGGGCCGGGTTCCACCCGTTAGCGTGGCCGTGGCGCGAAAGCGCCCTCCAAGTGCCGGCGCATGGTGACGTGCCCGGAACCAGGGTGGTACCGCGAGAGGTGTCTCTCGTCCCTGGGCCAGACGGGAGCGCGTGCGTTTCCCGTCCGACCGGCGGATCGCTCATGGCGATCCCCACACTGACGAGACGCTTTCCGGAGTCCACGGCCATGACCGTCACCGTTCGCCCTGCCACCGTCTTGGTGTCCGCCGAGTCCGAACTCGATACCGCCGTGCGCCGCGCCCGCTTCTTCCCCGGCTTCTCGGCCGACGGCGCGCCAGGCACCAAGCGCTACGGCGAGTCGCTGAGCGGGTCGGCCCTCGTGGTCGAGTTCATGCGCCTCACGGGAACCGAGTACATCTTCGGTATCCCCGGCGGCGCAAGCCTGCCGATCAACGACGCCCTCACCCACGCCCAGATTGACCGTCACTTCCGGTACATCCTGACCGGCCATGAACAGGGCGCAGCCTTTGAGGCCGAGGGCTACGCCGCCGCCACCGGTCGCGCCGGGTGGTGCACCGGCACCTCCGGCCCGGGCGCAACGAACCTCATCACCGGCCTCGCCGACGCCTTCCGCGATAGCCGACCGGTCATTGCCCTCACCGGCAACACCGCCACGACCGCCGAACCAGAGGCCTTTCAGGCCATCGACATCGTTGGCATGACGCACGGCAAGGCCACTAAGGCCAGCTTCCGCCCGGAGCGCTCCGAGGACGTCCAACCGATGCTTGTCGCGGCCTACCACGCCGCCATGACCGGTCGCCCCGGGTCGGTCCTCGTCGACTTCCCGAAGGACATTCAGATCAAGCCCTCCACGATGCGCCCGTGGGAGGATTTCATCGCCCGCCACGACTGGTCCGCGCCCGTCGCCTCGGATGCCGAAATCGACCGCCTCGCCGACCTGCTTGCCACTGCCGAGAGGCCGGTCCTCTACTGCGGGCAAGGTGCGGTCATCGACGACGCGACCGCCGACATCCGTGCCCTGAGCGAGCGACTGAACCTTCCGGTCGTCACAACGGTGCACGCCCTCGGCACCCTTGGCACCGACGACGCGCGCAACTTTGGCATGATCGGCATGCACGGGCAGGTCGTTGCCAATCTCGCACCGCATCTCGCCGACCTCGTCGTCAACCTTGGCGCCCGCTTCGACGACCGCGTCGTTGGTGCCCGCCCGTCCGAGTTCGCCGCGCAGGCCACCGTCGTGCACGTCGACGTCGACGCCTATCAGCTAAACCGAGTGCGCGTCGTCGACCTGCCGATCCACGCCGGCGTGCGCGACACCATCCGCCGCGTCGCCACGCGAGTCACTGGGCGCGAGATCGCAAACCGCGATGCGTGGATTGCACGCCTCGTCGACCTGCGCGACGCGCTCCCCATTGCCACCTATGATGATCCGGAGACGGAGGTTCTCTCGCACGAGTGGGCCTACGCCGAAACCGCTGCTGCCGTGCGCGAGGCCGGTCGTGATCTCACTGAGGTCGTGGCGACCTTCGACGTCGGCACGCACCAGATGAAAGGTGCGCAGCGGTTCCCCGCAATGCGACCGCGGTCGTGGATCTCGTCCGGAGGCATGGGAAGCATGGCGTGCGCCTTGCCGATGGCGGTCGGCGCCGCCTACGGTCGCCCTGACGCCACCGTTATCGCCTGCGTCGGGGATGGCGGGTTCGTCATGTCGTCGCATGAACTCGACACCATCGGCGCCTTTCAGATACCGGTCAAGATCTTGTTGTTCGACGATGCTGCCCTCGGCATGGTCACAAACTGGCACGGCCTCTTCTTTCAGGGTCGCGACATGACCTCCGAACGCCGTCGCGGACGCACCGTCGACGTGGTCGACGTGCCGGCCTTCAAGGACCATCTGATCTCGATGGTGAGCGACGCCCTCACCGCCGACGACCTGGCCAACGCCCTTGCGGCGGTCACCAACGAGCTGGCACACAAGGAGTGGCCGCTCTTCTCGGTCACCGCCGCCGGATACGGCATCCCCGCCGAGCGCGTGCACTCCAAGGCGCAGTTCCGTGAGGCGGTGCGTCGCATGTTCGACACCGAAGGCCCGTACCTCGTCCAGATTATGTTGCCGAACAAGAATCAGGTGTACCCCTTAATGGAACCGGGCACGACGCCGCAGGACCTCATCTGGCGCGAGACAGCCCCGGGTTCCGGCGAACGCGTGTACGTCAAAGACGTCTTCGACTACGCCAACGGCGCCCTCAAGGAGGCCACCACGCACGGGCAGAGTGCCCGCCGCGACGACATCGACCTCAGCGTCGTGTAGCGACGCACCCCCCCTCCCGCCGCAGCAGGGGAGGGGCAGGGTATGGGGGCTATCTACAAGCAGAGGGTTGGCGTGTGGAAGCCCGCCAATCCGTTCACCGCTACGCAAATACGATGCACACCGGCTTGTTCGTCTGCGTCACCAAGCCCGACGCATGCAACGCGCCCGTCGTGGCATCCACCCGGAAGCTTACGATCGAATCCGAGTTCTGGTTCGCCGCCAGCAACCACGCACCATCCGGCGTCAGGTTGAAGTTCCGCGGCGTCCGCCCGCCCGACAGCTCATGGCCGGTCGGCACGATCTTGCCGGACGGCTGCACCGCAAAAATCGCAATCGAGTCGTGCCCCCGATTTGAGCCGTAGACGAACCGGCCCGACGGGTGCACGCACACCTGCGCGCAGGTCGAGTTGCCGTCCCACCCCTCGGGAAGCGTCGACCGCGTGTCGGCCACCACCAACGCACCGCGGTCGGCGTCCCACCGGAACGACGTAAGCGTCGAGTCGACCTCGTTGATGACGAACGCATGCGACCCATCCGGCGCAAAGACCAGATGGCGCGGGCCCGCCCCAGACGACACCTGCGCGTGCGGATAGGTCGACGGCGCGAGGTGTCCCGTCGCGCCATCGAAGTCGTAGACCATCACCTTGTCGAGGCCAAGGTCACAGACCATCAAGTGCTTCCCCGCTGGGTCGAACGCCGTGAAGTGGGCGTGCGGCCCATGTTGCCGGTCCGGATGGGTACTCGATCCCTCGTGTTGGATCACCTGAGTTGCCTCGCCAAGCGCGCCATCGGCACCGATCGGAAAGACGGCCACGCGCCCGTTGCCGTAGTTCGCGACCACCACGAAGTGTCCACCCGGCGCGACCGAGAGGTGGCAGGCCGACGTCCCGTGCGAACGCACCTTGCCGATCTCGGTGAGCGTCCCAGCGTGTGGGTCAATTGCAAAGCTTGCAACTGCGCCGTCCGGCGTGCCCGCAAAGCCATCGCGTTCGCAGACCGCGTACAAGTGACGCCCGTCCGGGTGGACGGTGACGAACGACGGGCTGTTGACCGGCGCCGTCTGGACATGCGTGAGGGCGCCGGTGGCGTCGTCGAAGCGCCAAACCCCCACGCCGTGGCCCTCATCCTCGTTGCCGTAGCAGCCGGTGTACACCGTCCTGGCCATCGCGCATCCTTCCCGGCACGGTCCACCCGCGCCCCGCAACCTCGTGCCTCATCGTAGCCTGCGCGTTCATGTGGGCTTGTGGTGCCGTGCCCCGTTCTGGCTGAACCAACGGCTGGATCAACCAGACCCGAAGACATCCGCCCGCCCCAGACACATCCGCTACCCGTACAGTCGCCATGCTGACCGCCAACCCGCCGATGACGACGCCTCAACACTCACCCGGCCTGCCCACCGGCGCCGGTGCCGTCCTGCACGACATGTGCCGACCCGCGCATGACGCCTTCGTCGCCGCCCATTCGACGCGCGCCGCACTGCGCGCCAAGGTTCGGGCGGCCATCCAACGCGCGGACCCCGGCCGTCCACCGAGCGACCACGTGCGATATGAGTTTGCGCGCATCCTTGTCATCGTTCCCGGTCACCTTGGCGACGTCATCGCCGCGACACCCGCGATCACCCGCCTGCGCGCGGCATACCCCGACGCGTGGATCGCTTCTCTCGCCGGGCCGTGGGGGCGCGACGTCCTCGACCGCCTCGACGACGTCAGTGCAATCATCGAGTGCCGCTTCCCCGCCTTCGACCGTGCGCGCCGCGCAGCCACGGGTGCGGGTATCCCCGGACGCCTCACCCGCACGTTGACACGCGCGATTACCGCGGAGGTGCTACGTCGTCGCACCGCCGCCACCTTGCGCGGGAAGTTCGACGCCGCCGTCATCCTCGCGACTGACTTTGCCTGGGGCGCTTCCGTCGCTGCCCAAGCGGCAATCCCTATCCGCGTCGGCCCGAACAGGCCCGCCGTCGCCCCGTACCTGACTCATCCCATCGGCAACGGCGACGCCGCGCCGGTCGGCGAGTTTGGGCGGGCGACGCCGCGCCGACACGTCGTCGCGCAGATGATCGACGTCGCCGAAACCGCCATCCGCGCCCTCGAGAGTGCGGCCCCACGCCCAGCGGGCGCTGCGGAGAACTCCGTTCGGTACCGGAACGACCCGACGGCGGGCAAGTTCGTCGCAGAGATTCCACCGCCCGGCCCGACCGATGCCCTCCGCTACGACCCACGCGCCGACGAACGCGACATCGCCGCCCGCATCTGGAATGACGCCGGCCTGCCTGACAGCGGTGACCCGGCAGTAATCGTGGTCCACCCCGTCCCGGGGGCCGCGGTCAAGCGATGGGCGCCCGACCGTTGGGCCGACGTCATTGACGCAATCCACACGACCTATCCGGCGCGCGTCGTCCTGACGGGCACGACGGGCGACGCCGCCGAAACCGGTGCCATTGCCGCCGCCTGCAAGGTTGGCCCCGGCCCCATCAACGTGGCCGGGCGGATGACGTTCGGGGCACTCAGCGCGTTCCTCGACCGTGTGCGCGTGGTCATCGGTCCGGACGGCGGCACCCTTCACCTCGCCGGGGCGCGCGGCGTCCCGACCGTACGCCTCTTCGGCCCGACCGACGCCGCCACGTGGGGCGCGTGGACCGGTGCCACAGGCGCGGCGGTCGCCCCGCCCGACGCCGTTGCGATCTCCGACGTGCGCAGCGTTCCCGCCGTGCACGTGTCGTCACCACGACGATGCGCGCCGTGCCACCGCCTCGAACTGCCGACGCTTCCGGGCGGTGCCATCTACCCGTGCATGGATGCCATTGAGGTCACCACCGTGATGCGCGCGATTGCCGCTGCGTGGGAGGCCACTACCCCGTCATCGTGAAGTCGGTGGGCATCCCTGCCCGCCTCACCTTCCATCGCCGCGGACCGCGGACATCCCTGCCCATCTATTCCAACTATTCCACCGAGCACTCCCCGAAAGGCATCGCGAGGCATCTTGGCGAGTGCATCGCTGGGAGCGTCGGCACCCTTCGACGTCGAACCAGCCTGCTAGCGTCGAAGCGAAGCCGCGGCCGAATGCGGACGAATCCTGGATGCATCCAATGGAGATACTTGACCTAGTAGATCCAATATATCTAATAGATAGGCCGCCAGCGATGCCTACTGTCACAAGCCGATTCGGGGCCCAACGAGCCAATTGGATGAGTGCCATCCTGACTGAGGTCGTGCGTGCCAATGATGCGTACGTCGCCTCGTTCGACAAGGGGCATCTCCCACTGCCGCCTGCGCGCCACTTCGCCATCCTGACGTGCATGGACGCACGCCTCAACCCCGCCAAGTACGCCGGGTTGTCCGAAGGAGACGCCAACGTCATTCGGAACGCAGGTGGCCGCGCAAGTGACGACGCCATTCGGAGCCTCGTCATTTCGCACAAGTTGCTTGGAACTCACGAGTTCTTTGTGATTCACCATACAAATTGTGAGATGGAACTATTCACAAACGAAATCACCGCACGATTACTCAAGAGCAGCCACGACACCGCGTTGATTGACGCGACCGGGTGGCACGATCACGGCTCCGCTCAAGGCTCCGACGTTGGGGAACACACAGATTGGTTGACCTTTTCGGACAATGCCCGCATCGTTACGGAGGACGTCGCTCGCATCCGAAACCGTCCACTCGTGCCAACGTACATCCCAATCCACGGGGTTATCTACGACGTTGCCTCGGGCAAGCTTGTGGAAGTTCCAGAGGCCACCACCATCGGTGACGCGCGGTAGGAGTCGCACGCGCCGGGCGCACGTCACTGGTAATTTGCTCCAAGTGACTGCTTTTCGATCATGTCTGTTCGAGCCGCAACTCCATAGCTAAGGGCGTGCGGCTCAGGCAGTGTCCCTCCAGCGACCTGCGAAACCGCGTTCGCTGAGGATCCGCGGACACGACGATGCGCGTGTTTGTTCCTCCCCATTCAGACCCAGCTCATATTTCTGTGTCGTCGGCCGTCCACGCCATCCGAGACGCGGCGGGATGAGGTTTCGGCCAATCGCAGACGCCAACACCACTCCACATCCTGTCACCTCTACCGCAAGCGCGGGTACCCTTCGTCACCGTCACGAGGAGGGCCAATGCCCGATCGCTTCACGACCGATCGCATCGAGGCCGACAACCTTGTC
>Ga0233424_10002286_pt1 | contig 14054 bp, 11 predicted proteins | sample Watercolumn_Towu_FD_181011 | JGI IMG/M metagenome (GOLD analysis project Ga0233424, IMG submission 181011) | Freshwater microbial communities from Lake Towuti, South Sulawesi, Indonesia - Watercolumn_Towuti2014_125_MG | ecosystem: Environmental > Aquatic > Freshwater > Lake | place: Indonesia...
ACCTGACCGCCGGTTCCTGGACCGACCTGACCGCCGGTTCCTGGACCGACCTGGCCGCCAGTTCCTGGACCGACCTGGCCGCCAGTTCCCGGACCGACTTGACCGCCAGTTCCCGGACCGACCTGGGTGCCAGTTCCGGGTTGTGGGTTGAAGCCACCGAAATTCCCCGGCAACTGACTCAAGCCAACATTCGCCAATCGCGAGTTGGGCACTACAAGAGAACTTCCTGACGAGGCGCTTTGTGGAACAGTGGCGTTTTGGCCAACCGTCACGGGGAACTGAGTGGCGGTGGTCAACTCGCCATCATTCACCGTGAGTTCGATCATCGAGGTGCCGACGTAATTGGCCTCTGGCGAAATCGTCACGGTCCGGCTAAAGCCACGGCCGCCGAGTACGATATTCGCAGTAGGAACCCCACGAGGATTCAACGACCGGGCCTTTACGATAAGGTGTCTCGCGGGCGTCTCGGCGTCACTGACCGTGAAGCGGATGGCGGGAATGACTCTTCCTGGCACCGCAGCTTGCGACGGGATCCCAGAAATGGTCGGGGGAGTATTCTGCCGAGCGGGAGCGGCTACAAGGCCGACATCGGCGAGCAACAAGGCAGTGGGCAGTGCAATGCGAAGTAGCGATAATCCTCCCGACGACCTGACAGTCTTGGCAATTTGAGATTCATTCATAGGCATAACTTCACTTCAATGGGCTCTAAAAATCGGCTGTTTTCAAACGTAAACTCAAGTTTCAAGCATTGTTCAACGCTGACCGCAGTCGCACGCGATCCAAGCCGTAACTATTCAGTTTGAAGAAGCAATCGCCCTCACCCCAGCCCTCTCCCCTAGGGAGAGGGAGAAGCATTTCGCGGTCTGGGGTTGAGTCACTGATTCGTGACCCATCCCAGCGCGGGAGAATACGCGCCCCTCTCCTGGGAGAGAGGGTTAGGTTGAGGGCGATTCCCCAATGGCATTGAATAGACACGGCTAAGAATTACGCAACCGGCCAACGGCTATGGTCCGACATATTCGGCAGTTTGCGAGCGTGAACTGGAACAGAGATGAGGAGTTCCGCGCGCGGTTTCGCCACGCCCTGAACGAAGCAGGGCGATTGTTACGCGGCAGGGGTGAGTTGTGGTGGGCCGACAATCCATGCCGTGGCGCTCGGCAAATTAACGCTGTATGCAAATAAGCTTTCTACGGCTCGTCCCGGTCACACGCAAAAACACGAGGGCTTTCCTACACAATCGCCGCGGAAAACCAAGCCTAAAAACCAGTAATCAGTAACCAGGTAACCAGTGATCAGTGATCAGTTGCCAGTAATGAAGAAACCTGAACACAGCGACACTTCCGAAATTCGGAGCGCGGACGACCTCGTCCGCAGCGCATCCGCGACGACCGGGGCGTTGGAAACCTTCGGCGCGCACCGGCCGGTCGAGCCTGCTGCGGGCGAGATCGCCCGCGCTCCGGTCCGTTGGTGAAAACACTCGCTGTAGTGGCAAGCGTGGAAAGTTCCCATGGCCGTCGAGCCATACACGGAAGGCCGTCATCGAACCTGGAACCTGAAACCTGAAACCTGAAACGCTAGGAGAGCGACCAGTTCGGCAAAACGTCGGCCTCAAGATCCGTCGCGGGCTGCCCGCGCGCCAGTTTCCATTCCGCCAGCACGCCAATCATGCCGGCGTTGTCCGTGCAGAGTCCCGGTGTCGCCAGGCGTAAGGTGAGATTCTGTTTTTGACACGCGCTGACCAGTTCGCGCCGCAGCGCGCGATTGCACGTGACGCCGCCCGAGGCCGTGACGCAGCGCACGCCCAACCGCGACGCTGCCCGGATCGTCTTTGAGACGAGCACCTCGACAATCGCAGCCTGGACGCTGGCGCAGAGGTCGCAAATCGATTGCGGGTCGTCGAGCACCGACGGGTGATCGCGCAGGAAATAACGCACGGAGGTTTTCAGTCCGCTGAAACTAAAGTCGTCGTTCGCCTCCGCCAGGAGCGGCCGGGGGAAGGAAAACGTCTTCGGGTTTCCATTCTCAGCGAGGCGGTCGATTTCCGGCCCGCCCGGATAAGCCAGCCAAAGCAATTTCCCGGCTTTGTCGAAACACTCGCCGGCAGCGTCGTCAATGGTCGAGCCGAGCACGCGATGGCGCAGTTCAGCTTCGACATGCACGAGCAGCGTGTGGCCACCGCTGACAATCAAAGAGACCGAAGGTTGAAACGAGGCAAAATCGGCCGTCGGCGGATTCCCTGAGATCCAAGGCGAGTAAAGGTGCGCTTCGTGGTGGTGAATTCCAACGAACGGCTTCCGGAGCGCATACGCCAGCGCCTGGCCCGCTTGGAAACCGGCCATCAAAGCACTGGGCAAACCAGGCCCTTGCGTGGCTGCAACAGCCTCGATCTGGCGGACCTCAAGCTGCGCAACCTGAAGCGCGGATCGCGCAACAGGCAAGAGGTTTCGGAGATGCTCGCGCGCGGCGAGTTCTGGAACGACGCCGCCGTACTCGGCGTGCATCTGCATCTGGGAAGAAACCGCGTTGGAAAGGACCTGGCCATCGCGCACGACCGCCACGCTGGTTTCGTCGCACGAAGTTTCGAGGGCCAGAACGGTCACAGGCAATGGAATAAATCAGAAGGCCAAGGAGAGCTAACCACTAATGGACACTCATGAACACTAATCTTGACGAGTCGAATCTGACTGATCACTGAATACTGATCACTGACTCACCCCGAATCACCGTTTCTCCGCGAGCTTTTTCGAGAATTGGCCGCGGTCTTTGAAGAGGAGCACGCCTTTCAAAAAGTCGCGGGCGCGGTCGAGCTGGACGTCCGTCATCTGCCGGGCTTTCTCGCGCTGTTCCGGATCGAGAGAATCGAGGCCGCCGGGGACTCGCTTGTAACCGAGCAACACTTCATCGTCCTCGGACATCGGAACCACGCTGTCCGGCGTGATGCCGTTGCCATGAATGACCTTGTGGCTTGGCGTGTAATATTTCGCCGTCGTCAGGCGCAGCGCGGAGCCGTCCTGCAACGGCACGATGCTCTGGACAGAGCCTTTCCCGAACGTTTTTTCGCCCATGACAAACGCCCGGCCCAAATCCTGGAGACAACCCGCCACAATCTCCGAAGCGCTGGCGCTGCCGATGTTCACCAGAATGACGATCTTGACCTCGGCGTATTGGTCGCGCCCGCGAGAAATGTATTCGTATTTGGATTGCGGGGCGCGGCCTTCGGTGGAAACGATAGGTTGTCCGCGCGGGACAAACAGCTCGCAAACCTTCACCGCTTGATCCAGCAGTCCGCCGGGGTTGTTCCGCAAATCCAGGATCAAACCTTCCATCCCCTGGGTTTTGAGTTTCTTCAAGGCGTCCTGCAATTCCGACGTCGTGTGTTCTCCGAACTGCGTCAGACGAACGTAGCCGATTTTGTCTTCGCCGATTGGGAAAGTCCGCTGGCCTTCGATGTCCTTGACCGTGTCCACTTTGATCACGGCGCGTTTGAGCGTGAATTCTTTGGTTTCCTGCGAACTGGCGCGGGCGACGGTGATCTTCACTTCCGAGCCGGGCTCGCCGCGGAGTTTTTGCACCGCGTCCGTGGTCGTGAACCGTTCCGTGCTCTTGCCGTCGATCATGATGATTCTGTCGCCTTTCAAAATGCCGGCGCGAAAGGCCGGCGTGTCTTCGATGGGCGCCACGACGGTCAGGGAGTTGTCGCGCAATCGCATGATCTCGATCCCGATCCCGCCGAACGCGCCTTCGGTGTCGTTCTTGAGGCGGGTGTAATTGCGCGCCTCCATGAACTCGCTGTGCGGATCGAGCGCGCTGATCATCCCCTTGAGCGCGGCGTGAATGAGGTCGTCGTAGGAAACTTTGTCCGCATCGACGTATTCTTTGCGGACTTTGTCGAGCACGCCGACGAACAGCTCCATTTGTTTGTAGAGACTGTTCTTCTCCGCGGCCTGGGCGGAACCCAGGTAAATTTGCGCTCCGACGATGATGTTCAGGCCCAGCCCGACGAGGAGCACGGTGTAGAGGACGCGTTTCTTCATACGATTTGATTCACTTAGTCGAATGGCGGCCGATTCGAGTTCGGCTGGAAGGTAATCGCCAACACCGCCCTTGGCAAGGATGCGTCGTCTGGGTCCAGCAATTCGGGCGCATCTGAGTTTCTTGCCGCCTGCCAACGGATCACCCTGGATGGGTTGGGAGATTAGCCAGGCATCAGCGAGTCCCCGAGCGCAGCGCCTGGTGCGGGCGTCGTGATCGATTCGGCCCTGGAGAGGCCGCGATCGATCTGAGTCCCCGGACTGGTGCATCGACAAGTTGCCGGTGATGCTGGCTTCCAAGCCGGCAAATTGCGAGGTCTCCTGACCTCGCGGCCCACGAGGCGAGAATGCCTCGGAACTTGCCGACAGGACTGCCGGCGTTACGCTGCGACCCACAAACTGTGGATGCACTGGGTCCGACCCCGCTTTTCAGGAAAAGTTCGACAGTCGAAAAGCGCTTCGCCATTCTGAATCCCGAACGTTCTATGCGCACTCTTCTCATTGGCATCGACAGCGGCACGCAATCCACCAAGGTCCTGGTCGGAGACGCCCACAACGGCAAGGTCCTTTCCAGCGCGTCCCAGGCCTACGATTTGATCCCGAGACTTCCGCCCGGCGCGAAGGAACAGCATCCGCACACCTGGCGCGACGCCACGGCCAAGGCCATCAAGCAGGCTTTGAAGGACGCGAAAGCCTCCGCCTCGGAGGTCAAGGCCATCGGTGTGAGCGGCCAGCAGCATGGATTCGTTCCCCTCGGCAAAACCGGCGAAGTCATCCGTCCCGCCAAGCTTTGGTGCGATACTTCGACCACCGCGGAGTGCGACGAAATCATGGCCGGGCTCGGCGGCCTCAAAGCCACCCTCCGCGCGATGGGCAACGCGGTGCTTCCTGGCTTCACGGCGTCGAAAATCCTCTGGCTGAAAAAGCGCGAACCGAAAAACTTCGCGCGTCTTGCCACCGTGCTCCTTCCGCACGATTACCTGAATTTTTGGCTCACGGGCCAAAAGGTCATGGAGTATGGCGACGCCAGCGGCACGGCCCTGCTTGACGTCAAAACGCGCCGCTGGTCGGACCGCGTGCTTCGCGCCATCGATTCCGATTTAGCCGGCAAACTGCCGCCGTTGATTTCCAGCGACCAGCCCGCCGGGCGTTTGCAGCCGTCCACCGCCAAGGCGCTCGGCTTGACCACGGACGTGCTCGTGAGCGCGGGCGGCGGCGACAACATGATGGGCGCCATCGGCACGGGCAACACCCGCCCAGGCGTCATCACCGCCAGTTTCGGCACCAGCGGCACGATTTACGCCTGCTCCGAAAAGCCGGTGATCGATCCGCAAGGCGAAATCGCCGCGTTTTGCGATTCGACCAATCGCTGGCTCCCGCTGCTTTGCACGATGAACGTCACCGTCGCCACGGAAATGGTCCGACGCGATTTTCAAATGGACCACGAGCAATTCGACGCTGCGGTCGCCAAGGCTCCTCCGGGCGCGGATGGATTGCTCCTCCTGCCGTATCTGGAAGGCGAGCGCACACCCAACGTTCCGGACGGCACCGGTGTTTTCTTTGGCGTCACCACGAAGACCTTCACCGCGCCACACTACGCGCGCGCCGCGATGGAAGGCGTGACGCTGGGCATGAACTACGGTTTGCGCCGCCTGGCCGAACTGGGCGTGAAGCCGAAACAAATCCGCGCGACGGGCGGCGGCGCCAATTCCAAAGTCTGGCGGCAGATCATGGCCGATGTTTTCAACGCGGAAGTCGTGACTCTAAGGGTCGGCGAAGGCGCGGCCTACGGCGCGGCGTTGCAGGCGCTCTGGTGCTGGCGCCGCGAACAAGGCGAAAGAGTTTCGATCGCGGACATCACGGACCAATTCGTGCAAGTGAACCGCGCGCAGACTGCCGAACCGCGAAAGCAAAACGCGCTCCGGTATCAAGAATTGCAAACGCTGCAGGACCAATTATCGCGGGCGCTGCACGCCGCCTTTGGCGAGCACCGCAAGCTGGTTCTGCGATAAACCGAAGCCGGATATTTCACACTTCATGGGGAGCACACGCGCCCCCGCGTGTCCCCGTCGGCGCCTCGCCGACGGGTCCGGCGTCGGCAGACCCCTCAAACTGTTTCAAATACCAGGTGCCAGATTGCGGCGAGGCGCCGCAATCAGCATGCGAGGCGCGTGCGCTCCCCATGAAGGAGTGTGAAATATCCGGACTAAACCGCAAGCTCCGGACCAGGACGCAACTCCTCGTCACCGCGGCGACAACTCGAATCGGTGTTCCTTGGGCTGGGCGGTGGCGCGCTGCTGCTTCACAATTTCCTCTTCCTCGACGTCGAGCGCAGCCATGAGGTCCTGAACGGCCTTTTGAATTCGCTCCGACTTGTAAACCGCCAGGGGGACTTCCACCTGGCGCCAGCGGGCAAAGTGGAGGTTGTTATGCTGGAGTGTCAGCTTGTGGACTTCGGACGCTTGCCTGGACATTGGCGTTGAAAGCGCCGCGAGATTGACGCCTTCCGCCAACTGCTCCCGAGTGAACGTGCCGACGGCCGCGTCGTCGATCCTGAGTTCGTAGTTGGCAGAGCTTAGACCAGACACTTTCAGCGGTTGCTGATTGAGCGCGGTCACGAAATCGGACGAGCTTACCGCCAGCGCCATCACCGGATCGCTCAGATCGATGGCCAGAGGAAGCGCATGGTCCGATTGGGTCCAGGACAGTTTTCCATTGGTGTGAAGGTTGGACACTTTGGTTTGGTTGGCCACGACTCTCCCGGCCGCCGCATCGATCTCAATGGACGCCACGAGGGTCGGCGCGTTCCACGCCTTGAGCAACTCCGCCGCCATGAGCAACTGGCCCGCCGGCCCCGGATGCACGCGGTCGTTGATGATTTTTTTCGCCGTTTCCGCGTCGGCTGCTTTGGCTTTCTCCAATGCGGACACCACGGCGGTGTTGAGGTCCGCCCCGTGCAGCCCTTCGCGCGCGGCGAGTTCTTTCACGAACTGCCCGTAGCGCACGAGCACTTTATTATAGCCGCCTTCGAAGTTCGGCGCGCGCGTCACGTCGTCGAACGGCGAAGGCTGAATGAGCGTCAAACGAATCCCGGGCCGGGCGCGCTTCACCGACTCGACAATGCGCTCGTAACCCCGGGCGTAGCGCTCGAAGATTTCTTGATCGAACGCGCGGTACGAGCCGTCGTTCATCCCGAGCATGATGGTCATGACGCTGGGTTTGTAGGCGAAGACATCGCGTTGCAGGCGGAGATCGATGTTGCCTCCGCCCCCGCCGCTCACGCGGTCCCCGCCCCAGCCAGAGTGAACGAACCTCACGTTCAGCTTGGGAAAGCGCGTGAGTACGAACGTCTCGGTGAATGTGGTGTAAAGGCGCTGGTCCGTGATGCTGTCGCCGTAGAACACCACGCAATCGCCGTCTTTCAAATGAAACGACTTGTCCTGGGCGCGAGCCGGGCAGGAAGCCGCGATCAGACCCAAAAGGAGAAGGGAGAATTTAGATTTCATCGAGGCAGGATTGCCGTGGCGAGGAGAAGTCGCAATCTGAATCTCGCGTGTGCGCGGTGCCTCCACGAGTTTATCAGTGATTCCCGCGCCCGTAGCGCAGAGTTGCACTCTGCCGGATCGCCGATTCTAAATCGGCGGCGTGTCGGGTCTTCTCAACGCACCCGGCCACGCCGAGGCCCAGCAGGATGCAATCCTGCGATACAGCAGATTTCAAATTTGCGCTACGGCGCACCGACAACTGGGGTGCACTGGGCGTGCGGGTGTTCGCGCCAAGAACTTCGTTTACGTTCGGGAACGCTTTAGCATAATGCCGCGGTGTGTTGACTGCGATGCCGCCGAAAGAGACGAAAAGTGTGAAAGGGTTCGATGCGTTTACGCTCATCAAGCTCCTGGTCGTTAGGTTTATTGGGGAATGGTTCCTCCGGAACACGAAGGTCACGCTGTCAACCACACTCCAAAAAAATGTCGTTTGAAAACAGAGCGGATTGAATTCGCAGCCCTTCCCACAATGTCCAAAATCCAGATTCTCCCCAGGAACCTTTCGTTAGGCGCGCGGGCGACCCCGCCCGCAGCACGCTCGACCCCCGGGATTTGTCGCTCTTCCCAACGCCTTCGAAGCGCCGACGCGCTGCGGGCGAGGTCGCCCGCGCGCCAGTTCAGGGGTTCAATGCGTGAAGTCTTGCTTCGGAGAATTCTCTCCCCTTCATGAACGCAGCGACGCTTGTTCTCCGCAGTCTCCGATACCATGCGCGGGCGCACCTGGGGGCGTTGCTCGGCGCGGCAGTCGGAAGCGCGGTGTTGGTTGGCGCCCTGGTCGTGGGCGATTCGGTCCGCCACAGCCTGAAGCGCTTTGCGCTGCTGCGCCTGGGCAAGGTCGATGTCGCGCTGAGTTCGGGCGACCGCTTCTTTCGCGCGGAATTGTTGTCCAGCCGGACCAACAGCCTGGACAACGTGGGCGTCACGGCCCTGCAATTGCCCGCGACGGCCAGCGCGGACGGCGGCGCGCGGCGGGCGAATCGAGTCCAACTGCTCGGAGTGGATGAGCGATTCTGGAACCTGGCGGATCAACCGCCGGTCTTCGAGTTCCCGGCGCAGGACAGTGTGGTGCTGAACGCCGCGCTGGCGCAACAACTCGCCGCGAAACCCGGTGATTCCATCCTGCTCCGCGTGCTGAAACCGAGCCGCCTTTCGCGCGAAGCGCCCATTTCACCGCAGGAGGATTCAGATGTGGCGCTGCGCGTCGCGGTGCAAGCCGTCGCATCGGATGAAGAATTCGGGCGGTTCAGCCTCCAGGCCAGCCAGGCGCCGCCCTTCAACGCGTTCGTGCCGCTCCGGTGGTTGCAGGAAGAACTGAAATTGCCGGGCCGCGCCAATCTCGTGCTCATGGTGATGGACCAGAATCCTTGGGCGCGGCCGACGGCCACCGCCGCGTTGCGCAGAGCGTGGGACCTGGCGGACGCGGAATTGGAGTTGCGCGAAATCCCTGAAGCCAACGCGCTGGAGCTGCGAACCAGCCGCGTGTTTCTCGACGCGCCGATCACAGACGCCGCGCTGAAAACCACGGCCAACGCGACCGGTGTGCTCACGTATTTCGTCAACGAATTGCGCGTGGGCGAGCGCACGACGCCGTATTCGATGGTGTCCGCTCTTGGCGAGCCGATCGTTCCGCGCGACATGCGCGATGACGAGATTCTCATCAACCAGTGGCTCGCGGAGGATCTCCAGGCAAAGCCCGGGGACGAACTGGCCTTGAGTTATTACATCGTCGGCATCATGCGGCAAATGGAAGAGCGCACCAGCCGGTTCCGCATTCGCGCGATTGTGCCCATGTTCATGCCATACGCGGATCGGTCGCTCATGCCTGATTTTCCAGGAATGGTGGAGGCGAAGAATTGCCGCGATTGGGACACGGGGTTTCCCATCACGCTCGATAAAATGCGCCAAAAGGACAACACGTACTGGGAAGATCACCAGGGAACGCCCAAGGCGTTCGTCACGCTGGCCGCGGGGCAGAGAATGTGGACGAACCGCTTCGGCAATCTGACCGCCGTGAGGTTCCCGCTCAATGAAACTGGAACGAAACCCGGCAATGAAATCACTCAACCTGAACCTGTGACCGCATCGAGCACTCCTCACCCTGCCCTCTCCCCTCGCGGCGAGGGGAGAGGGATCGAGGGAGAGGGGAGCCAGTCTAGCCGGTTGTTAAAAGCCTCGTCTTTAGTGCAGACTCCCGATCTGGTGCAACTGAGGGCCCGGATCCGAGACGCGATTCTCGAGAAGCTCGATCCGGCGGCGATTGGATTCAATTTTGAACCCGTCCGGAAACAAGCGCTGGATGCGGTTGCGCAAGCGCAGGACTTCGGGCAACTGTTTCTCGGCTTCAGTTTCTTTCTCATCGTGGCCGCGTTGTTGTTGATGGGGCTGCTGTTCCAATTTGGCATCGAGCAGCGGACGATTGAAGTGGGCACGTTGCTGGCGCTGGGATTCACTCCGAGGAAAGTCCGTCGTTTGCTCCTGTGCGAGGGCGGCGGTTTGGCGTTGGTCGGCGGCATGCTCGGAACAATCGGTGGCTGCGTTTATGCCTGGGCGATGCTGCGCGGGTTGGCGACGATCTGGCGTGATGCGTCCGGCACATCGGCGCTGCGGTTCCACGCGGAGCCGCTCTCGCTGTCGATCGGCGGATTTGCGGGTGCGCTCGTCGCGTGGCTGACGATCTGGTTGGTGTTGCGAAAGCAAGCCCAACAACCCGCGCGAGAACTGCTGGCCGGGGGCGGTGACTTAAGCTCGCAGACCACGCCTCGAGAAACATCCCCATATCCGGTCGAACATCCCGTTTCCCCTCACCCTGGCCCTCTCCCTCAGGGAGAGGGGAAACGGCAGCCCGCGTTCGGTCGAGTCGAGGAGGTCGGGCTTGTCGGGCCACAGAAATCGATTCTCACTTCCCACGAACCTGCCCCTCACCCGTCCTCCGGACCCCCTCTCCCGCTACGAGGGGGAGAGGGAATGGGTGAGGGGGAAAGCAGCGTAATTCCTCCACCGGCTGTCTCCTTGCCCGAAGCGCCTCTCTGCCCCCATGCGGTTCATCCAAATCGCGGCCTCCGGCTCGGCATTGGAGGAGTGGTGCTCAGTTCAGTCATCCTCGGCGCCGCTGCGTTCCTGGAGGAGAAGACGGGCGTGGGTGCCTTCTTCGGCGCGGGGGCGCTGTTGCTGATTTCCGGGTTAGCGTTCGCGTCCGCCTATCTCTCGGCCTTGCCCCATTCGGGCTCCGCGTCGCGCCCGACCCTGGCCGGCATGGGGATACGGAATGCCACGCGGCGGCGCAAACGCAGTCTGGCCACGATTGGATTGCTCGCTAGCGGCAGCTTCATGATTATCGCCGTCGGCGTTTTTCGCCTGGATTCCGAGGCCGATGCGCAACGGCGCGCTTCCGGCACCGGCGGATTTGCCTTAATTGGCGAATCCACTGCCCCGGCTTTCCACGATCTGAATTCCGATGAGGGTCGGGAATTCTTCGGCCTAAATGCAAATGATGTCGCCGGTGCCGCGATTGTTCCTCTGCGCGTTCGCGACGGCGAAGACGCGAGCTGTTTGAATCTGAATCGCGCGCAAAAACCGCGCTTGCTCGGCGTCCAGCCGGAATTGCTCGACGAGCGGAACGCCTTCACTTTTGCCGCCGTCGCGAAAGGTCTGCCCACGGATCATCCCTGGCTGCTGCTCAACAGGCGCGGGGAAGGCGCCATACCTGCTATCGCTGACCAGGCCTCCATCCAGTGGGCTCTGGGGAAAAAAGTCGGCGACACGCTGGATTACACGGACGAGCGAGGCCAGGTCTTCAAGATTCGGCTCGTGGCGTCAGTGGCGAATTCGATTCTCCAGGGCAACTTGCTCATTGCCGAAGATGAATTCCGCGCGCGTTTCACCCACGTGCAAGGTTATCGAATGTTCCTGATCGACGCCCCGTCGAACGAAGTGGACAAAATCTCGTCCGCGTTGTCGCGCGCGCTGCAGGACATGGGCCTCGAACTCACGCCGGCGGCCCGGCGCCTGGCGGCGTTCAACGCGGTGCAGAATACTTATCTGAACACATTTCAAGTGCTGGGCGGGCTCGGTCTGCTGCTCGGCAGCGTGGGGCTCGGCGTCGTGGTGCTTCGAAACGTGTTCGAGCGCCGAGGCGAACTGGCGTTGCTGGTGGCGGTGGGTTTTCGGCCGCGCGTGTTGCGTTGGCTGGTGCTGAGCGAGCACGGCGCCTTGCTGCTGGCAGGATTGAGTGTCGGCGCTCTGGCGGCGGCCGTTGCGGTTGCGCCCGCGCTTCTTTCGGCGGCGGCCGATGTGCCGATTCGCTCATTGTCGCTTGTGCTGAGCGGCGTGCTGTTGAGCGGCGCGATGTGGGCCTGGCTGGCGGCGCTCCTGGCGCTGCGGGGGCGGCTGCTGGACGCGCTCAGGATGGAGTGAAGGGTAAAACGTAATGCGTGATGCGTGATTTGTGAATCCAACTGGAATCTGCATGAGAACATTTGACGTCTTCTTATTGGCCGGCACGCTTGTGGCCTCCTGTCCCGGAGCCGTCGGCGTGGCGGGTTCCGGTGCGAAGACCCTTTACGAAAACAATTTTGAAAAAGCCGCGGCCGGTTCGGTGCCGGACGAGTTGCTCGTGCTCGATGGCGCTTTCAAAGTTCAACAAGAAGGCGGAAACAAATTCCTGGAATTGCCCGGCGCGCCGCTCGATACGTTCGGCGTGTTGTTTGGCCCTACGGAGAAGGAGGGGATCGCCGTGAGCGCGCGTGTCTTTGGCACGGGCAAGGGCCGGCGGTATCCGGCCTTCGGCGTCGGTTTGAACGGCGTCGGCGGCTTCAGACTCCAAGTCAGTCCGGGCAAGAAGACCTTGGAGATTCTTCGGGGCGACACGTTGAAGCAATCCCTGCCTTACGAGTGGACCTCCGGCGCGTGGGTCCAGTTGCGATTGGACCTCCGGAAATCAAAAGACGGATGGAGGGTGTCCGGCAAAGTCTGGAACGCGGGCCAACCCGAACCCGCGACGCCGACGATTTCAATTGAGGAAAGGGAGGAACCACTGGCGGGCCGCGCTTCGATCTGGGGCATGCCTTACTCCGGAACACCGATCCGATTCGATGACCTGGCCGTTATGAGTTCGGCGACTGATTAGGCCTCCAGAGCAAACGAGAGATGATGCGATTTCTCCAACAGGTATCCGCCGGTTGACTGGTTGGAATTCCTATGAGGTACTGGAGCACTTTGCCCGATTTGAAAACTCGGCCCGGTGCCAGCAACTCACGCCGGGCGAAATCGAACGCGCCACAATTCCACAATCGCTAAGCGCCCGGACAACCGTTCTACCCAATGCGGTTGTGCCAGGAACGATTCCAGGGCCTTCAGCACTACGGCGGCAACTGCGTCGTCCGGCAAGTCCAGGACCATAATCCCGCGATAGTCGGCGGGCGGGTAGTTTCGGATGTTCGAGAAGTCGAAATCGCGCGTCACCAAAGCAAGGCCGTTCTGCCTCGCGTATCGGGCAATGTCTTCATCTGGTGTCGATCCTGGCATGATGTCGCGCACGTCGAGGCTTTCGTGGCCGTGACGCCGAATCAACTCGCCTGTGCTCCGGGGCATGCTGGCGTCGATCAAGAAACGCATCGGCGCTTACCCTGGCAGCGGATAAAACTGCTCCTGCTCGACCAGTTCGCCCGCGAACTTAAGCGCCGCGCGAATGTCCTCCACACTCAGACCGTAATCGCGTTGGACTTCATCGAAGCTCATCCCTCCGGCCAAGCTGCCGACTACCAAAGCCACGGGCATCCGGGTGCCACGAATGACGGGCTTGCCGTGGCAAATCTTCGGATCAATCACGATTCGGTCGTTCATGGGGCAAATCCTACTCTCCGCCCCGAAAAGCTGCAAACGCCAATGCTGCATTGCACCGCTCGCATGCGCTCGTCTGCGGCAGTTGCATTCACGAGATAATGAGACACCCTATGAAATCTCCTAGCTCGGACTTTCCAAGTCGTTCTCCTTCGATTGTCCTCCAATTCCTTCCGTTCGGTGACCGCAGCCTGACAAAGTTCCTTCACAGCATTCAAGTCTTCCAGACTGATCGATGTCATGCCCCATATCGGCTTTCCAGCAGCCATTTCCAGCCTCGAGGCCGCTCCGGTCGGGTATGGATTAGTTCGGGCTCTATTTGGCCAGGCGTGAAGCAAATCTCACAGAAGGTCTTCTTGTCATTCGACGTCTCTGCTGCCGCGGGTTGGCGGCGTCTGCCTGGGCTGAGGTTGCGCCGTGGCAGGGAACAATGCCTCCAAGTCGGTCACGGGAAATACCTCAAACTTGCCAGGCGCTTCCGCGTACGGCGAATAACGCGTAACCGACACAACCTGTTTGACCATCTTTACAAGCACCGCTTGTTCGAGCGTGAATTTCATGGTCAGTCTGAATTTGAACCACCCCACGAGATTTCATTTTGCTACCAGCCCTTTATGAGCACGGTCCGCTTTGCCGTGAC
>Ga0233424_10002291_pt1 | contig 14047 bp, 14 predicted proteins | sample Watercolumn_Towu_FD_181011 | JGI IMG/M metagenome (GOLD analysis project Ga0233424, IMG submission 181011) | Freshwater microbial communities from Lake Towuti, South Sulawesi, Indonesia - Watercolumn_Towuti2014_125_MG | ecosystem: Environmental > Aquatic > Freshwater > Lake | place: Indonesia...
CAACCCGTGGCGATGGCAGTCCTCATGACAGACGATCGTGCGGAAGATGTCGCAGGTTTCTATCGAGATTCACTTGCAGACGAAGGGTGGACAATTACTGCGAGTATGGAGAGTGGTGGCACAACCGTCATTGGTGCGACAAAGGACACTCGAGTCCTGTCTCTCTCCTTTGCCTCATCCGAGGGGCAGACGACAATCACGATTGGGGTCGGAGTGCAATAAGCGCTATAGTTCCTCAGTGATGGTTTTCCAGAAGGCAATCGCCTGGGGCTTCGCAGGTATCATCCTTGGAAGTTGCACGTTTTGGCGGAAGCCTCCTTCGGCTGCGCCTTCCGTGCGGGAAGAGGCGGAAGAAGCAACCCGGCCCTTTTCGCAATCATCTGAAAGCTCTCTCTCGTCACAAGAGGAGCAAGAAGCAAAAATCGACGATCGTCCGTTCGAAGCTCTTCCCTCTACCTTAAGCATTCCGCATTTCCGGGAGATGAAGCTCGAGGGGCGTGATCTCGTGCTCGGAGATATTCTCGACGAGAACGATGCCTACACGCGCTATGCGGTCACTTACCGGAGCAACAGCCTTCTCATCACCGGCATCATGAATATCCCAGTAGGAGAAGGACCCTTCCCTCTTGTTATTCTCAATCATGGCTACATCGCCCGCGCAATTTATACGCAGGGTAGAGGACTCAAGCGTGAGCAGGATTATCTTTCCCGGCATGGCTTTGCGGTGCTGCATACTGATTACCGTGGACATGCTGGGTCAGACGAAAGTCCCATGACGGACAATGTCTATGATGGGAATCTGGAGTACGCGATGGATAGTGCAAATGCGATCCTGGCAGCACGCGCGGCAAACATGCCTCATATTGATACAACGAGAGTGGGTATGCTCGGACATTCCCTCGGTGGGGGAGTCACTCTCGCTGTTCTGACAGGAAGGCAGGATCTTATCAGCGCCGCGGTGCTCTATGCCCCTGTGCACGCAGATGTCTGGGAGAATTTCTCCCGTTGGAGAGCTGAGCGTTCGAAGGATGATCGCACGATCGAGGTCTTTGGGACACGTGAAGAGAATACCGATCTCTGGGATGCCCTCTCGCCGCAAACATTCCTCGCGGATATCACCGCTCCCATTCTCCTCTTCCAGGGTGATCGTGATCAGGAAGTCCCGAAGGAGTGGTCCGATCATCTTGCGATGAAGCTTCAGGAAGCGGGACGGGAGGTTACCTACATCGAGTATCCCGGTGAAGGACATGAGTTTGGACCCGAGTGGACGGATTTCATGGAGAGAACGGTCTCTTTCCTGCAGGAGCACCTGAAGCCCTGAAATCCCCTCTCCCTGATTCCATCAATATATTAATATATTGATGACTAGACGATATGAACTGTTTTCAGAAGGAGAAGGGAGAAGTGATAGAATGCTCAAACGACGTCATGATTGATTTCCAGCGCAAAATTCTCGGGGATGCCGTGCGTAATCGTGCGCTTCACAAAGCGTTAAAGAAGGTCATCGTACTTGGAAAAACCACCGTATCGGATATTGGTGCGGGGACAGGGTATTTGAGTTTTCTCGCACTCAAACTTGGGGCGAAGGAATGCTATCTCTACGATCATCCCGATATACTCGCGCTTGCACGGAAGATTGCGAAGGATAATGGCTTTGCGAAGAGATGTCACGTCATTCCCTTCCACTCATCCGAGGTCTCTGATCCCGTGAAGACCGATCTCGTGATTTCTGAAACACTCGGAAATTTCGCAACGGAGGAGCACATCATTGAGAATATGGAAGATGCGAAGCGATTTCTGAAACCGGGAGGAATGCTGATTCCTGAGAACCTTCGGCAATTCATCGTCCCTCTCACATCTCCCCGAGTCCTCAAGGATATTGATATCTGGAAACAGGTCGAAGGGAATCTTGATCTTCGCTCTGTACGCGAATATGCACTCCAGAATCTCTACGTTGAGAAAGTACAAAAGGGAGATCTTCTTCCGGGGGGCGATGCGCTCAAACTCTGGGACACGATAGATTTCCGGAAGAAAAATCGCAGTGTTCGCACGGGAGAAGTTTCTTGGAGAGCATCAAAGAATCTCACAGTGTATGGTTTTGCTGCTTTTTGGGAGTGTGACCTCGTCTCCGGTATCACACTTTCGACGAGTCCGTTTTCTTCTTCCACTCACTGGGATCAGATCGTTCTTCCTCTCCTGAAGGAGATCAAGTGTGTCAAAGGTGACACTCTGAAATTAAAGATCACGTCTGATACCCGTCACACAGTCGGACTCCGCGTGCAATGGGAGGTGAAGCACACACGAGGAGCCCGCACCCTTGAGCGCGAATCGATGGATACGAATTAGATTTTCTTCTGACAGGGGCACTTATTGCCGAGGAGTTTGACGACTCCCCCTGCTCCTACGAGGATGTAGACGATCCACTCGACCTGCGGCCAGGTTCCCAGGAGCATCTTCACAACGTTCCAATCTCCACCGAAGAAGCCTCCGAGGCCAATGAGGCCCCAGTTGAGTGCTCCAATAGTAACGAGGACGCACGCAGTGTTACAGATGTTGCAGCGATTTCCCATCATAGAAAAGGGGGGGAAGGGGATGATGACTGTGCAGTGTATCGTGAGTTTGCCCACACGCAAGACGGGGTAAGCATTCTCCGCATACGGATGCTGAAAATCATTCACTCAGAGGCCACGATAATCAGGGTCTTCCCGGAAAAATCTCTTTCGTGCCTCTCCAAAGGGAAGAGACCAAAATTTCCCCCAATCGGCGATGTTTTGGACATTGATGCGTGCCCCCCATTGATACCCACGTGAGTGTGTGATTGTGTCTATGCGCTTTTTCGTCTTAGCATCGATAGGTACAAATGGCCGCAACCATCGCAACCATGGATGTCTGTGAAAAAATCTATTCCGGAGTGGACGCAATGCTTTGAGCACGTCACTTTTCTTCTTGGGTGCTCGTACTTTTCCATGAGGAAAGAGAAGCGGTGTACAATTGCGCACCTCTGCGACGCGTGCGAGAACCAATCTCCCTACATAACCGAAGAATTCTTCTTCAATCCGCGGCATCAGCATATTTGCCGGGGGAGGATTATCTTGCAGAGATCTGCTTCGGAGGTAATGCCCGAGTTCTTCTCCTAGAGGATCTCCTCGTCCGGCTCCTAAATACTTCTCTACCGAGGCAAATACCGGATGAATATAGATCATATTTTCCCTAAAAGAGTACGCACCAAGCATATGAGCATCCTGCTCTTGCAAAAATCCTCCTCTGGGAAAAGTAGATGAGTCAGGAAGGGGGAGATCCATAGCATGCATCATCTCCGTGAGAGTGGCATGGACTATTGCCGTGACATGCCCATCGACTATTCCGGGCATTCTCCATCCGTCCTCATCCCTCTCAGCGCATCGAGGAATTGTCTGATGCGCTAATGCAGCGAAATTTTCTCGTAGGACATCTTCAAAAAGGCATTCTCCTGTGCCTGTATTCTCTCCCTTCTCGTCAACAGATGCCATACTTTTCTATTTTATAATCTAACTAAATTATGTCAAATCTTGTGACTTCTCCCCCATTCACCGAAAGCGCGCTATAGTGCTCTCCACATTTTCCCCTCTTCTCTCCCTATGGAAGAACCACGAAAAACCGGTCCCCGGGATGTCTTTGTCCATCTCCTTGCGATCATCTTTCTCTACGTCCTCGTCATTGGCTTTAGTGCCCTCCTCTTTGGGTACATCAATATCTACTTCCCGGACATCCTCCAGGGAGATTACGGGCGGTATGCGAGAGCCGGAATCCGGTGGCCGATCTCGATTCTCTTCGTCGTCTTTCCTTTTTACCTCTGGCTCAATCGCTATCTCCAGAATGACCTCCTCAAGTATCCGGAGAAGCGAGAGCTCAAAACCCGAAGGTGGCTTCTCCATTTCACTCTCTTCCTCGCAACAGTCGTCATTGTTGGTGATCTCGTGACGCTCATGTACCAATTTTTGAGTGGCGGCGTTACGGTCCGTTTCCTCCTCAAGGTCATCACGGTCTTGGTCATTGCGGGTGCAGTTTTCCTCTACTACGGATGGAACCTCAAAAAAAGCATTCCCCCCATGCAGGATCAGCGGATGAAAATCTTTGTCCAGGCTGTTATGGGACTTGGCACACTCGCGATTGTCGCCGGCTTCTTTGTCGTCGGATCTCCACAGGCAGAGCGCATGTGGCAATTTGATGAGCGCAGAATCTCTGATCTCTCCATGATCCAGTGGGAAATCGTGAATTACTGGCAGACGAAGGAGGAACTCCCCGGGGCTCTCGCAGACCTTCATGATCCGCTGCGCGGCTTCATTCCGCCTCTGGATCCAGAGACGAACGAACCCTATGGGTACCGGGTGACGGGTGATCATTCCTTTGATCTCTGTGCGTCTTTCCAGACATCGAATATGATGGACGGCAAGACTCCATCCCGCGCTATCCCCATGGATCCGTATGGGATGCAGGAGAATTGGATGCACGATGTTGGAGAGACCTGTTTCTCGCGCACGATTGATCCGGAGCGATTTCCGCCAGTGAAAGCGATGCCCGTTCCCGTGCGGTAAGGAGGAAGGTGTTCTTGCGTTTTTGAGTAGAATCTGGTATACTAGTCTGATGCTGCAAAAACACATACACCTTGAACGTTTCCTGAAGAATACGAGCATCATGCTTGCAACGGGGGGAATGTTCCTGTTCCTCTATGGCATGGTTATGACGACTCCTGTCCTTCGGAATGCGTTTATTCCTGTTCCTGCTTCCTTGGAAACAATTGCGCCATTGCACACCGCTGCCCCTCTGCGCGCAGTGCCAGAGTCGGTATTCTTCGTCGGCACTCTCCTCGTGACCGCTGCGGCGACGATTGATGTGTGGAAGAGATTGGGAAGGCTTTAGAAGGAATGTTTTTTGCCGAGGCTATCCCGGTGATAGCGCCCAAATTCGGTGAGCTTTGTGCAGACATCGTTTTTGACGACAGGCCCCTCGCAGCAGAGACGTATTCCCAGCGAATCCATGCAGCAGTTGCCACAAAGGCCATAGCCGCATTTCATGTAGCGCTCGAGGGAAAGTTGGCTTGGAATCTCGTGATGTTCGGTGATCTGCGAAATTTTCTTGAGCATCATCTCGGGTCCACACGCGAAGACCTGATCAATGGGAGAGCATTCCTTCTTCTTTGCTCCATCCGAATGTCGGGGGCAGCTCTCCAGGAGTTTCTCCAGGATATCGGTATTACATCCTTTATGACCGACGGATCCATCGTTTGTCGACACGTGGAGTGAGACATGCGGAAGTTTTTCGAGTGCGTCGAGGAACAGGAGATGCTCTTTACTCCGTGCGCCAATAATGACCTCCAAACTGCATCCGCTTCCCACTGTTTCCTTTGCGAGGAAGTACATGGGAGCGGCGCCATATCCACCCGCAACGAGGACGTTATGCTGACCGGGTTTCCATTCGTAGTGGGTGCCAAAAGGCCCACGGAGCCCGACGAGATCTCCAGGGTGCATCTCCGCAAGGACTTTGGTCGTATCTCCGACATTGAAGAAAGTGATCTTCGTCACAGCGCCGTCATCCTCGGCAACGCTCATGGGCACTTCATCGACTCCCGGGACCCAGACCATCACGAATTGACCTGGGTGCGCGCCAAGAGATCCTCCAAAGGTAAGTGTCTGGACATTGGGTGTTTCCTGCTTCCTCTCGACGATGCGATAGGTCTTGGGAAGGCGCGAGTATTGGAGGGGAATCTGTCGCATTACTTTTTGCCTGAAGAACGTTTCATGCTCCCGACAAGCGCAGAGACATTCTGTACACCCTCATTCGTGCACCAGAGCTGCATTTCTTCGCAGACTTTGGCAAAGACATCCACTCCTCTCTCGCCGACTGCTGTCCCGATACCGACGAGTGACGCTCCGGCGATCATCATCTCGATCGCGTCTTCTCCGGTTTCCACTCCTCCTGTGCCAATGATGGGCACTTTGCCTTCTGTCTTTTCATAAATCTCCGCGACACACCGGATCGCAATCGGTTTGATGCCGGGGCCCGACACCCCTCCTACTTCCGCTGCGAGAATGGGTGTGCGACTGCGCAGATCAATCGCAAGCCCCGGGCCTACAGTATTGATTGCTGTGATGCCATCTGCACCTGCTTTCACGCACGCAGCAGCAATTTCTCCGATATTGGGAACATTGGGAGTGAGCTTCACGAAGACGGGGATGCCTCTTGCAACTTTCTTCACCGCAGAGGTGATACTCATCGCTTCCTCGAGATTTGCAGACGGAAAATGCCCGACGAGCTTGAGGAACGTCGGAGTCGAGAGATTGACCTCAAAAAAATCGGGTTTCAAGGGGGCAATTTTCTCGGTGATCGCGACAAATTCCTCCGATGTCGTCCCAATGACATTTGCGATGAGAGGGACAGGATGTGTTTTGAGGAAGTCGCTGATTTCTTCCGTTGCTTTCTCCGGTCCCGCGTCGGGAACGCCCACGGCATTGAGCGACCAGTGGGGGGTCGAAATCATCGTCGGGTTTTTATTGCCCTCATGTGGCACGGGCCATAAAGATTTCGTCGTAATCCCTCCCGCGCCGTTCTCCGCGACAAAGCGCCAGGAGCTTGCGGTGATTCCTAAGATGCCAGACGCAAGGATGGTAGGGTTCTCGAACTGTACTCCTAGGATGGTTTGACTGAGGTTCATGTGCTGTAAAGAGAGTATCACGTAAGGAGGTAAGGCGTAAGGAAGTAAGGATTCCTTACTTCGTCAAATAGTTCTTTGTTTTACAAAGAGAATATCCCGCCTCCACCAGACTGCCCCAAAGAGGATGAGTCCAAAGAGGATGAGTTGGAGGGGGCCAATGACGCTCACGGAAATTGGCAGGAACTGTGGCACAAAGCGCAAGCCTTCTTTGAGGAGGACGAGGAGAATTATTGCGAGCGTACTCCCAAGAATACTTCCGGGTTTTCCTGCAACAACGAACATGACGTACAAGATGAACGCGGGAAATTGAAAATCATTCGGATGCAGGAGTCCGACGTAGTGAAGATAGGAAAAAGTGGCAAGGACTGAGGAGAATGCCCCGATTGCGAATGCGAGAAAGTGCACGCGAACACGCTCTATGCCAAGAGACATCGCATGCCACTTATGCTCTGCCAGAGCGGAGAGCTGTCTCCCGAATGAGGAACGATCGATAGCAAGAATCGCGAGTATCCAGAGGATGCTCATGACGGTCATGACCATCGCAAAGAGGAAGAGTGAGGTGGGAAATGGTGCGCGAGGAATGCGTGATATCCCCAGTGCCCCGCGAGTGAGAGAACTCCAGTTCAGAATGATCGCGATGATCCCAAGATGAACTGCAATGGACATCACACCAAACGCGTCTGCTTCCAACCTGAGAGATAGCCATGCAAAGAGGGCAGAGAGCAGAAGTGCACCACAGAGTCCTCCAAGGAGTCCAAGAACAGAACTTCCCGTTGCAGTGGCAAGGAGGATCGTGACATAGGCAGTGAAGAGCGAAACCCCCACGGGACCGAAATGGAGCATTTTTCCCTTTCCGAAAATGAGCGTGTAGGTGGTGACACTAGGGATCCATGTACCAAAGATGATGATGAGATGCCAGAGGAAATCCATGATGAAGGAGTTTTAAGCAGTTCTCGAGTGCGTGACAAAAAGGCCAGTAGGTTTGAGGAGTAAGAAGACAATGATGAAAAGGAGTGCAACAGTGCTCTGATATCCTGCCGGAACATAGAACGCTCCGAACCAATGGATGCCGATGAGGAGCTGTTCAAGAAGGGCGATCAGGTATGCACAGAGAATTGCTCCCCAAAAATTTCCTTTGCCTCCCGCAATGATTGCCGCATACGCCTTGATCGTGATGGGGAAAGCGAGAGTCGGGGAAAGGTTCTGATCAATCCCGATGAAGATTCCCCCTGCGGCGGCAAGTGCCTCGGAGAGGATAAAGACAGACCGAAAGAGGAAGCCCGTAGGAATACCCAGACTCATCGCTGCATGCTCATGTTGGACTGTTGCCCGAATGCGTCTCCCCAGTGGAGTTGCATGGAGGATGTAGGCGCAGAGGAGGAGAAGAATGAGCGTTGCTCCGATGAGGAGGAGTTGCTCATTGCTGATACTTGCCCCAGCGATTTTTTGAATCGGGGAGAGTCCCGGCACGATGCTTTTGGGACTGCTCTGGAAAAGAAGGAGGATGATGCCATCGAAAATCATCGAGAGAGCAATCGTTGTCACAAGCGGGAGGAAGCGATGCAGGCGATAAAAAGGATTCACGAAGATCTCAAAGGTAAGAGCCGTGAAGAGGATGCCTACGAGTACCCCTCCCAGAATGCTGACCGTGAGGGGGAGATGGAGCTCTTGATACAGAAACCATGTTGCATACCCTCCAAGGAGCACTGTTTGCCCTAGGGCGAGATTGAAGATGCCGAGGAGTCCGTAGACCAAGGCAAGCCCCCCTGCAATGAGTGCTGCGAGGGAGCCTGCAATGAGAGCATTGACGAGAAGTTGCATCACTCTGTCGGGATGCTCTCGAGGGTCACAATTTTTCCGTTCTGGAAGGTCTTGAGTGCGTAGGGGATTCCGACAACATCGCCATTCTCATCAAAATGGAAAGTGCCGACGATCCCCGTGTGTCCCTGTAAGGCGTACAAGCCATCCCGAATGGCGGTTCCGGTTGTCCCTGCAGTCTCCATGACTTTTGCGAGAACATTCATCGCGTCATAGGCGTGTGCGGCAAAGGACATCGTTGCCTGTGCCTCACCAAATTTTTCCTTATACGTTGCTCCGAAGGATCCATCTTCACCTGCCGAGGGAACGGCAATGACGAGGAGGCCTTCTACCGCTTCAGTTGCGATTTCTCCGAGTGTTGCAGAATCTCCGACATCGTGGGTGATGGCAGTCTGTGTGAGATCCTGTTCCCGGAGTTGCTGCATCATCGCAGCCATCACGGCATCGCTCTGTGCATTCGGGAAGAAGATGTCGAAATCTGTGGCCTTTAGCCTCGTGATGAGGGTCCGGAAATCCTTTGTTCCCGGTTCGACAACTTCATTGAAGACAATGTGTTCCTCTCCAAGATCTGCGGTAAGAGCATTCCGGAACGCAGTTGCGAAGTCGGTATTCTCCGTCATCATCGCCATTTTCGCGAATCCTTCTTTCGCAAGGTACGTTGCCATGGCTTTGGTCTTTAGGGCATCACTCGGGTAGTCCCGGAAGATAAAATCTCCTGCTTCTGTGACATCCTGACTACTCGACACCGGCGAAATCATCACGACTTGCCCGGCTTCCGCAATCGGAGCGGCAGCGAGAGTTTCACCGCTGCATTGACCACCAATAATGGCTATGACTCCGTCAATATTCACGAGTTTCTGTGCCGCACTTGCAGCATCCGCACCAGTGCAACGACCATCCTCTGCGATGAGAACGACCTCGCGACCGTTGATGCCACCTGCCGCATTGATTTCCTCGATCGCGAGCTTCGTTCCATTGAGTGTATCTGCTCCGTAGGATGCGGCCTCGCCCGTGAGCGGGCCGATGTAGCCGATTTTGATCGGCTCTTTTGTTGGGGCACATGAGGCAAGAAGGGCGATGGCAAGGGCAAGGGAGGAGGTGGAGAGGTGCTTTTTCATGAGTAAGGAGGTAAGGAAGTAAGGAAGAAATTTCAGAGATCAGTGTAGGGGAATGCGCTCTACTTCGGTGAGGACGCCATTTTTGAATTCTTTGAGAGCGAAGGGAATGCCTTCGATATCGCCGAATTCATCGAACGTCATTGTTCCGATCACGCTGCGATAGCCATTCATTCCGAGGAGTCCGTCACGAAGGCTCTCTCCATCCGTCCCGACTGTACCAATCGTTTCGAGGAGGAGACGCGTTGCTTCATAACTTAAGGCGGCGAAGAAGAAGCCCACCTGAGGAGTACCGTACTTCTCCTCAAATGTTTGGACAAAAGGACCTCCCTGTGGGTCGCTCTTACTTAAGGAGGGAACAGACAGAGCGCGCAAACCTTCCACTGCCTCTTTGGCGATCTGCCCAAGCGTCACGGAGTCGGCAGTGTCTGTGCCGACAATCGGCTGCGTTAAGCCTAGCTCGCGCATCTGTTGGACCATCGCAGCGACCGTGGAATCTGACTGGCCATTCACGAGGAAGACATCGAAGTCGATATCTTTGAGGCGCGTGAAGAGCGTCCTGTAGTCTTTCGTTCCGGGGTCAACCGTTTCATCGAAGACGAGAGAGGCACCATTTTTCAGCGCATCCTTTATGGAGTCATGAATCCCCTTACAGAAATCCGTATTTTCGGAAATGATCGCAATTTTCGTGAAGTTGGACTTCGCGAAATAGTTTGCGAGAGCCGTCCCCTTCAGGGCATCACTGGGATACACGCGAAAAACAAATTCTCCCGCGTGCGTGACGTCGGGATTACTCGAGACAGGGGAGAGGAGGATCACCTTTGCAGCTTCGGTGATGGGAGCTGCACCAAGAGTCTCAGAGCTACATTGCCCACCGATGATTGCGACGACTTTGTCGATATTGACGAGCTTCTGTGCAGCACTTGCTGCATCAGCGCCATTGCACCTGCCATCTTCTGCGATGAGCGAAACTTTCCTCCCATTCATGCCTCCCGCAGCATTGACTTCCTCCACAGCCATCCGTGCACCATTGACCGTATCTGTGCCGAAGGAGACGGCGTCTCCCGTGAGGGGGCCGATGTAGCCTAGGCGAATCGGCTCGCTACGCATGCCACTCTCTTTCGCCGTACAGGCGGAAAAGAGCGATAGGGTAAGGGCGAGGGCGAGGAGTGGAGAAGGATTCTTTGGCATAGCAAAGGGGAGAAACAAGGGGGAGCGTACCGTATTTCCTGAGTGTCCGGCAAGGGTCTTAGTCGGTTGGATCTGCTCCGAAATAGATCTCTTGGAGCTTTCGGTCATGATGAATTTCCGAGGGTTTTCCCTGGAGGACGATGGACCCGACATCAAGGACGAGAACGCGGTCACAAATTTTGGCAATGAATGGGAGGTCGTGCTCAATTGTGAGCACAGTCTTCCCTTCGTGCTTCAATTCTTGAATGAGATTCGAGACTTCTCCGGTCATCTTCGGTGACACTCCAGCAGTCGGTTCATCGAGCAGAAAAAGCTCCTTTCCGCTTGCGAGCGTCCGACCAATCTCGAGCAAACGCATCTGTCCACCGGAGAGCGAACATGCCTTCTCCTTTGCTTTCGAAGAAAGTCCAATGAGCCCAAGAGTGACGAGCGCTTTTTCCCGGAGATTTCCCATTTTCTTCCGTTCTTCTTTAGGAAGTGCTTCGAGAGCAATGATGATATTTTCCTCGAGGGTCATTTCCCGGAAGATACCAAAGTTCTGGAAGACCCGTCCTATCCCGCGCTCAGCTCTCTTCGCAGGTGCAAGCGCAGTAATCTCCTCTCCCTGAAGAATGATCGATCCGCTCGTGGGTTTTAGAAAACCTGAGAGGACATTGAAGAGCGTCGTCTTTCCCGAGCCATTCGGACCGATGAGACCAACAATTTCCCCTTTCTCCACTGAGAAGGAGATAGTGTTGAGAATGGTCTGACCGTTTAAGGTGAGCGAGAGATTGGAGACTTCTAAGAAGGACATCGGGATAAAGAATACAGGAATTTTCAATGAGCAATTTCCAATTTTCAATCAATGTTCAATGATCAATATTCAAACACAGTACAAAAGAGCCATTTCCTTCAATGAAAATTGAGAATTGAAAATTGGAAATTTGATCAGTGCTTCACAACAGCCTTCATAAAGGCTGCGAATAAAGGGTGCGGCCTATGCGGCCTGCTCTTAAACTCAGGATGAAACTGTGATCCAAGCATGAACGGATGCCCTTTGAGTTCAACGATTTCTGCAAGCCCTGTCTTCTCCCAGATGCCAGAGAAGAGGAGGCCGCTCTTTTCCAGTCTTTCCTTGAACGCTTTGTTGAATTCATAGCGATGGCGGTGGCGCTCGGAGATCTCCTTCGCGCCATAGGCTGCTGCCGCCTTCGTGCCAGGTTGGAGCTTACAGGCATACGCACCCAGTCGAAGCGTTCCACCTTTTTCCTTGTCCTTGTGCTGTCCCGGGAGGAAATGGACAACGTACTTTGAGCGAGGGAGCTTTCCTGCTTCGTCGAATTCCTCGCTCGTGAGTTCTTTGTCTCCGAGGACACTTCGTGCAAATTCGATCGTCATGAGTTGTGCTCCTAGGCAGAGTCCGAGGTAGGGGATGCCGCTCTCGCGAGCGTACGCAGCCGCTGCAATTTTTCCCTCAATACCACGTGTGCCAAATCCCCCTGGCACCACGATTCCTTTGCATGCTTTCAGAGCTCCCCACACTTCTTTATCCTTCGCTTCCAATTTCTCCGAATCGATCCAGACAATCTCTGCGCGTCGCCCTTCGAAAACTGCTGCCGTCTTGATCGCTTCAATCACACTTAAATATGCATCATCGAGGTGCGTGTATTTTCCGACGAGAGCAATTTTTATGGCTTTCGTTGCAGCTGCGTGGCGCTTCCCACCCTTCTCCCACTCGCGCATATCGGGTTTCACCTTTCCAAGAGACAATTTCTCCGCAATGATTTCGGCGATACCAAAGTTCTGAAAATTGAGCGGCACATCGTAGATGGATTGCACCGTGGGAGCAGGGATGACGGCATTCCTCTCGACACCGCAGAAGTGACTGATCTTCTCCAAAAGCGAGCTTGGAATTTTTTGATCCGCTCTCGCAAGGATCATATCCGGTTGCAAACCGATTCGCCGCAGCTCCCGTACAGAAAGTTGCGTGGGTTTCGTCTTCAGTTCCTTGCTTGCGGCAAGGTAGGGGAGGAGGGTTAAGTGGACATGGTAGATAGACGATCCTCCAAGCTCTGATCGAAGTTGTCTCACAGCTTCCAGGTACGGTTCCCCCTCAATATCGCCCACGGTCCCTCCAATCTCGATCATCATGATGTCTGCACCACTTTTCTCCGCCGCTTCTTTCATGCGTGCTTTGATCGCATCCGTAATATGGGGAACAACCTGAATGGTCTTGCCGAGGAATGTTCCCTGCCGTTCCTTCTGGAGGACCGACTGGTAAATCTGTCCGGTTGTCACCGTACTCAAGCGACTCATTGGTTCATCGATGAAACGCTCGTAGTGGCCGAGATCGAGATCGGTTTCCGCGCCATCGTCTGTCACGAAGACTTCCCCATGCTGAAAAGGACTCATCGTGCCGGGATCAATATTGAGGTAGGGATCCAATTTCTGGACGAATACTTTGAATCCACAGGCTTTCATAATGGCGCCGATACTGGCTGTTGCGATTCCTTTTCAAAGAGAGCTGCAGACTCCCCCGGTCACGATGATGAAGCGTGGATCTCCTTTCGATGCAGATTTTCCTGAAACCATAGGAGAAAAGCGGGAAGACCATGTGGGGGGTTCTCCCGTAGAGCAAAATTTTCGGTGCCCGCTATGGAGTCTAGAGCAGGATTGCGATGGAAGCAAGAAAAAAGGGCGGCCCTGCGGGCCGCCCTTTACGATGCTTTTCAAGAGATTACTGACCCGTTGGTTCTGTACCCGCAGGAGCCATCGGAGCAGTCGGTTCTTGCTGGCCGAATGACCCTCCCTGCATGCCGCCACCAAACCATCCTCCTTGCATACTGCCTCCCCCGAAGGAAGGTTGTCGCATGGAATCTCCGTTCATTCCGCCTGTTGGAGCGCTCATGCGATTGAACATGCTCGTTCCTCCGTTCTGTGATTGTGAACCCATCTGACCGGATGTTCCATTCTGTCGCATCTGCAACCTCGTGAGAAAGTTTTTTAAGTTGCTTTCCCCCATCGATCCTTGCGTCCCATTCATGCCTCCCATTCCTTGTGCACAGGGATCTGGGCCCTGTCCTCGACCAAAGGCAGACCTTCCCGGCGATTGTGAGACTGACGTTCCCATACTGTTCCCCATGGAGGAGGGGCTCGTGGTACCGAAACTTCTCTGTCCATTCGTGCCACCTCCAAACGAGGATGGGATGAAACGGTTCATTGTGCCTTGTGGGAACCCCATACTTTCCTGCCC
>Ga0233424_10002292_pt1 | contig 14046 bp, 11 predicted proteins | sample Watercolumn_Towu_FD_181011 | JGI IMG/M metagenome (GOLD analysis project Ga0233424, IMG submission 181011) | Freshwater microbial communities from Lake Towuti, South Sulawesi, Indonesia - Watercolumn_Towuti2014_125_MG | ecosystem: Environmental > Aquatic > Freshwater > Lake | place: Indonesia...
TCAATATTTTTACTTTCAACACCTATTTACCGACTAGCATAATTTTTGCATTTTTATCATTTACGGGTATTTGGGCCTTATTTAAAACTTTTTACGGTATTTATCCTCACCTGATAAAACCAATTGCAATAGCCATACTATTCATTCCAAGTACGATTGTGTGGGGATCTGGCATATTTAAAGACACGATTTGTATTTTCGGATTAGGCTGGCTCACTTATTCCTCATTTCGAATATTAGTCATTGGGGATTTCTCTTTTAAAAATATCATTATTGCCATTATCAGTGCCTGGGTTATTATTGTTGTTAAGCTTTATATCCTGCTTTCTTTTACTCCTGCTTTACTTGCATGGATAGTATTTTATTATCTCAAACGGATAAGAAGACCAGCAGAAAGAATATTCACTAAAGTAGTTTTTACTTTTCTGATTTTAGGAAGTCTTGCATTCATTTTCCAGTATATTGAAAATTCATTTGGAAAATTCTCACAAAAAAATATATTAGAGACTTCTAAAAGCACCCGTGATTGGATCGGTTATATGTCAATTCAAGAGGAGGGATCCAGTTATAACCTCGGCACTTTTTCACCCACTACCGAGGGTATGTTAACAAAATTTCCGGCGGCAGTAAATGTTACGCTCTTCCGGCCTTATTTATGGGAAGCCAGAAAAATAATCGTTATGCTCTCCGCTATTGAAGCTTTACTTTTTCTAATAATCACACTTAAGATCATTTTCCAGTTAGGGGTAAAAAAAATATGGAAATCAATAATGGGCGACTCTACCATTCAGTTTTGCCTGAGCTTTTCAGTAATCTTTGCATTCTTTGTAGGAATTTCAACTTTTAATTTTGGCAGCTTATCCCGTTATAAGATCCCCTGCATCCCTTTTTTCTGCATGGCACTAATGCTTATATACTATAAGAACTTTCCTTTGAAAAAGAAACTGATTCCTTTTGTTAATCTTGCATAATTTATGCTCCGGCTGCCGGTATCAGTACGCTGTACTTTTTTTGCATATCAAAAACGCTTTATCATTTTCCGGTAATACCCGTCATTTATTCCGTAGAAAAGAAATTATAAATTTCTTCCAGCTAAGTAGGTTAAAAAATTAATGAACCCATTTTACGGCGAACTTTGAGAGCAGGCCATCTCTTGGAGTATGTGAGTGAACTATATCGGGTCTTTTTTTTAATCCCCCGGTAAAACAACCACAGGCATTTAATGTCCCGGCAAGGGGACATGCGCCTGATCATCGGGCCAATATGATGCCGGCAGCCTCCCGTTCCAGTACTGTTTTCAATTCAGGGCAATCACTGCTTACTATTACCACCTCAAAGCCTTGCTCACGCATATATTTCATCTGGCCTCTTAAAAGTACATTCAAAGAAATGGGTGCGGTAGTAATGCGGATCAGCTTTGGCATTTGTTAAAAGGGAAAGGATTGTTTTTGACTTATTTATTTAACCACGGAGAACACGGCGTACCACTGCTATTATCGTAGAATATCGAAGCGGCCGCTGTGGTTAAAATTTATTCAGGAGAATATTATCTTTCGAAATAACATCTCCTATACCATACTTCCAGTGCAAATAAGGTCCAGATCATTTTTGCCCTCTTTTCGTCGCCCGTTTTAATTTTTCTATCCCATAGGTTCCTGACAAAAGGTTTGTCAACAAAATTGCTGTAATAAGCATCCGCAGAAAATAAATAGGCTGCTATCAAATCTTTCAGTTCCCCGTCAATCCATTTTTTTAACGGAATTTCAAAGCCCCTTTTGGGCTGGTAGATAAGTGCTGTCGGCAAGTATTTTTCAGCAAGCTTTCGGAGAATATATTTTGTCTGGGTACCTTTTATCTTATAAGAATCACCGATTGAAGGCACATATTCCAATAAGCCCTTACATAGCAGTGGGCTTCTTCCTTCCAGTGAATGGGTCATCGTGGCAATATCCATCTTCACCAGCAGGTTAGCTTCGAGTATCTGATCAAAATCCAGGTTCATTATTTTTTTCAGGCCTGAAAGACCGGAGCGGTTTATTTCATCAAAATCTTTATTTACAGCATCGAGATAAGAGCCATTACCCAAAAGTTTTTTTTCATACCCCTCAAAACTGTCAATCGTGGAAGAGAGATATACCCCGAGTTTATTTTTTCTCGCCAGATCAGCAAGGCGGTAAATATAGTTGTATTTGCTTTTTTTATTGTTTGAAGCGGGCATGATGGCATGGAAGAACGAAGCCATTGCCCGGGCAAAACCGCTAGCTTTAAAAAAATCATACCTGGCAAACGGGACGTAGCGGCGGTATCCGGCAAAAAGTTCGTCCCCCCCATCCCCATTCAGAATTACGGTAAGTTGTTTTTTTGCAGCCTGGCTTACATAAAAACTTGGAACTGCTGAACTGTCAAAAAAAGGTTCACCATAATTCATCAAGATCTGTTCAATATCATTCACAAGACTGTCAAAGGAAATTTTTATTTCATAGTGATCTGTATCGTATTTATCTGCAACCAATTTTGCCAATGGCGCTTCATCATACTCCCCGTCAAAAGAAACGGTAAACGTTTTTAATGAAGCATTGTATTGTTTTGCAATAGCGGTCACAATGCCGCTGTCAATTCCGCCACTCAGGAAAGAGCCTACTTCCAGATCTGAAGATTCCACTCTGTTTTTTATAGCCTCATGCAATATCGAATCCACTTTGTTGATTGCAGTTTCGAAATTATCATTGGATCGCTGTTCGTAGAAATGATGAATATTCCACCACTTATTGATCTTTACTTCCGGTTTTTGAATAGAAACATTTGCATAACTGCCGGCTGGTAATTCAAAAACATTTTTATACGGCGTGGATGATTTATAGAAATATCCCATCCGGATGTATTGACGGATATGCGCTGTATTTATCTCCAGCGGCAATTGATTTTTCAAAGCCCTTAGTTCGCTGGCAAAAACAAATTTATTGCCATCTGAAAAATAGTAGAGCGGTTTTTTTCCCGCCCTGTCTCTTGCCAGAAAGATCTGTTTTTTTTGCTTATCATAAATAACAAGGGCAAACATTCCATCAAAATCATGAAGACATTCTGCCCCGAGTTTTGCATAGGTATGGAGGATGGTCTCTGTGTCGGAGTTGGTAGTGCATTTGAATCCATATTTTTCCCGTATATCCTGATGGTTATAAATCTCTCCGTTGTAAATAATGATCAGATGCTCATAATGCATAGGCTGTTTACCCCCGGCAATATCCAGTATGGCCAGGCGGTGATGATGCAGCTGCAGGTTGCTTACCTCTAAAGTATTTTGCTCATCGGGCCCGCGATGCCGCAGATCTTTGGTGAGCTGTTGTATATCCAAAGAATGATTAATCGATCCGGCAATGCCGCACATAGTGAATGCTTAAACCCATTTGATTATTTTGTAGAACCATTTGGGATATGACATAAATGCTTTCTTATAAACTAACAAAATCGCTATAAAATAATAAGGCATACTACGGATCTTATACTTTGACAAACCGCCGAAATTACTTGTGGAGGCCCCCATGGCAACGGCAAATAACATGGAGAAAACAAAACACATCAACAGCCTGAGAGACAGGTTTATCGTATTCTTAATGATAGCCTCAGAAAAAAACAGGTGACCGTTATGATAATTTACCGGTCTTCAAGGGCTATTTTTAGTTTCCGGTCATCACCCCAAAATTCCATGGGTTCATAATCCGGGTAAGGATAATAGCCCAGGTTCAGTTGAATTGATTTCCCGCTTTTTTTAATGTGATTAGTTACAAGTTTCTCTATCGTAATGGGTGCATTACTGCAACAATTAATCACCCCTGTAACTTTATTTTGAACAGCAATATGCACTATATTGGCAGCCACTTCTTCTACCGGAAGATAATCTCTTACCTGCTGACCGCCACTCATATTAAAAATCTCATCGCCTCTGGAAAGTGCTGAATCCAGCAAAGCCAACACAGATCCGGGATTTTGACCTTTTCCATACATATAAAACAGCCTTACCCATTTGAAAGAAAATGAATGAACGGCCTGCAGATCCTCCAATTGTTTTCTTAATTCATCCTTAGCTCTTGCGTAAGGATTACCCGGCTCCGGAGTCATTGTTTCTGTAAAACAACCGGTTTTCATACCATACTCAAAACAAGTTCCTGTAACAGTAAGATTACTCAAGCCGTTTCTGATCATATTTTCAAGAAAAGCGTAGTGGGCTGGCAGAACTTTTTCAACATGTATTAAGTTTTTATAATCAGGCAATCCCTCCCAGGCAAGATGAATTAAAATATCTGGTTGCCCGAATTTCTGAAACAAATTTTCTTCTGTTTTTATTCCAATGATCTGTTCAATAAAACTCACCTGATTGAACCAATCTTTGTTTTTTGCTCTTTCCCGGCTTGAACTTGTCGCAATGATCTCAAATTTATTGTCAAGGAGATAATGGATCACATGATAACCTATAAACCCCGTGGCCCCGGTAACCAGTATTTTCATTGCAATTAAAAAATATGAAGCTGTGGAATAGGTATTACGAATTTGCCGCCCCAATCCCTGATGTAGGATAGCTGCGCGGCAATTTCCTCCTTCAGATTCCAGGGGAAAATGATCACGAAATCAGGTTTATTTCTTTTCAGATGATCTTCATTCACTACCGGTATATGACTTGCCGGCAGGTATTTACCCTGTTTGGCGGGATTAGCATCCACTACAAAATCAATAAAGTCATTCCTGATCCCGCAATAATTAAGCAGCGTGTTCCCTTTTGCTGCTGCTCCATATCCTGCTATTTTTTTCCCCTTTCTTTTTTGCTCGATAAGAAAACTCAAAAGAGCGATCTTCACTTTATTGGCCTGTAATGTAAAGTTTGCATAGTAGTCCAATTTATTAACCCCGGCGTTTATTTCTTTTTGTAAAATGGATTCCACATTTGATGAGATATTTTTAGAATTATCTTCTCTGTGTTTTGCGTATATGCGAAGAGATCCTCCATGTGTAGGCAATTCGTCCACATCAAATAATTCAAGTCCCTGCGATGAAAATATCCGGCGAACGGTATAAAAAGAGAGGTAAGAAAAATGCTCATGGTAAATTGTATCAAACTGGTTGTTATTTACCAATTGAAGCAAATGGGGAAACTCCATGGTGATGATGCCGGCCGGATTTAGAATGACCTTCATACCTTTTACAAAATCTACAATGTCAGGTACGTGTGCCAGCACATTATTGCCAAGCAATAGGTCGGCCTGTGTTCCTTTTTGCACAAGCTTTTCTGCCAACGCTGCTCCGAAGAACTCCACCAATGTGTTCACACCTTTTTGCCGGGCTGCTTCGGCTGTATTCAAAGTGGGTTCAATACCTAAAACAGGAATGTTCTTTTTTACAAAGTATTGCAGCAGGTATCCGTCATTGGAAGCAATCTCGATCACCTGTGATCTTTCATTCAACCCAAACCGCTTTGCTATCATTTCGGTATAGCTTCTTGCATGTTCCAGCCAGCTTGTTGAAAAAGAAGAAAAATAAACATAGTTGCTGTCGAAAATATCACCAGACTTCTTATACTCGTCCACCTGCACCAAAAAACATTGATGACAGGTAAAGACCTTTAAAGGAAAAAAAGTTTCCGGTTCATTCAATTGCTCTTTTGTCAAAAAGGAATTGGAAGCCGGCGAGTTGACAAGATCGATAAACACATGTTCCAGTGCTGTGTTACAAAATCGGCAGTTCACAAAAGTTTTTTATAAGATAAATAATGGAATATTTGAAAATGCCACATCAGGCAGGATCGTACAGGCCGAGGAAAATTGGCTTTCGCGACGTGATAACAAGCACCTCGTTCTGGTAGTGACTTTTACAAAATAACCTTGCAAGTGATTTTGGAAATCCCTTTCTCTCCAGCGGGACATATGTGTTGACCGGTTCATGAAATGTATTTTTCAGAAAAAGCTCCCGCATTTCTTTATGGGTTGTCAAACCGATATGCTCATTATCAGGATTATTTCTTGTATGTGCTATATGAATTTTAAATGGGTTCTTTAACCGGGCTATAGCTTTTAACCGTCTGAAAAAATTCGTTAGTTTTTGATATTTTAAGTTGGGAGTTTTAATTGTTACAATTGCACCAGGCTTTAACACCCGGTAAATTTCACGAACACACTTATCTTTTTGCTCATACGTTATATGCTCAAAAACATCGCCGGAGAAAACAATGTCAAAACTATTTTTAGGATACGGCAATTGCGTACAATCGGCCACCTGCGCTTCCGGATTGAATCCATTCTTCCGGATGACGTCATTGCTGATCTTGACATCTTTTTCAAGTATATCTATGCCAGCAACTCTTGAAGCTCCCAACTTCAGAAATGTTAACATATACATGCCTTGTCCGCAACCGATATCCAAAACAGATTTACCTTTTACATCACCAATTGTGAATAGTGATATGTCCCTGTTCCGCAGCTCGGTAAAATTCTGCACCCACAAGTCTCTGCGTACAAAATCAATCATGAAGAATCCACGGTGCCACGCATAGTCATCAAGTTCCTGCTCTTTCAAATAAACTGTTTTGTCCCAGCCGCTTTTAGTTTTTTCCATAAGTTGAATTGTTTAATATTTAAATGCCTGTAAAATTTTTTTCAATTGACGGATGATTCCTGTCTCTTGCTGATATTGTTGTTGCTTTAAGAGGCCAGTTTATCTTTAATTGGATATCATTATACCTGACACCTCTTTCATGCTTCGGGTTATAAAAATTTGAATGATGATAGATCAGTTCCGTATTTCCTGTCAGTGTCTGGAATCCGTGGGCAAAGCCTTCCGGGATATACAGCATCCGTTTATTTTGTGCAGATAACTCTGCTGCAATCCACTGCATAAATGTAGGAGAATTTTTCCTCAGGTCAACGATCACATCATAAACCCCGCCCGCGATACACCGTACCAGTTTGATCTCTTTATGCTCACTTACCTGGAAATGCATACCACGGATCGCCCCTTTTTCTAAAGTAAAAGAATGATTCATTTGCACCCATTCTTTGTCATGCCCGATAGATGCGAACTCTTTTTCGCAATATGTCCTTGCAAACCATCCTCTCTCATCTGAAAATACATCCAGGTCAATGACAAAACTTCCTTTCAACTTTGTTTCAGTGAATTTCATTTAAAGTTTCTGGTAAAAATTGATCTGATCAAATGTGTAAACCGAAGCATTAGCTCTGATAACTCGTTTATACCAGTTCATCGTTTGTTCAATCGCATTCAAAGATTTCAATTTAGGTTTCCATCCAAGCTGGCTGATAGTTTTACCAATATCTAATTTCAGTAAACCAGCTTCGTGCGGTTGATTTTCCACAGCAGATGTCGAATAGTTTCCGTGCCCCCACACTTCTAATGCTTTTTCCACCACTTCCTTTACTGTCAGTACATCATCATTATAAGGTCCGAAATTCCATGCTTCACAATACCGGGTGGGTTCTGCATACAGTTTTGCTCCAAGCAATAAATAACCAGCAATAGGTTCAAGCACAAACTGCCAGGGGCGAACTGAAGATGGATTTCTGACAATTATCGTTTCATCTTTCTCAAGACCTTTGATTATATCAGGTATAATACGGTTGTCTGACCGGTCGCCACCACCAATTACATTCCCCGCTCTTGCACTGGCGACGGCTTTTCTGTGTTCATCAAAGTACTTCGGATTGAAAAAGGAGTTGCGGTAGCTTCCTGTTACGATTTCTGCACAAGCTTTACTTGCACTGTATGGATCGTAGCCACCCAAACGATCCGTCTCTTTATAGTGATAATGCTCTTCGATGTTCTCGTAAACCTTATCTGTGGTGACAATGACAATAGCACAAAAATTAGTAAGACTTCTTGCTGCCTCAAGCACATTGGCCGTCCCCATCACATTCACATCAAATGTATAGGAAGGCTCATTGTAAGATCTTCTAACCAATGGTTGTGCAGCTAGATGAAAAATAAAATCAGGTTTAAAATCCAGTATCTCCTTCTTTAACCTGTCATTATTCCGGATATCTGCTATCACTGAATCACAAACTCTATCGCCTTCAATTAACTCATAAAGGCTGTTACTATAGTCCGGTGTCAATGCATAGCCTTTCACTTCAGCACCGAGTTGATGTAGCCATGCCAGCATCCATGCTCCTTTGAAACCTGTATGCCCCGTTAAAAAGATTTTTTTGCCTTTATATGCCTGCAGAAATGTAGCTGTATAATCCATCTTACCAGGTTTTCCAGGGTGCTTTACCACTTTGCCATAACTCTTCCAACTCAACCTTATCACGAATCGCATCCATACATTTCCAAAAACCGGTATGTTTATACGCAACCAGTTGGCGATCCCTCGCTATTTCCATCAGGGGCTTCGTTTCCCATTGTACAGTATCCATATCTCCCTGCAGGTAATCAAATATGTTAGGTTCAAGTACAAAAAATCCCCCATTGATCCACACTTCATCCCCAACATATTTTTCTTTGAAATCCATAACGACACCGCTCTTATCTGTTTTTATAGTGCCAAACCTGCCGGGCATTTGTATTGAAGTAAGTGTGACATACTTTCCGCTGTCCTTATGAAACTTTACCAGCTCTGCAATGTTGATATTTGCCACGCCATCACCATACGTCAGCATAAAAGTTTCATTGCCTACATAACGTTGGATTCTTTTGATTCGTCCTGCAGTATTAGTGTCAGCTCCTGTATCAACAAGCGTTACTTTAAAAGATTCTGTACTTGTATAATGGACTTCCATTTTATTATTTGCAAGTTCTACCGTCAGTTCGGAGTTATAGAGATAATAGTTAATAAAATACTCTTTTATATAATCCCCTTTATAACCGAGACAAATAATGAAGTCATTATAACCATATCGCTCATATATCTTCATGATATGCCACAATATGGGCTTGCCTCCTATTTCTACCATTGGCTTGGGGCGAATACTGGTTTCTTCTGCTAAGCGGGTACCTAATCCTCCCGCCAGAATTACGACTTTCATTTGATCAGATTTTATGTGGAGACTTGTACGATGATAAAGATATATTTTCCGGTTTAATCAAGCACCGATTCAAAAATAGTATCCCAGTTTTCAAGTATCAAGTCTTTGCTATGATAGTTTTGAAGATATTTTGAAGCAATAGAAGCATTCTGCTTTCTTTCATTCTCTCCTTCTTCCTTATATCGTTTTATCTTTTGAATCCATTCATCCGGAGTCCGGCAATAAAAATCCAGACCGGCTTTATCCATGACTCGTTTATATGCCGGGGTATCTGATGTAAGAACCGGTATCCCCATTTCCCAAAACAACAACAATTTATTTTCGGGTTTATTCCACATTATATTCTGTTTTGAGGAAATGGGGATGATGGCAAGATCTGCTTCAGATACCATCTGTGAAAAAGTAGGCCGGGTCCAGTCGTGGATGTAATAACTGCACCTGACCTTCTTTAATAGCCGGCTTGTCTTTATATTAAACAATTTAAGGGGATAATTGATAATGGGATCTGTAATGATATGCAATTCGATTTCATCCCGCAGTTTTTCAAGAACATCATTAATGACGAACAGATTTTTTACAGTATAAGCTTGCCCTTCCCACACCAGCTTTAATTTACCTTTACTGTTATATGAGGTTTTATGTTGTGTAATATCATTGGAAAAATAGTCCAGTGAAATATGAATATTCTTATTGTAGCAGCTTATATCCTCTTTTTGAATGGGTGTTGAACAAACCACGGCATCACATACTGATACCATTTCCCGCAACGCATTCTTGTAATTCAGATATAACCGGTTTTCTCTTTTCGTGATGTACCGGATAGCGCCTCTGAAAAAAGTAAAGAAACCCGCTTCTTCCAGAAGATAAGAATCAATCAATTCGAAAATAATCCTGGTTCCTGGGTTTGCCTTCTTATAAGCGATCCAGCGACCCAAGTCACATCCATAAGTAAGATAAACGATATCATATTCTTTGGAAAGATCTGCCGTTTCAAATGATATATTCCTTTCTTTCGCAAAGAAGATAAAGCGACGCCTGTCGCCAGGGGCTGTACCGTCTTTGTGATAGGATCTGTAAGCTATCCTGATCTCATTCCAGTTTATCATACACTTATTCCATAAAAACTCAGATCTTCTTTCCCACGGCATGCCAGAAAGGCAACTTGTCTGAAAAAACAATATCGGTTAGCCCTGTCCGGGCCATCATTTCCAGTACCTGTTTTTTGGTAAACCGTTGTTCAAGGGGAGTTCCAAACCGGTCAAGACTGTCATTGCGTATTACATAAAAGGACTGGCTTTCATAAGCCTGCAATGGGATATGTTTTCTTATTTTTTCGGAAACACCCAACCATCGTAAAAACCGGCACAATAACACAAATGGCATATAGAATGATACAGCCAATACATTACAAACCCTGCGTTTGGGTTTTGAAGGCAGTTTTGATACGCCCAACCGGACGAGGTTGGATAGCCAATAAAAAAACCTGAAATAAAAAGGCCGGTTATCAAGGCTATAGTATAAATAAAGTAAAAAGTAGCCCCCGGGTTTAATTTTTTTTACAGAATCTGATAAAGCTTTTTGAGTATCCGGAATATGATGAAATACGCCAAGGCTGTAACCAAAATCAAAATAGCTGTCAGGGTAAGGGATGTTGTCAGTTGATGCCTGCACTAATTCGATTGAACCGTCCTCTCCCAGTAAATTATCTGCAACAAAAATGGCAGAACTGGGGTCGAGTCCAACAATTTTTTTATACCTCCCCTTCAGATACTTAATAAACCTGCCGCTACCACAACCGATGTCAATTACCAATGATTCTTTATTCAGCATCTCATCAGTTACAATGTCAAAATATTTATCGCCGGATATTATTATATCACTTTCGCTAAATCCATGAAAAGCATTCCACTCTTCGCCAAATGAGGATACGGTTTTCGGATCGATATTCTCTGCCGGCACATCAAAACACCTGATAACCCGGTTGGATCTTTTTATTTCTGTTGTGTTATTCATTTTGCTGCGGGTTGGTTCAGTATCCTTTCGTACAGTTTTGCATAATTAGCGCTTCCTTTCTTAAGATCAAAATATTCAAATGCTGCTTTACGTATTGCTGACCTGGAAAGTATTGCAGTTGTAAGCAATTCCCGGATAGCCTGATCATAAGCTTCTTCCGAAAAATCTTTTACTACTACACCGGTGCCGCTTTCCTTAATGATACGACCTGTATCGCCGATATCATTGCATATTACAGGGATACCCATGCTCATCAGTTCGGCATGCTTAGTTGGAGAAGAAGCCGTTTTGGAAAATGTAGGCCTGATAAAGAATATGCTATAATCGCTAAGGCTCAAAAACCGCGGCACTTCATTCCTGTTGGCGTAACGGATAAAAACAGATTCTCTTTTTATTCCTCTTGCTTCCACTTCAGCCCATACTTTTGATGGGTCGTCTTTTGTAAGAAGGAGCACCAGCAGCTCAGGTTCTTTTAACAGGAGCTGTTTGTAAAAAGAGAACATTTCATCTGTCATATACCATCCTCCCAGTGACCCTAAGTAAGTAATAATTTTTTTATTGCCCGGGATGCCCAATTCTTTTTTTAATGAAGCTGTTTCCTGTTCAGATATCTTATTAAAGTCAAAATGCTCCAGGTCGGCACAACAGGGAATGACCTGTATGGAAAGGTCTTTGTACGCTGGCATACCCAGCATGATATCTTTGGCCGCCTGCGTAAGGGATACAATAGCATCAGCATTCAGCAAGAATTGTTTTTCCATCTTCTTGTAATGCCGGTAGACCTTGCGGAAAATAATTTTTTTTTGATCCCATTGACCGCAATCCACTTTTTCATCCGCCCAAAAACCACGCATATCAAACAGGAACTTTACCCTGAATCTTTTTTTCAGCCTTAAGCCGGCTTCGGCCGCTATATAACTCCGGCAGTGAACAATATCAAATTTCTCCTGCTTATAAAGCCAGGAAGCTTTTCTTAACATTTGCCAGCGGTCATACATCTTTGAAAACACCGGCGGCTTTGATGTGAAAAATAAGGGCATCCAGGTAATGGACGCATTGCTTACTATTTTTTCAATTATTTTTCTTTCAGCTGCATACCGCTGTCTTTTTTCAAAACTCAATATGGTGATCGCATATCCTTGCTTTGACAATTCGGTGAGATAGGGTAATACCTGTGATTGCCCGAGTGGGTCCGTCATGCCATCATAAGAAATATAAAGAACTTTCTTATTTATTTTCATATAAAAACCAATGTAATACCAGTATTGTCCATAACCTGTTAAACAGGTAGTCTGCCTTTCCGCTTTCATAGCGCCTTACCATACTTTGCACCATTTCATACTTAATCACTCCGGCACTTTCAACTACATCCTTTGAGCAAAATCTGTCAATCATCCACTTTAAATCTGTTTTCAGCCATTTTACAAGTGGAATACTAAATCCCCATTTAGGCCTTTCGAGTAACTGCTTCGGCACATAATTGTATAGTACTTCTTTCAGCAAATATTTCATGTTGCCTCTATGGTGCATCTTCAGTTTATCTGAAAGGTTTAAAGCAAATTCCACAACCCGGTAATCCAATAAAGGAACTCTTGTCTCCAGGCTGTACTGCATACTGGCTCTGTCCACTTTTACCAGCAAATCGTCTTTAAGGTAATTTTCTATATCCCAAAAACTCATTTGTTCAACTGCAGTAAGTTGTCTGCCAGAATAAAATGTATTTAGTGGAGAAAAATCGAATGCTGGTTGTAACAGAAGATTTGTAACCTCCTGTTCTAAAAAAAAGTATTGCGACTGGCTAAAGATGTGACTGTTAAAATGTCCTTTCGGAAACTTTGCGAATAGCATTCCGGCCCTTTGATACCGGCTGTTCAAAATTCTTGCGCCTGCATATATCAGTGGGGCGGCCATTTTAAGTGCCGGGTTTTGAAAACGTTTTGCCCACAAATAGCTGTCGTAACCACAGAACAGCTCATCTCCTCCATCCCCACTCAATGCTACAGTTACCTGCTGCCGGGCTAATTTGCTAACCAACATTGTAGGAAAAGCAGATGAATCGGCAAAGGGCTCATCATACACACTCAAAAAACCGGGTACCATCTCCAGTATCTCCTTTTGCGTTATTGGCAATTCATGATGGTTAGTTTTCAGGTGCCGGGCCACAGCTGCAGCAAACGGCGCCTCATTTACCTTTCCATCTGCAACTGCAATGCTGTATGTGTTGATTTGCTTTGAAGAAACTTTTGCCGCTAATGCAGTAACGATACTGCTGTCTGTTCCGCCACTCAAAAAAGTACCAATAGGCACATCACTGATAAGTTGTCTGCTTACCGCATCGGTAAGAAGAATGTCAAGCCTATATTTTGCCTCTTTTTCATCCGTTAATACTTCTTGCCCAATTCTGTCCTGTATTTTCCAAAAATTTTTTTGTTCAAAAGAGATATTTCCAGTTTCATTATATACTACTTCAGAATAAGAGCCTGCAGAAAGTTTATAAACATGCTTGTAAATTGTGTACGGATGTGGAATATATCCAATATGGAAGTAGGCTGGAATTACGGAATAATTAATCGCTAAATTTTTTTTAACCGACTTTATACTTTTCAGTTCTGAAGAAAAAATAAACTCAGAACCAGCATTGTAAAAGAAAAGTGGTTTTATTCCAACATGGTCTCTGGCAATTGTTAGTTTTTTATCCTTTTTATCCCAAATAGCCAGGGCAAACATACCATTTAACCAACTGAAGCATTCGGGACCATATTTAGCAAAACACTCCAAAACCACTTCAGAATCGCCGGTTGAACGCCAGCTGATATTGGAGAACTTTTGCTTTTTTAAATCTGTATAATTATAAATTTCGCCGTTAAATACCATCACATAGCGGCCATCATGCGAATAAAAAGGCTGGTTGGCCGCTTCGGACAAATCAATTATACTCAGCCGGCGGTGGCCGAGGCCAATACCCGCTGCTGCATCGTAATAAAAACCCTCCGCATCAGGTCCCCGGTGC
>Ga0233424_10002293_pt1 | contig 14037 bp, 14 predicted proteins | sample Watercolumn_Towu_FD_181011 | JGI IMG/M metagenome (GOLD analysis project Ga0233424, IMG submission 181011) | Freshwater microbial communities from Lake Towuti, South Sulawesi, Indonesia - Watercolumn_Towuti2014_125_MG | ecosystem: Environmental > Aquatic > Freshwater > Lake | place: Indonesia...
TCTGGCGGGGCGCCATCGCCGGCGCCGACCGACTGCGCTTCCTGGGCATGCTGGCCCGCTACGTGGGCGTGCTCACCCATATCGAACTGGAGGAACAAGCATGACGACCCTGCCGCAACGCGACCGCCTGCGACTGGTTGCCGCCCTCGCCGCGGCTTTCCTTCTTCCCGCCTGTTCGCGCGGCTCCGGCCATGGCCCGGCGGAAGTGAATTGGGACCGCGATACCTGCAAGCGCTGCAACATGTCTGTCAGCGACCGCCACTACGCCGCCCAGGTGCGCGGCGGACCCAAGCGCGAGGCCTTCAAGTTCGACGACATCGGCTGCGCCCTGTTCTGGCTCAAGGAGCAGCCCTGGGGCGAGGCGGCGGACACCGAGATCTGGGTCAACGACTTCCGCACGGGCGCATGGCTGGATGCCCGCAAGGCGCATTACCTTTCGGGTAAGACCTCGCCCATGGCCTACGGCTACGGCGCCCTGGCGAAGCCCGAGGCGGGCAGCGTGGATTTCGCAACCATGAAGGCCGACATCCTGGCCAGGGGCAAATAATGGCCAAGGCGAACGATTTCTCGGCCACCCTGCGCCTGGAGGTGAACGCATCCCTGCGCGCGCGCTGGTTCGCCGTGCATTCCCTGGTGTTCGGCGGCATCGTCGCCCTGCTGTTCCTGTTCGGCCTGACCGAATCGCGGGTGCTGGGTTTCATCGGCCTGTCGCGCCTGCTGGTCACCTATATCCAGCTGGCGATGGCCATCCTGCCCATTTTCGTACTGATCACCACCGTGCGTTCGGTGGCGGGGGACCGCGAGGCGGGGGTGTTCGAGTACCTGCTGGCCTTGCCGGTGTCGCTCTCCGCCTGGTTCTGGGGCAAGTTCCTCGGCCGTTACCTGATGGTGTTCGCACCGGTTTTCCTGGCCATGTTGGGCGCCTCGCTTTGGGCGCTGGTGCGCGATATCCCGGTGCCCTGGGGCATGTTCGGCTACTACACCGCCCTGCTCGCCGCGATGACCTGGTGTTTCCTCGGCATGGCCATGCTGATCTCCACCCTGGCGCGTTCCACCGACGTGGCGCAGGGTGCGGCCTTCCTCACCTGGCTGGTGATGCTGCTGTTCCTGGACCTGATCCTGCTCGGCGTGATGATCCAGGAGCACGCCCCGGCCGAAGTGGCGGTCGGCATCGCCCTGTTCAACCCGCTGCAATCCTTCCGTACCGCCGCGCTGATGCTGTTCGACCCGCAGCTCATCGTTCTGGGGCCGTCCGCCTATGTCATCTTCGACCTGTTCGGCGCCCTCGGCTACCAGCTCTTCGCGCTGGCCTGGCCGATACTGATCGGTACGGTCTGCGCGCTGTCGGGATACCGTTTGTTCCGGCGCGGAGACCTGTTATGAGACGTCTGCCACGGGTTTTCCTGCTTGTCGCAATCTGCGCCGCCGCATGCGTCAGCGCGGGCGAATCGGCCAACCTTTACGCCGTCGCCAGCGTTTCGTTCGCCCAGCCCGGCGGCGGCAGCATGCAAATCGACAGCCTCAAGGGGCGACCGGCGGTGGTCAATTTCTGGGCCACCTGGTGCCCACCCTGCCGCGAGGAGTTGCCGCTGCTGGTCAAGGTCCACAAGCGCTACGGCAAGCAGGTCGGCTTCCTGGGACTGGCGGTGGAAGACAACGTCGGATTTGTCGGCGAGTACGCCGGCGCCTATGGCCTTTCCTATCCCATCGCAGCCGGCCGCGAGCCGGCCATCGCCTTGATGCAGGCACTGGGCAACGAGAAGGCGGGCATGCCGTTCACCGTGGTTTTGGATGCCGAGGGCCGGGTGGTCTACAGCAAGCGCGGCCTGGTCACGGAAAAAGACTTGGTCCGCGCACTGGCACCGCTGCTGCGGCCATGATGATGCGCTGGGCCCGATGGCACGCCTTGTGGCTGTGCTGCTGGGCCTTGCCGAATCAGGCGGCGCCCCCGCCGTTGCAGCCCCTGATCGACGCGGCCCCCGCCGGCAGCGTGCTGCGCCCGTCCGCCGGGCGCTATGCCGGGCCGGTGGTGATCGACAAACCCCTCACGCTCGACGGCGCCGGCCGCGTCACCCTGGACGGCGGCGGACTCGGCACGGTGTTGAGCGTGCGTGCCGGCAAGGTCAGCGTGCGCGGCATGCATCTCACCAATTCCGGTGGCACCCATGATGGCGTCGATGCCGGTCTGTTGCTCGACGGGGCCGACGGCGCGCGCGTGGAAGGCAACCTCATCGACCAGGTGCTGTTCGGCATCCACATCAAGCAGACCCGCCATGCCCAGGTGCGCGGCAACACGATTCGCGGCCGACCCGCCGAACTCAATCTGCGCGGCGACGGCATCCGCGTGTGGAACAGCCGGTTCAACCGGTTCGAGAACAACACCCTCGATGGCACCCGCGACCTCACCGTCGCCAACGCCGCCGACAACCGCTTCACAGGTAACACCATCGTCAACGGGCGCTATGGGATACAGCTCATCTTCTCGCCGCGCAACCATATCGAAGACAACATTGTTCGCCACACCACCACCGGCATTGCCGTCCTCTATTCGGACCAGGTCGTGCTGCGCGCCAACCGCGTGGAACATGTGCGCGATGTCGCCGGGGCCGGTCTGGCCTTCAAGGGAAGCAGCGAGGCGGTGGTCGAAGGCAACACCATCCTGCATTGCACGGTGGGTTTCCAGGCCGATTCCCCGCCCAACCCCGAGGGTGGCCACCGTTTTCGCGGCAACCGTCTCGCCCACAATGTCACCGGCATGTACTTTTATGGCGAGAAAGGCAGACATCTCGTACACGGCAACCATTTCGAGAAAAACCTTCTGCAGGTCGGCGTGTCCGCCCCCAGCAGCGCCCGTGACAATGACTGGCGCGGCAATTACTGGGACGATTACGAAGGCTTCGACCGCAACGGCGACGGCATCGGCGACACGCCCTACAAGCTTTTCTATTACGCCGACCGCATCTGGATGGAGACGCCCCAGGCGCGTTTCTTCCGCAACTCGCCGGTACTTGAACTGCTGGATTTTCTCGAGCGACTGGCACCCTTCTCGTCGCCGGAGCTGATCCTGAGCGACCCCAGGCCGCGTTGGCGGGCGGGGACAGCGCAACCGAGCCGGCGCGATAGACGGCGGACGCAGGAGCCGGCCCGCGACCGGGATGGCAAACCAATCGGGAAGTCGGAATGCAAATAAAATGGCCAGCGGCCACCGGGCTGGTGCTCACCGTCGCGCTGGTGGTCTGGCGCAACATCCCGTATCCGGAAGCGGCGCGGGTCGCCGTGAACCTGCCTTGTCCCGATCCGGTTGCCGGCTGCACAGCCCTGGTCGGCAATCGCATGGTCAGCGTCGGCATGGCCCGGGAGCGCAAACCACTCAAAGCTTTTCAGGTCTGGGTGAAAGCCGTCGGCGCCGGCACGGTTCAGGCCAGCTTCACCATGGTTGGGATGAACATGGGTCTGAACCACTACACGCTGCGGCCGGATGCGGCTGGCGTATTTCACGCCGAAGTCATTCTGCCGGTCTGTGTAAGCGGGCGGCGCGAATGGGTGATGACACTGGATATCGACGATACGATCAGGGTGAGCATGCCATTCACCGCTGGGTCGCCATAACTCGGCCAACGCATCCCGTAGGGAGAACGCCTGCCGGGCGGGGACGGCGGGTGAAGAACGGCACCAGGCGGCAGGGAAATCCCGATGACCTCGCCGCGTGGTACCATGCGCCGCGTCCGGCGCGGAAGAAGAATGCGAAATAAAAAAGCCGGCTGAAAAGCCGGCTTTTTGTTTTGACTTGGTGCCCAGGAGAGGACTCGAACCTCCACGCCCTTGCGAGCGCTAGGACCTGAACCTAGTGCGTCTACCAATTCCGCCACCTGGGCCAAGAAGGCGCGCATCTTAACGATCCCCCCATTTTCATGTCAACGAAAAAAACATCCTCGAAGTCCAAATCCGACGAACCCAAAGCCGCTGCCGGGGGCAGGAAGAAAGCCCGCCACGGCCAGAAATCCCTGCGCTGGCAGGATCCACACCTGGAAAGGGAACGGGCTAAATATGGCCAGGCCCTGCCCAGCCGCGAATTCCTCCTGCAACTGCTGGAGGAGGCCGGGGAACCCGTCGAGCCGGACGATCTGGCCTTCCGCCTGGACATCGAGCCGGAAGAGGCGGAGGCCTTCACCGCCCGCCTGCGCGCCATGCAGCGGGACGGTCAGATCCTATTCAACCGGCGTGGCGCCCTGTGTCTGCCGGAGAAGATCGAGGTCAAGGCGGGACGCGTCGAAGGCCACAAGGACGGTTTCGGCTTCTTTGTGCCGGACGACGGCTCCGGCGACCTTTCCCTGCCCGAGAAGGAGATGCGCGGCGTGCTGCACGGCGACCGGGTCATGGTGCGGGAACACGGCGTCGACCGGCGCGGCCGCAAGGAAGGCAAGGTGGTGGAGATCCTGGAGCGGGCCAATTCCGTGCTGGTGGGCCGCCTCTACCGCGAACGCGGCTACCAGTGGGTGGTGGCCGAGAACAAGAAGATCAGCCAGGACATCCTGATCCCCGACCACCAGGATCTGGGTGCCTCCAGCGGCCAGGTGGTGATGGCGGAGGTCGTCGAGCAGCCTACCAAGCACGCGCCGCCGGTGGGCAAGGTGGTCCAGGTGCTGGGCAACTACGCCGACCCGGGCATGGAGATCGAGATCGCCCTGCGCAAGCACGACCTGCCCCACGCGTTCTCCAAGGCGGTACTGGCCCAGGCCGGGAAGCTGCCCAAGGGCGTCACCAAGAAGGACCTGGAGCCGGTGGACGGCCTGGTGCGCGAAGACATCCGCGACCTGCCCCTGGTGACCATCGACGGCGAGGATGCGCGCGACTTCGACGACGCCGTGTATTGCCAGCCGGAAGGCCGGGGCTTCCGCCTGTGGGTGGCGATCGCCGACGTGTCCCACTACGTGCGGCCTGGCGCCGCCCTGGACAAGGAAGGCTATGAGCGGGGCAACTCGGTCTATTTCCCGCGCCGGGTCATTCCCATGCTGCCGGAGGAACTTTCCAACGGCCTGTGCTCGCTGAATCCCAAGGTGGACCGCCTGTGCATGGTGTGCGAGATGGAAATCGCAGGCACCGGCGGCATCAAGAAATTCCGCTTCTACCCGGCGGTGATGCATTCCAAGGCCCGCCTCACCTACAACCAGGTGTGGGACTGGCTGTCCGGAGCGGGCAAGCCGCGTAAGGATCAGGTCTGGCTGCTGGAGCCGCTGCGCGATCTGTACAAGCTTTTCAAGGTGCTGCTGAAGGCGCGTGGCATCCGCGGTGCCATCGACTTCGAGACCCTGGAAACCAAGATGCTTTTCGACGAACACGACAAGATCGAGCGCATCGTGCCGTCCGCCCGCAACGACGCCCACCGCCTCATCGAGGAATGCATGCTGGCGGCCAACGTTTGCGCCTCCGAGTTCCTGGCCAAGAAGAAGCACCCGGCCCTCTATCGCGTCCACGAGGGCCCCACGCCGGACAAGCTCAAGGCCCTGCAGGAGTTTCTCGCCGAATTCGGCTTCTTCCTCACCGGCGGCGACGATCCCCACGCCAAGGACTACGCCGAGCTGCTGGCCAAGATCAAGGGCCGGCCGGATGAGCAGCTGCTCCAGACCGTGCTGCTGCGCTCCCTGCGCCAGGCCATCTACAGCCCGGACAACGTGGGCCACTTCGGCCTCGCCTACGAGGCCTACACCCACTTCACCTCGCCCATCCGCCGTTATCCGGATCTGCTGGTGCATCGGGCGATCAAGGCCTGCCTGAAGAACGGGACCTACGCGCCCGGTGACTGGTCGGCCGTGGGCATGCACTGCTCCATGACCGAACGCCGCGCCGACGACGCCACCCGCGACGTGGTGGCCTGGCTCAAGTGCTACTACATGCAGGACAAGATCGGCGAGGAGTTCGACGGCGTCATCTCTGCCGTGGTGAGCTTCGGCTGCTTCGTGGCCCTGAACGAGGTGTTCGTGGAAGGCCTGGTGCACGTCACCGACCTGGGCCCGGACTATTTTCACTTCGATGCCGCCCGCCATCAGATGATGGGCGAGCGCACCGGCAAACGCTTCCGCCTGGGCGACAAGGTGCGCATCCGGGTGGTGAGCGTGGACATCGAGACCTCGCGCATCGACTTCGCCCTGGTGGAGGAGACGATCCCCGTCGTCCGGCCCGCGTTCCGCAACGAGCCCGCGCCGGCGGCCAGGAAGGGCAAGGGAGGCAAGCGCAAATGAGCCAGCGCCAGGTCATTCATGGCTTTCACGCCATCGTCTCGCGTCTGCGCCATCATCCCGAAAGCATCCAGGTCATCTACCTGGATCAGTCCCGTCGTGACCGGCGCGCCAAGGATCTGATCAAGTACGCCGAGGACAAGGGTGTGCGGGTGGTGCTTGCGGATGGCGCCCGGGTGGAGGAAATGGCGCGGGGCAAGTCCCAGGGGGTGGTCGCTCTGGCCGATCCCATTCAACTCGCCAAGGATCTGGATTCGGTGCTGGAGGATCTGACCGAGCCGGCTCTGCTGCTGGTGCTGGATGGCGTCACCGACCCCCACAACCTGGGTGCCTGCCTGCGCAGCGCCGACGCCTTCGGCGTGCACGCCATCATCGCCCCCAAGGACCGGGCGGCGGGTCTCTCCGCCGTGGCCATCAAGGCGGCCAGCGGCGCCGCGGACTGCGTGCCCTATCTCACCGTCACCAACCTGGCCCGCACCCTGCGGGAACTGAAGGAGCGCGGCATCCTCATCGTCGGCACCGATGACGAGGCTCCCGGTACGCTGGCGGACGCCGATTTCTCCGGGCCCGCCGCCCTGGTGCTGGGGGCAGAGGGCGCCGGCATGCGCCGCCTGACCCGCGAGCACTGCGACGTGCTGGTACGCATCCCCATGTTCGGCCAGGTTGAGAGCCTCAACGTCTCGGTGGCCACCGGCGTGTGCCTTTATGAAGCGCGGCGGCAGCGCGGCGTGGCGGGATCCTGAGGCGGGTCGCCCGGTCCCGGTATCTTCCGCAATCTTCTCGCGCTACTCTTGGGCCGCATGAACAACCGCCCGGATGACGGCCCATGAAACCCTCCTGGAAGGACAGCATCTATCTCCAGCGCGAGAAGCTGGCGCAGATCCTGCAAGATCCCCTGGCCCGTCTGGCCGACAAGTGCGCGCCCGTGTGGGGCAGCCACAACGGCCTGAACGCGGTGCTGCTGGAAGGCTTTCCCGACATTCCCCACTGTACCTATCTGTACTGCGTCGGCTTCGATGGCGTGCAGATCTGCGACAACGTCAGCGCCGAGGGGCTGGCGCCCGAGCACTTCGGCCGCGACCGTTCCCGACGGCCCTATATGCAGGAGGCGGTGCCCGCCTGGGGCTTCCTGCTGTCCGACGCCTATATCAGCCTGCAGAAGCAAAGGCCCTCCCTGACCGCGCTGCAGATCGTGCGCGCCATGGACGGCCGCCCCCTGGGCTATCTGGGCGCCGACTTCGACTTGCGCGACCTGCCGGTGACGGCGGAGTTGTACGAGGAATCGGGCCATTGGCGCCAGGTGAAGGGGGATCCGTCCATCCGCGGTATGGTGTTCCAGCAATGCCGGGCGGAAAGCGCCCTGGACCGGCACATGGAAAAGGGCCTGTCCATCCTGGAAGAACTGCTTACCGAGCGGGGCGTGTTCCAGTGCATCATCCACTTTTCCAGCAGCCAGGCCATTCTCTGGACTGTGGACGACCCCTACCGCTACCGCATCCTGGACCAGGACGCCCTTGCCGATCCGGACATCTGCCTGGTCTATCCGTCGCGTCCCTATCCGGCCGAGGCGATGGTGCCGCCCGAGGACGTGGCGCGCATCCTAGGCCACCTGCGCGACCTGCGCATGGCCGATGAGAACATCTACCTGCGCATGTCCTCCATCAACCTGTTCAACGGCATGATCAGCCTGACCTTCTCCTGCGACGGTACCCACTACATGCGCCACGACGAGTTCCTCGACAAGGGCAACGACTTCTGGTTCGGCACCGCCGGCTGAGCCCGGCGTCAGGAATGGCCGGCCGAACGGCTGTCGAGGACGCCGCCGTGTTGTTCCAGGAAACGCAGCAGGGCCGCCGCCTTGTCCAGGCATTCCTGGTATTCCGCCTCGGCCTGCGAGTCGGCGACGATACCGCCGCCGGCCCAGAAGCGCAGCCGCCCCTCCGAACTCACCAGGGTGCGGATGGCGATGCTGGTGTCCATGTCGCCGTTGAAGCCCAGCCAGCCGATGGCGCCGCAATAGACGCCGCGCCGGTCGGGCTCCAGTTCCTCGATGATCTGCATGGCACGCAGCTTGGGCGCGCCGGTGATGGAGCCGCCGGGGAAAGCCGCGCGTAGCAGGGCCACGGTGTCCAGCCCCGGGGCCAGGCGGCCGGTGACGGTGCTGACCAGGTGGTGCACGGTGGCGAAGCTTTCCAGGCCGAACAGCCTGGGCACGGCCACGGAGCCCGGAGTGCAGACCTTGCCCAGGTCGTTGCGCAGCAGGTCCACGATCATCAGATTTTCCGCCCGGTCCTTGACGCTTGCACAGAGTTCCCGCGCCAGGGCCGCATCCGCTTCCGGGGCGGCGGCGCGGGGGCGGGTGCCCTTGATGGGCCTGGTCTCCACGCGCCCGCCCCGCGCCTCCAGGAAGCGTTCCGGCGAGGTGGACAGGATGCGTGCGGCGGGGTGGTTGAGATAGGCCGAATAGGGGGCGGGGTTGAGCCGGCGCAGGGCCTGGTAGCCCAGCCAGGCATCACCTGCCGTCGGGGCGGCAAAGCGCTGCGCCAGGTTGACCTGGTAGCAGTCGCCGGCGGAAATGTAGCGCTTGATGCGGCTGAAGGCCCGCCGGTAGCTGGTGGCATCGAAATTGCGGCTCACCGGACCGGTGACCCGGAACGGCTGCCGGGGCGGGGGCGGTGGCGGGTCGGAGAACAGTTCGACCAGTCTGTCCCAGGCCGCCGCGGTACGCGGGTCGCGGCCTGCGGATACCAGCCAGCTGCGTTTTTCCTGGTGATCCACCACCACGGCCCAGTCATAGAGGCCCACCGCCATCTCCGGGATGCCCTCCGCGTCGCGGGCATGTGCCGGCAGGTGCTCGATGCGTCTGGCCAGGTCATAGGCGAAGTAGCCGATGGCGCCGCCGGCGAAGGGCAGGGAGGTGGTTTGGCCATCCGCCGCCAACGCCTGCCGCAGCAGTCCGAAGGGATCGGCGGGGGAGAGGCGGGCTTCCCCGAGGCGGCGGATCTCGGTCATGCCGCCGCGGCTGACCAGGGTGGCGAAGGGCCGCGCCGCCAGGATGTCCAGACGTCCGGCGGTGATGCGCGGCCGGCCGCTGTCCAGGAACACCGCCCAGGGCTCGTCGGCGATGGCCTCGAAGAGTTCGGCGCTGTCGGCGCGGTAGGGCAGGGGGCTGAGCCTGCCGCCGCCATCCGCGGATTTCATGACCACCGGGCCTTCCTTGTCGATGCGATGCGGTGAAGTGTATGCCGGGATGGCTGCCGCGCCGAATGCGTGACTCTCCGGACCGCGGCGCCGTACATGGTATGGTTGCCCGGCGGCCGGGCTCTCCGCCGACAACCGCATCCGTTCCATGCCATCATCCCGCCCCATGAACAGCCAATTCGCCTGGTCGGTCCTCAACCGATCCGAAGTCATCGTCGGCGCCACTGAAATCGAACTCGCCCTGGACCGCCTCGCCAGCCATATCACCGACGCTCTGGCGGACCGCTTTCCGGTGGCCCTGTGCATCATGGGCGGGGCCGTGGTGTTCGCCGGCAAGCTGCTGCCCCGCCTCGGATTCCCCCTGGAGTTCGACTACCTGCATGCCACGCGCTACCGCGACGGTACCCGCGGTGGGGAGATCGAGTGGGCGGTGCTGCCGCGCAAGGATCTGAGCGGCCGCTGCGTGCTGGTCATGGACGACATCCTGGACGAGGGCCATACCCTGGCGGCGGCCAAGGAGAAGCTGCTGGCCCTGGGCGCGGCGGAGGTGAAGATCGCGGTGCTGGCCGACAAGGACATCGGCCGCGAGAAACCGGTGCAGGCGGATTTCGTCGGCCTCAGCCTGCCCAACCGCTACGTGCTGGGCATGGGCATGGACGCCTTCGGATTGTGGCGGAACCTGCCGGCCATCTACGCACTCAAGGAGGAATAGGAGCCTATGTCAGTGGGGAACGTGCCCCGCGTTGAGTCCAGGAACGGACGGATGCAAGGCGCGGTGCGCAAGCCATGGTCATTCCATGGCCAAGCGCCGCAACGCAGCAGACGCCGTTCCTGGACTCAACCCGGAGGGCCGCTCGTCCGTGGGTGCATTGCCGCGTTGTGGGGGGCTCGTGGAGAATGGCTACACTTCGCCCCCCACGCCTTGCACTGCCTCCCACGGACAAACGGCGCGGGGTATGTTCCCCACTGACATAGGCTCCAAAATGTTAGGCATCATCGGCGGTACCGGCCTCACCAAGCTTCCCGGCCTGTCCATCACGCATCGGCAGGTCATCCGCACGCCCTATGGCGAGCCCTCCGGTCCCGTCACCTTCGGCGACCTGGATGGCCATCCGGTGGTATTCCTGGCGCGCCATGGCTACGGTCACACCATTCCGCCGCATCTGGTGAATTACCGGGCCAACGTCTGGGCGCTGCATGCGCAGAAGGTCAGCCATGTGGTTTCCGTGGCCACGGTCGGCGGCATCCGCGATGCCCTGAGCCCCGGCCGCTTCTGCGTGCCGGACCAGATCATCGATTACACCCACGGCCGGGAGACCACCTTCGCCGAGTACAACGGCAAGCAGGTCTCCCATCTGGATTTTACCTGGCCCTATTGCGAGGACATGCGCGGCCGCTGCATGCAGGCCCTGGATCGGGCCGGGGAGGACTACCTGGCGGGCGGCACCTATGCGGTGGTGCAGGGGCCGCGCCTGGAGAGCAAGGCGGAGATCGAGCGCCTGGCCCGGGACGGCGCCGACATGGTGGGCATGACCGGTATGCCGGAAGCCTATCTGGCGCGGGAAATCGGCCTCTGCTATGCCGCCATCGCGGTTTCGGTGAACTGGGCGGCGGGCCGGGGCGACAGCGCTACCGGCATCTCGCCGGAGACCATCGAAAGCTATGTCGGCCAGGTGACGCAACGCATGCGCGTGGCGCTCAAGAACCTGGCGTGCATGAGCTACGACCCCGGGCAGCCCGAGGGGGGTTAGCCGGCGGGCGCTCCACGCCCGGCCTGGCGCGGGGTTACTTCACCCGGTTCTTGTACTCGCCGGTGCGCGTGTCGATCTCGATCTTGTCGCCGATCTCCACGAAGGCGGGCACCTGGATGGTGTGGCCGGTGGGCTTGATGCGGCAGGGCTTCATGACCTTGCCGGAGGTGTCGCCCTTGACGGCGGGCTCGGTGTATTCCACCTCGCGCACCACGGTGTTGGGCATCTCGATGGACAGGGCCTTGCCCTCGTAGAACACCACCTCGACCGGCAGGCCGTCGTCCAGGTAAGGCAGGGCGTCGCTCATGTTGTCGGCTTCCACCTCGTACTGGTTGTACTCGGCGTCCATGAACACGTACATGGGGTCGGCGAAGTAGGAGTAGGTGCACTCCTTCCGTTCCAGGCTCACGGTGTCGAACTTCTCGTCCGCCTTGTAGACGGTTTCCGTGCCGCTGCCGGTAAGCAGGTTCTTGAGTTTCATCTTGACCACGGAGGCGTTGCGGCCGGACTTGGAGAATTCGGCTTTCTGCACCACCAGCGGGTCCTTGCCGACCATGATGACGTTGCCGGCGCGGAGTTCTTGAGCGGTTTTCATCGGGGGGTTCCTGGGAGGGGATTTGAAAAGCCCGCTATTCTAGCTTTTTTTTGCAAAAAATCAGCAGGTTGGATGCGGTATCGGGTTGTCCGGCGAGGCGGTCGCACCACAATTGCGCGTGCCGCTCCAGGGCAGGGAGGGCCAGGCGCCAGGCCGGCCAGAGATCGCCGCCGCCCGCCTCCCGGTTCCAGGCCCGCCAGACGCGCCGCGTCAGGTCGGCCAGTTCCGCGTCCATGCCGGCACAGTAGAGGTCGAGAAAAGCCTCCAGCTTGGCGAAGTGCGCCTCATCCTCCTGCCGGTAGGCTTGCCAGACCAGGGGCCGGGCCGCGAGCTGGGCGCGCACGAAGGAGTCCTCGCCGCGCACGAAATTCAGGTCACAGGCCCACAGAAGCCGATCGTAAGCATCCTGGTCCAGCATGGGCAGCACATGCAGGGTCAGGACGTCCCTGACCAGGATGGTGCCCGGTTCGGGGGGGGTGGCGAGGCCGAACCAGGCGGCGATCTCCGGCAGGGCCTTGCCCACCGGCACCAGCGCCCGCAGCGGTGCGCCGCCCGCCGCCCAGGCCGCGAGCAGTCCCGGCAGGGCGGCGTTCTCATAGCAGAACAGGGAAACCCGCAGTTCTCCGGCTACCTCCGAGGGCAGCCCCAGCCCGCGCCAGAAATCGGAACGGGCCGCGGTGTCGGCCTGGAAGGCATGCCGCCGCCCGAAGAGCCAGGCTTCCCGGGTCAGGCCGCCGCTGCCTGCGCCGTAGCCGGGCATGAAGAAATACTTGGTCAGGGGCAGGCGCGGATGTGGTGAGGGTAGGCCGTGCACGCCCCGCGCCCAGGCCTCCGCGGTGAGGTATTCCAGGTTGAGCCACACGGGTTTCGGCTCCCGTGCCGCCATGCGTGCCACGAATTCTTCGGGCAGGTCGCAGGCCAGGGCCTCGATCACCACCTCGCCGGGCTCCACCTCGAGCAAGGGCGTGGTCCAGCGTCGGACTTCCACCGTCGCCTCCCGGTGTTCTCCCCCCTTTGGAAAAGGGGGGGCGGGGGGGATTTGCCGGTCGCATCCAGTGCCGCCAGTCTGTAAATCCCCCTCGATCCCCCTTTTCCAAAGGGGGAAGCCAGGAGCGGGCTTGACTGGCACCTGCTGAACCGCCAGGGCCGGATCAACCTCGGGCCAAATCCGGCGGAACGCCGCCAGATCATTCACCCACAGCCTCACCGGCACGCCGTGCTCGGCCGCCAATTGTCGCGCCAGGCGCCAAGTCACGCCGATGTCGCCGTAGTTGTCGATGACGCTGCAGAAGATGTCCCAGGGCATGGCGGATGAAGGGAGGGGGACTGCCGTGAAGTGGGCCAGGATCGAAAGTGTATGCCGGCTCGACACCGCCGGGCCGATTCCGCCGGCAGACCGTATTGCCGCATGTCAACTGGCTCCGGATAATGCCGCCGTACTTTTCCAGCGAGAGCCCGATGCAAGCCCAAGCCGCGCCCGATTTCGATCTGCCCGCCACCGGCGGCAAGCGCATCAGACTGAGTGATTTCAAGGGACGCGGCGTCGTCCTGTATTTTTATCCCAAGGACAACACACCGGGCTGTTCCACGGAAGGCCAGGATTTCCGCGATCTTTTCCATGAGTTCCGGGCACTTGGCTGGGATGTTCTGGGTGTTTCCCGTGACGGCATGAAGTCCCATGAGATATTCAAGGCGAAACTGGGTTTTCCCTTCGACCTTTTGTCCGACCCGGACGAAACGCTGTGCGAGGCCTTTGGCGTCATGAAGCTGAAAAACATGTATGGCAAACAGGTGCGCGGCATCGAGCGCAGTACCTTCGCCATTGCCCCGGACGGCAGCATCGCCCGGACCTGGCGGGGGGTGAAGGTGCCCAACCACGCCCGGGAGGTGCTGGAATACGTGCGTTCCCTGGCCTGACTCTCCCCTCGATCTCTTCGCATCCACCCAACCCGGACACATTCCGATGGCGCGTAAAACCGGCAAGAAGCTGAACAAGCTGTTCGTACTCGACACCAACGTCCTGCTGCACGATCCCACCTGCCTCTACCGCTTCCAGGAGCACGACATCTACCTGCCGATGGCGACCCTGGAGGAACTGGACCACAACAAGAAGGGCATGTCCGAGGTTGCCCGCAACGCCCGCCAGGTCACCCGCTTCCTGGACGAGATCGTCAGCCCGGCCGAACTCTCCATCCAGGAAGGCGCGCCCCTGGCGCCGCAGAGCCACAAGGCCGCCACCGGCCGGCTCTTCCTG
>Ga0233424_10002295_pt1 | contig 14019 bp, 13 predicted proteins | sample Watercolumn_Towu_FD_181011 | JGI IMG/M metagenome (GOLD analysis project Ga0233424, IMG submission 181011) | Freshwater microbial communities from Lake Towuti, South Sulawesi, Indonesia - Watercolumn_Towuti2014_125_MG | ecosystem: Environmental > Aquatic > Freshwater > Lake | place: Indonesia...
GGAATGCCCGCCAGCCTGCAGATTTGAACCATGCGCCGCATCTGGCTACCAGGCAGGCGGCCAATCGCGATGATCGCCTCGTCAATATCTGTGGTCTTGCTCAACTCGACGAGTCGGTCGACGCCCCCGAGCACCGCAAGGCCATGGATTTGCGAACCCCTCTTTCGGGGGTCGTCGTCGAGGAATCCGATCGGCTCGTATCTCAGCCGTCCGTTATCCCGGATCTCGCGTAGTACCTTCTCGCCCACCTCGCCGGCACCCACGATCACGATTCGACGCTTCTCGTTTGGCAGAGCTGCGGTCGCACGCGAGTTTCGCCTCTTGATCTCCGATGACAGACGCAAACGAATAACGACGCGGAGCGACACCAGGAAGGCCGTGGCCAGAAGGCCGTCGACGATGAGGACGGAGACCATTCCGGGGGACGAGCGCCCTGCAGCCAGAAACGCCAGCAGGAGAACGGCGGATCCCAGGACGCACGCCTTCGCCGCATTGAGCAGATCGACCATGCCGATGTGACGCCAGATGACGTCGTACGAATGGAATCGCCAGAGAACGGCCAGTCTCAGACCAACAACGCCGGGAAGCGTGATCGCGAACAGAGTGGTCCAGGTCTGTTGGAGAGAGAAGACGTGAACGAGCAGAAACGCGCCGAAATATGCGGACGCCACAAGCGCGGCGTCCAGCCCGATCAGGACCGGATTTCGGACCAACACGTCGCGTCCCGCAAGGCGTCAGTCGCGCCCCACCCCGAGTGGCAGGTATTCGACCCGATCGCCAAGCCGGCTCGAGTCGAGAATACGCCAGCAGTCGATTACCACCGGGCTTCGTTCGGGCGAGAAGTCGACGGAGCTCAATCCCTTGAATTCGTCCCACGGTGTGACGACCACTACTACGTCCGAGCCTCGGCAACACTCACGAGCGGACCCCGCGATCCTGATTCCATCGCCGGGTCCCGACGCGACGGCGCCATGAACTGCGGGGTCATATGCCAGCACATCCATGCCCTCCGCAAGCAAGGCCCGCGCCAGTCCAATTCCGGGCGACTCGTCCGTCACGTTCGTGTTGGGCTTGTAGGCGAGGCCAAGGATCCCCGTTGTCCCTCCGGACTTCTGGACCCTCCTGACTGTCGCCAGCAGGGACCTCGTCTGTTCCTGGTTTGCTCTGTGGACCGTTTCAGCAAGCGACACGTCCACTCCGAGCCGCCTGCCAACAAGGCCAAGCGCGACGTTGTCCCGCGGGAAGCATGGTCCGCCAAATCCAATCGCCCCCTTCAGATAGTGGCGACCTATCCGTCGATCAAGGCCCAGCGCACCCGTGACCACATCGACGTCAGCGCCCGGTACGGCCTCGCAAAGCCTCGCCAGCATGTTCGCGAAAGTGATCTTGGTCGTAACGTAGGTATTGACGGCGAGCTTTGCGATCTCAGCGTTTGCGATGTTCATTCGCACGACGTTGGGACGATTGACGCAGATGGATTGAAGCACTTCGGACGCTATTTTTCCTGCGACTGCGTCGGATTCCCCGACCAGCAAGAAATCGGGATTCTGGAGATCTCTGATGACGCTTCCCAAAGCCACGAACTCGGGGCAGTAGCAGAGTCCGAAGTCCACCCCGCACTTCTTGCCGGAGCGGGCTTCGAGAAAGGGCTTGATCGTTCCCTCGACGGCACCCGGGAGGACCGTACTGGTTACCAACACCAGATGGTATGAAGCCTTGCGTCGCAGGACAGATCCCACTTCCTCGCACACGTGCAACACATGCCTCAGCGAGAATCCGCCATCCTGATCGGAAGGTGTCGGCACGATGATGACTGTGACCTCGGCGGAGGCGATCGCCTCGCCGAGGTCTGAGGTGGCGCGCAGCTTGGCCTTTGCCCGACCCATGAGCTCGCCCAGACCAGGCTCAGATACCGGCGGCAGGCCGCGGTCGACGGACGCGACCACGCGAGGGTCGAGATCCGCGCCCGTGACATGATGGCCCGCGTCGGCGTAGCACGCCGCGATCGGTGCCCCGAGCTTGCCGAGGCCCACAACGGCGATGTTCCTGGGAGTCACGAGAGGCGGGACCATCAGTTGACTCTCAGGCGGTGCGAGGTCCACCGCTTCAAACGGCCAGCGAGATCGATTATCGGAGCACTGAATCGGGCCCCAGGGTGCAACACGGGAAAGGCCGCGATCCGTCTCTCGACGGTTCTTCGGGAGAAGGCAAGCCTGACGCCCCGGTCGGTAAGCGTGTGGGTCGCATCGTCGATCGTAAACGCGTACTGCTGCCCGCCGACGAGCTCGCGGTTGCGCGATGCCTCGCCGCCTTGCCACACGCCGGAGGCCCCATCGGCGTGGTGTGAATAGTCGTGATTCTGGTGAACGGCCATCACAGCGTCGGTGGCGTCGACCACAGGCGCGCGGAGCGCGCGCGCCCTGTACACAAGCCAGCTATCCCACCCGGTCCGACCGACCGCGAACGGCTTGATGGACCCCCATAGGGAGCTGGAATAGACGAAGTAGTCAATGCCGGTTGCTGGGTGCCTGATTCCCACCCGCCTGGTCAGTTCGACCAGCCGCCCCTCCCAATCGGCGGTTGCGAAAGCCCACGGCCTGTCGATCGGCACGTCCCAACGACGGCCAACCATGAGAAACCGCTTCAGCCTGGCAACACGGCGCACGGCTTGAGCGAAGTCCGAAAGCAGGATGATGTCGGCGTTGACGTAGCAATAGAGGGCCGTCTCATGCAGCTGCTCTGCCCGCGTAAACATCGCGGAGACCAGTGGAGTCCCGCTCCCATTGGTCTCGATATCCGGGACGTGCTGAATGCCCAGTTCTTTGCAGGCGGCCGCCGTACCCTCGGAATCCCCGAAGACGAGTATGCGGGCCCGCAGGTCGAGGAGTCGCCAGCTCCGGAGGGCGTTCAACTGAATCGTGGCGATGTCGCCGCGGAACGGCTTGGTCGTGCCGAACACCGTCAACTCAGGGAGGTCGCGCGGACCGGACGAATTCTCAGGGATCAATAGTTGTCCTCGGGCTGGTAGTAGATGATCTGACTGCCCGTGTTTTCGAACTTGAACGGGATCTGCAGCAGACCCTTGAGAGAACTCCGGACCGACGCCTGATGATCCGGTTCGACAAGAAGCAAGATGCAACCGCCTCCTCCGGCGCCGAGCAGCTTGCCCCCCATCGCTCCGGCTCTTCGCGCGGACTCGTACATATCGTCGATCAGCGGATTGCTGATCCTGTCGGTCAGGCTTCGTTTGAGCAGCCACGCCTCATGCATCAACTCCGCGAGCCCTCGCAGTTCGAACCGGCTGCTGCTCAGGAGGCCCAGCGCCTCGCCGACCATCTCATGCATCGTGGTCAGTTCCGACTTCTTCGACGATGTTGTTCGTACCTGTGCCTCGGCGACCTCTGAAGCGGTTCTAGTCAGACCTGTGTAGAAGAGCATCAGGTGCCGATGAAACATTGAGAGGTTGTCCGCAGAGACCGTGACGGGCTCGACCGAGAACTCGTTCTCTGCGTCGAACGTGATCTTGTTGAACCCGCCGAAGGCGGCGATCGTCTGATCCTGTGAGCCGACGTTCTCGCGGAGCCGGTCCTGCTCGAGGCGGATCGCCTCCAAAGCCAGCTGCCGCTTGGTCACCATGTCGCCCTTGAGAGCGTGCTGGACATTGAGCAGGCAGACGGTGAACGTGGAGCTCGATCCCAGCCCGATTCTGGCTGGCAGATCGGCATTGTGCTGGATCTCAATACCGCGATCGTCGAAGTTGTGTGAAGCAAGACACTCTCGAACCGCGGGGTGGCGGATCTCCGCGATTGTCTGGACTTCCTCGCGCTGCGTATACCGTATCCGGTAGCGGTAGTTGAAAAACGGCGGAAGGTACCGAATCGTTACGTAACAGTACTTATCGATCGATGTGGCTAGAACGGCACCCCTGTTCTCGCGGTACCACACCGGATAGTCGGTGCCACCTCCAAAGAAAGATATTCGAAACGGGGCCCGGCCGATAATCATCTGGCGGGGCTCGTCTTCGCCCCTGCTACGGATCTCCTGTACCACGCGAGAGTCTCGCGGATGCCGTCCTCCAATCCGTGCGCCGCTTCGAAGCCGAACTCGCTGCGGGCCTTCGCCACGTCCACAAGCCTGACCGGAATCGTGGACGGTCGGCTCGCGTTGAAGCGGACGTCGGCATTGGCGTACCCGTCGGTTCGCAGGATCGTTTGGAGCACTTCCTTGACCGAGTACGCAACCCCGCTGGCTATGTTGACCGCCGAATAGGAGGCAGTGCCTTCGAAGGCCTTCACGATGCCCTCGACCAGGTCATCTATGTAGATGAGGTCCCGCACGTCATCGCCCGTGCCCCAGACCTCCAGCGGGGCCTGTCGTTCCACTACCTTCCGAATCAGAGCTGCCGTCATATGCGATGTCTTGAGATCGTAGTTGTCGAGGGGGCCGTAGGCGTTTGAGGGGCGAATCACGACCGTGGCCATCGGTGGCGTCAGGCGCATGGCGTACATGAGGCACAGGACCTCGACGTAGCGCTTCATCCACCCGACGCTGTAGTAGGTATCGTATGGATCGCCGAGGAACATCTCGCTCTCGGCGACCGGCCGGGACCCCGTGGGGGGGTAAGCGGCCGAACTGCTGATGAACAGATACTTCTTCACGCCTGCGTAGTAGGCGGCGTCCATCAGCTGGGCGTTCATCACCACATTCGATGTGACATGCACCAGGGGAGTGGAAGTCATGACCGCCGCCCCCGATGTGCTGGCGGCGCACATGAAGACGTAGTCCATGCCATCGACGACGCGTCGACAGTCGTCCATGGTCGTGAGATCCGCCTGTACGTACTCGATTCCCGGGTCGAAGATGCGGGGTGGCCTTCGGTGCACGGTGGACCGTACCCGAGACCCTGCCGCCAGCAGCCGCTGAACGACATTGGCACCGATGAAGCCAGTGCCGCCTGCAACGAGCACCTTGGTTTCCCTAAACATCCCCAAAACCCCGGTCGTTATCCCGAACCGATATTGAAATCATCACGGTGCCCGGGGGCGCGCGATGATCAGTGTGTGCCAACCGGCCAAACGCTCCAGCCAACGAAACAAAGGCGTTGGTATCCACTTGAAATACCAGACCCATTGATACTCATAACGGACATACTTTGAGATCACGTACGGAAAGATGTGATCCTTGCGAATAGCCAGTACACAATAGCCGTGAAGTAGCTTGCGGACCTCCCTCGCGGAGTACACGAACGTGACGGGGCAACCGGTCTCCGCCTCCGAGTTCTGGCGTATCAAACTTCCCAAGCGCCAGATAGCCCCAAGGCTATGCCTGGCAAAGATCGACATGACCTTCCACGACCATTTCGAGTAGAGCATCAGGCGGATTTCGGTATCCGGGCCGCAATATTTTCGCATCTCCTGTAGTACACGATTCGGGTTTGGCGTGTGATGTATCACGCCGAACGAATAAATGAGATCGTATGGCTCGACCGGGACGAATGTGCTCAACTCCTCCGCATTTCCTTTGTAAAACCTTCCTTTGAGCCCGAACACGTCAAAGCGTCGGCGGCAAAGCGCCAGGCTTTCGTTGGAAATATCCACGCACGTAATTTCAGCGCCGGCCCTGGCGAAGTTGACCGAGTCCGTACCGATGCCGCTCCCTATCTCAAGGACCTTCTTGCCATCCCAGCGAGCGAACTGGGCGAACGGGGCGATGTGAGGTTCGACGAAGTACTTCCTGGCCTCGACCTCATCGAAATACTCACGGGACCCAACCGGTTTGTCGGAATGTCGAATGTTGCATGGACGACGGTCCCAATACTGGCGGACTCGATCGATGATTGCCGGTGCCTCTCCTGGAATTGACCTATTCAAGGCTTGGCGACCCCAATGGATCGAGATTCGCGTACAGCATCATTCGGCCAAAGACAGGGCCGGAGAGCCGGCGATTCCGAGACTGATCGGATTCCAGAGGCAGTCAGTCAACAGCAGCAGGTTCGGCGGCTGGGTCCTAACCATTCCGGGGCGGGCGCTCGTGATTGGCGACATCATCGGGCGGTCGCACCCTTGGCAAGCCGTCTCTTGACCATGGATTTGATCGGGCGAGGCAGCCAGCGATCTCCCGCGACCTTCAGATCGTTCCACAGCACGCCGAGTATCAGCTTGGAATCCTCCCGTGCAATGCTGGTGAGCGGCAGTCCGCTCTTGTGGCCCTCGTCTTTCAACGCCCTCACCCGTTCCAGCCTGGTTCGGTACTCCTGGTAGGTGACATCCGCCCCCATGAACAAAGGGGTTGCCAGGTCCACCAGAGAGTCTACGTTCTCGTTCGCCAGGTACTGCCTGGACCTTGCCTCACGAAGGAGCTCGATCGCACAATCGGGGAGACCAAACAACTCGAACAGGCAAGCCAGCTTGAGGATCGACACATCGGTCCAGGCCGAATCGCCACCTACGGTACCCAGTTCCGGGACCGCGTCCCTGAGGTAGAGGGCGTCGGCACCGATGATCTGGCCTCTTTTGGATGGTGCTCCAACGTACTCGTATTCTTCAGGCGAAGCCAAAGCGGTCCGCGTGAAACGAGAAACCTCGAGGTCAAACAGCCTGAAACCCAATCCCCGAAGCAGCGAATCTATTGACGGGAGGGCAAGCTCGGGTCCAGAGTCCACGAACGTGACCTCCGCCGCAACTCCCAGAACGGTACCTTTCCTCAGAAAGTTAATACCGCCTTTGAGGACGTCAAGTTCCGCCCCCTCCACGTCGATTTTCATGAAATCAACATGGTCGAGATCGTTGGTACTGGCGAATTGGTCAAAGTCGATCGCGTCGAGCAGCACCGTCCGTTCGACCTCGACATTGCGTCTGCAAGACAGCCGAGACCAGAACACCATGTCTCGCTTATAGAAGCCGGAGCTACCAACGGAATGCGCTACGTAAAACGTCCTCCGACCTTCGTCTCTGTGTAGCGCGAAAGGAAAGTAACGGCGCGTGCGGTTGTCAGGAAGCGCGTTCAGACGCCGGCACTCATCCTCATCGGGTTCGAAACCGATCAAGTCGAGTTGATCGCCGAATACATTCCAGTAGTCCGCGCCCCCGAATCTGGCGCCAACGTCGACCACCGCGAACCTTCGCTCGCGAAACACACCTCTGCCAACGAGGTGCTCGGTCATCCTCGGCCGTTCGTTGATGTGCTTCAGACTCACGTGTCGCGCGTCTCATCAGAACCTGGGCGCGGGCCTACGACGACAGCCCCTCGATCCCGGTCAGAAAGAATCGGATGCTCGACTGGCCACGGGATCGCCAGCGAGGGGTCATCCCACCTTATTGTGAACTGGGATGCCCGGTTGTAATAGGTCGATTGCTTGTAGTGAAAGATCGCCGTGTCGCTCAAGACAACGTGCCCGTTGCCGAATCGCGGCGGGATGAGTACCTGCAAGTGGTTCTTCTCGGAGAGGAGGAATGTCGCCCAGCGGGCATATTCGCCGGACGTCGGATCCCAGTTGACAACTGCAAGCATGAACTCCCCGCTCAAGCACGAGACCAGCTTCCATGTCTCCTGGTCGCCGTGTATGCCTCGCAGTACGTGTTTTCGAGAGATCGACACGTCATCCTGTACGAAGTCGGCCGTTATTCCTGCCGCCTTGTATAGCCCCTCGTTGTAGGTCTCGACATACTTGCCGCGGAAGTCCTCGAACACCGTTGGCGGCGTCACGAGCAGAACGCCGTTGAGTGAGGTTCTGGCTACCTTCATCGCCGGCTCCTAAAGTAGTTCTGTTTCTTCAAATGCTCGTCCGAATGGGCGGCATACCAGTCCCAGGTCTGGCGCAATCCGGATGCCAGGGAGGTCGCAGGCACGAATCCGAGACGCTGGCGAGCGAGCGTCATGTCCATCACCCTGCGCGGGAACCCTCCCGGCCCGGATGGATCGAATCGATAGTTGAAGGGCACGATCGTCTTCAGCGTCTCAACCAACTCGGCGACCGAGACTCCCACCCCGCTCCCCAGGTTCACCGGCCTGGAGTCGGTGCCGTGGTGCAAGGCCAGAAGCATGCCTCGAGCGACATCCTCGCTGTAGATGAAGTCGCGAACAGCGGAACCGTCGCCCCACACCACCACGGGGTCTTCGCCGCTGCGGATACGGCTCATCAGGGCCGGAATGACCATTGCCGTCGCAGGGTCGAAGTTGTCACCAGGACCGTACACGTTGGATGGCCTGACCACGGCGAAATTCTCCAGGCCGTGCTCGATCCGGTACGCCTGCACCTGAAGCTCGCCCATGCGTTTGGCCCAGCCGGGGAACGTGTCCATGGGGACCCCCGAGCCATCGTCTTCGAGTTCGCTAAACGACTCCCGGGAGCTATAGGCGCCAATCGAGCTGGTGTACAGAACTTTCTGAACCTGATTGACCCTGCACGCCTCCAGCACGTTCGTGTTCATCATCATGAGCGGTACGAAGAAGCTGGCAGGCCGCCTCTTCGTGACCTCTACTGATCCTTTGATTCCGGCGACGTGAAACACGAAATCCGTATCCGCGGTGAGTCGGGTGCAGAAAGAGTAGTCCGTCAAGTCACCGAACACTCGCTCTGCCCGAGGTTCGACCTCGACGTCGTCAAGCGAAACGGCCGTCACGCGCGCGCCCGCGTCGCAGAGCAGCCTGACAAGTTGCCTGCCGATCAGGCCCGTTCCTCCGGTGACCAGCACCCTCCTGGCCCGGTATGACGCGAATGCCTCCGCGCCATGTGGGGACGTACGCATCTCGCTGGCTATCCTGTGTTCGCCTCCCAGATCATTTCCACGTCCCAGCGGTCAATTATCTTCTCGCCCGATCGATAGCCGTAGTGAGGAACACGGTTCTCGGTCGGGGTGAACCCGCAAGCGAGGTGGAGCCGCCGAGAAGCGACATTGTCGTCCGCCAGGGTCGCGAAGACCCGCTTCAACCCCAGCATCCTCGCCTGCTCGACGATCAGGGTCTGCACGAGCCGCCCGACGCCCTTCTGTTGGCAACTCTCCCGCACCGCCAGTCCGCTCGTGGGCCTTGGCGTCTTGAATCGTTTCAACATCCCCATCGCTACTACCTGACCTCGGCACGAGAGCGTGAGTACCGTCCAATCATCCTCCACGAGCCAGCCGCGGATGCGGCCGGCCAGCTCAAGCGCCGAGCCGACCGGTGGGCTGAAGAGCGGGTAGGGGGGGAAGTACTCCCTGGCCTTGGCGGAGAGACCCTCGAAATAGAATTCATACAGCCCGGCTGCGCTCGCCTCGGTCGCACGCTCCACCAGCAGGGTCCCAAGCTCGCCGTGGTGGACATTCAGGGTCATCAACAGACCGCCGCTGGCATGGGCAGCGCTCACGGCGGCAATTCCGGGCAGGGACTCCAACCGTGGCTTGAACGCGTCCGGAATCGCCTGACCTGACGTCACGCCCGATGTGATCCTAGCCGCCCTGCCCGACGATCGCGACCGCCTCCAGCAGGCCGGCCGAGATATAGAGCTCCTGTTCCTCGGTGAACAGCGGATGCAGGGGAGCCGAGAACAGCCGCTGCCCCACGCTCTCCGATACGGGCAGGTTCGGGATGGTGCAGTTTCGTTCCAGATAGCTCCAACGCCGGAACGTCGGAGGGTTGGTCACGCTGCATGTGATGCCGAACCTGTCCCGCATGACGGAGAGAATCCTGTCCCGTTTCTCGCCTGCCCAGTCGGGCCGGACCATCATCCCGTAAACGTAGAAGAGGTGGTCCACGCCAGGGGGCTCGGTGGGCAGCACAAGATCGGGGCAGCCGCTCAGGAAGGTTGAGCGCCGGCGCGCTGCCTCTCGCCTTCGGCGGTTCATTTCATCCAGCCGCTTCAGCTGCACCAGACCGACGGCGGCCTGGACCTTTGTCATTTTGTAGTTGCTGCCCCAGCCATCCTCGCCACCGAACTGCCTGATCGCGCGCAGACGGTCTGCGACCCTGGGGTCGTCGGTCGTTAGCATCCCGCCCTCGCCCAGCGTCGTCATCAACTTCTGGGTCTGAAAGCTAAAGGCCGTGATCCACCCGATCGAGCCGATCCTCCGACCGCGGTAGGTTGCTCCACAGCTCCTGGCGGCATCGCTCACGATCTTGAGCGGCCCGTGTTTCGGATGGGGATGGCTTTGAGCGATTTCCTGCAGCTCAGCCATCGGGGCCGGCAGACCATTCATGTGAACCGGGAAGATGGCACGAGTCCGGGGAGTGATCCTTCGCACGACGTCGACGGGATCCGTATTCAAGGTTCCTTCGTCGATGTCACAGAACGAGACCTTCCCGCCCTGACCCATGATCGCCATGTGGGCAGCCTTGTAGTTGATCGCCGGACAGATCACCTCATCGCCAGGTTCCAGTTCGAGGCAGATCATCGCCATGTCGAGCGCGGTACCGCAGCTGTTCACGGCGACCGCGTATCTGGCCCCGCAGTATTCGGCAAAGGCCTCTTCAAACTCGGTGATCGTTCTTGGATTGGGACCAAACCCTGTCGTCCAGTGGCTGGACTCCTTGATTGATGCGACCGCGGCGTCGATTTCTTCGTCGGTGTACCAGGCGCCAAGGTTGGGTTCCCCCCACCACATGACGTCAGACGGTTCCGGCTTCCCGCGGGCCAGCACTTCCTTCCTTGTGGTGGCGTCAAGCATTGGTTTCTTCGAGCGCTGCGTCGCCGACGCCCCAGTCGTCGCCGTTGAGTACGAAGGACCGCTTGCCTCCGATGATCTGGCGACAGAGCCGTCGGTAGTCACCATAGTCGAGGGTTCGGACACCATGGACCGAACTCGTCGCTCGATAGCCCACGAGTCCCAGTAGTCGTCTGTACACGCCTTGAATCCTGCGACTCATGCGACCGTCGAGAGGCAGGCGGCTGAGCCAGGAGCTCATCGGTGGCTCGTGGATCGAAAGACGGTCACTGAACTTCCCGCCATGGTCCATGTGGAACAGCCGCAGCGGATCCTGGAGGATCACCTCGTGGATCCCGGCCGCGTGCGAGGCATAGGAAAGCAGGCCATCGACGTATGCACCGGCGATGTCATGCTCATAGTAGCCTCTCAGCTGGTGCCAGCACGTTCTTGCCATCAACTGGAAGTCCCCTGACGCGTTGGTGTGGAGCGCTGGACCGTTCCAGTTCGGTATCGGTCCCTCACCTGACCCTTGACCGTTGCGCTTGACGACGTGACTCTCACAGTACGTCAACCGTTCGGCCAGTGTCTCGAGTCTGACCACACCGGCATCCACATCCAGGCGATCGATTCGATACCGTCTGCGCTCGTCCAGAGAGCGCTCAGCGATGAACGCGACGAGCTCTTCGGAGTAGATCAGATCCGCAGGTCGGGGCAGCACGAACCTCCCGTCGGCCCGCCTGATGCCGCAGTTCATCGCCGCAACCACGTTCATTGGGAGCCTGTTCCAACCTTCGGCCCGCTGGTGTACCGCGGGAGGCACTCTGATGATCCGGAGCCGACAGTGCCGCGTCGATCGAGCAGGCCAGTCGATGACGTCCGCCAGAGGGGGACGGTCCGAAGGCGGATTCCAGTCCACGAGGATGATTTCGGAGTCGATGGCATGCCGCTCGAGCTGGTCGACGAGCCCGGATAGTCCTGCGTTCAGACGCCAGACAAACCCTCCCCCGTGGTCGTCATTGCGGCCGGGGGTCACTATGGTCAGGTAGGGTGGCATCTCGAACAGGTCGTGCTGATGAAAACGCTCGTCTGCCGCCGGCGAGCCTCAGGTCGACCTTGTCAGGGGGCCGCGGCCCGCAGGCCGCCTGAACATGACTTCAAGTGCGCCGACCCTCATGCACATATCCCACGCCCTTTCTCCTTTCCAGACCGGCGCGTCCGAGAGGATGTCATCGATCGTCCACGCGATGTGTCCCTTGGCTGGAACATCGGTCACCTTGCGGTTGAAATACGACGCGACATTCTCCACGAGCTGGCTACGAGTGATGCATTTCTCGTCGACCTCGAACGTGAGCGCGCCGATTTCGAATCCATGCGCCTTGAGCATTCTGAGGAGATACTCAGATTTCTCCCTGCCCATGAAGCGGAAGTGGAATTCGACGAAAATGCGTAGCGGGAGCCCTCTCGCTAGAGTCCGCTCCATGCCCTTCAGAATGTTGTACTCGTAGCCCTCGACATCCATGCGCACTATGTCTGGATGTGGCTTGTCGGCCAGGAACTCATCCAGGGTCATCATGGGCGTTTCGATTTCGCGGCTGATCAGGTCGCCCGGGATCGAGCCGACTTCCTCGAGCTGTGACCGGTTGAGCCACTTGCCGACATACATGCGGGCGGTGCCGTTGCGGTCTCCGATTGCCGTTTGGAATACATCGACGTTCGTATACCCGTTGAGCGCAATGTTCTCCTTGAGGAGTGCGACCGCATCGGGCACAGGTTCGACGGCGAGCACCCTGCCCCGCCCGGCGAGCATCTTCGCCTGGAGCAGCGCGTAGTACCCAATGTTGGCGCCGACATCGAGAACGACACGGGCATCCGCCAGTTCACGTGCCATCAGTTCGGTCGCATACGCTTCCCTGCGGCCCGCAATCAGGAGATACCGGCACAGACCGTCGTCGATGCCGGGGTCGAGGATCATCTTGCTCCCATTGATGACCCTGACCGGCCTGTTGCCAGGTCTCGTCGCGGTGCGATATCGCCGAGCGTTGTCCCGTTCGATGTAGGCCAGTATCAGCCTGCGCGGAATTCTGAACGCTAATGAAGACACCAGTACTCCTCTATCCAGCCGTGGCCAGGCACGCGTCTTTTCCTGCGAGACAAATCACTCGCGCGCAACAGGAGCGACGCCCACTCTCTCGCGCTCAACTGCCTGGCTCTCATACAGTCGCCAGTACGCGCCACGCCTTGCGATCAGGTCTCGATGGCTCCCCTCCTCGACGACCGCCCCGGCCTCAAGAACGACGATCCTATCGGCGTGAACGATCGTGCTGAGGCGGTGCGCCACAACGATTACGGTATGGGACTCGGACAGGCCCTTCATGGCCTCCTGTACCGCCGCCTCGGACAGGCTATCCAGGGCGTTAGTCGCCTCGTCAAACACAAACAGCTCCGGTCGTCCGACGATTGCCCGAGCCAGCGCGATCCGCTGTCGCTGGCCGGAGGACAGGGTGACACCCCTGTCTCCAACCACGGTGTCGTAGCCACGCGGCAGGGCGGAGACAAAGTCATGGGCGTTGGCGTGTTTCGAGGCCTGGACGACCTCTTCGTCAGAGAATTCTCTGCCGAACGAGATGTTTGCCCGGACGGTGTCGTTGAGCGCGAAAGCCTCCTGACTCACGTATCCGATCTTCGAGATGAACGTTCCTCGCTGGTAATCCCGGATGTCGCGGCCGTCGATCCTGATCGCGCCCGAGGTGACGTCATACAGGCGGAGAAGCAGGTTCAGCACAGTCGTCTTGCCAGACCCCGACGCCCCGACGATCGCGGTCGTCTTCCCCCTCTCGAACCGGATGGAGACGTCCGTCAGGGCCTTCTTGCCGTTCGGATAGGCGAACGAAACGCCTACAAATTCGATGCGCGATCCAAGGGACGGCAATGGAATGGTTCCATCGCGGACTTCGTGTATTCGCTCGTGGATAACGTCGTAGTACAGCTCGCAATCGGGAAGCGTGGCCATCACGTTGATCAGCAAGCTGCTGGCCTTCGCCTCGACGGGAACCAGTCTGAAGAGCGCGAATGCGAAGGCGCCGAAAACCGGTATCCATTCAATGAAATCTATGGGGTAGAGGATCCGGGTCACGAGGGCAGCTGCGCCGATCGACGCGTAGATGACGAGCAGCAGCGAGGGACTGGGTAGCTCGATGGCGCGAGCTCGCAGGGTGAAGTACCGCCACCGTCTGGAAATGGTGGAGGCGAACGCCCTGGACCAGTGCCTGATCGCGTCGAAAGCTTTGACGTAGAGGATCCCCGTGAATACCTCGTTCAGTATCACGTTGAAGTCCTTGATCGCATCGAGTTCCTGCCGGGCGGCGTGATACGAGACCTTGCGACCCACCAGCCGAATGAG
>Ga0233424_10002300_pt1 | contig 13993 bp, 12 predicted proteins | sample Watercolumn_Towu_FD_181011 | JGI IMG/M metagenome (GOLD analysis project Ga0233424, IMG submission 181011) | Freshwater microbial communities from Lake Towuti, South Sulawesi, Indonesia - Watercolumn_Towuti2014_125_MG | ecosystem: Environmental > Aquatic > Freshwater > Lake | place: Indonesia...
CCGTCCGGTACGCTCACCGTATGGGGTCCGACCACTACTTCACTGCGGCCCCGGCTAGCCCCGAGAACCTGCGCAAGATCCGCGTATCCCTGGCAGGACGTGAGCTCGAAGTGACCACCGCGGGTGGTGTCTTCAGCCCGGATCGACTCGACGCCGGCACCGCAGTGCTTCTCGCCAACATGCCTCCCGTTCCTCCCGGAGGTCATCTTCTCGACCTCGGCAGCGGGTGGGGTCCCATCTCCCTGTCGATGGCGCTGGCCGCACCGCACGCGACCGTCTGGGCGGTCGATGTGAACGAGCGGGCTCTGGACCTCGTGCGTCGCAACGCCGCAGCCCTCGGCCTCACCAATGTCAACGCCACACTGCCCGAAGATGTTCCCGCCGACGTGACCTTCCGCACGATCAGATCCAATCCCCCGATCCGGGTGGGGAAGAACGAGCTGCACGGTCTGCTGGAGAAGTGGATCCCGAGGCTCGACGAGCGCAGCGATGCATGGCTCGTCGTGCAGCGGAACCTCGGCGCCGACTCCCTGCAGCGCTGGATCGCGGCGACCTTCCAGCCCGGTTACAGCGTCTTCCGGACGGCGACCGGCAAGGGGTACCGCATCCTCAAGGTGCGCAAGCACGGAACACCGCCGACGGAGCCCATCGACCTCGTCTGAGAGGTCCGCCCCGCGACCTCAGACGAGGTCGACCTCACCCTGATAGACGAGCTGCGCGGGCCCGGACAGTGCGACGTGCTCCCCGTCTTCGGCGGGGAACATGCGGACGCCGAGCGTGCCGCCGGGAACCTCGACCTGCCAGTTGTCGGGGGCCTGAGCGCCGGCCCAGTAGCGCACAGCGAGAGCCGTGGCGGCGACGCCCGTCCCGCAGCTCAGCGTCTCGCCGACGCCGCGCTCGAAGACGCGCATCCGCACGTGCCCGATGCCGTCGCGCACGAGGGGCTCGCCGGGCACCACGAACTCGACGTTGGCTCCCGCGGGCGGGGCCGGCTCCAGCTCGGGCGTGCGGGTGAGTTCCAGCAGTCCGAGCTCCGCGTCCGAGGCAAGCGCCACCACGACGTGCGGGTTCCCGACGTCGATACCCAGTCCCGGACGGGTGACGGTCAGCCCGTCCGCGCGCACCAGCGGGTCGTCTCCCGACAGCTTCCACGCGCCGAGGTCGACCTGATAGCCGCTCACGCTGCGTGTGACGTCACGGACGCCCGCTCTGGTGCCGATCGGAAGCGTGCTGCCGGGCTCGATCGACGCAAGACCGGAGCGGACGAGGTAGTGAGCGAAGACGCGGATCCCGTTGCCGCACATCTCGGCCACGGAACCGTCCGCGTTGCGGTAGTCCATGAACCACTCGGCATCCGGCTCTTCCGCCAGGGCCGTTGCACCCTCCGGGATCGCGGATGAGCGCACGACGCGCAGCACGCCGTCCGCGCCGATGCCGAAGTGACGATCGCAGAGCACGGCGATCTGCTCCGCCGTCAACTCCAGCTGCCCTTCGGGGTCGGCGATGATGATGAAGTCGTTGCCGGTACCGTGCCCCTTGGTGAATGCGACCATGGGACCAGTCTAGGGAGCCGACGCCCCTGCGACCGGCCGTGCGACGCGATAGCGCCCGCAGAGGAAGCTGCGGTTGCGGGCCACCTCGATCAGTTCCAGATCGAGTCGCCGCGGCAACAGCGGGGCGCCGCTCCCGAGGGTCACCGGTGCGTACTGCACCCAGAACTCGTCCAGCAGCCCCGCGTCGGCGAACTGCCCGGCGAGGTCTCCCCCGCCGACCACCCACAGATCCTTGCCACCCGCCGCGTCGAGCATCGCGCTGTGGACGTCGAGGATGTCGGCACTCGTCACGCGGACATCAGCCCCCTCCGGCACCGCGAGATCACGATGCGACAGCACCCACGTGGGCTGCGTGTACGTCCAGCGGCCCTCCTCATGGCGCATGACCCACTCGAACGTGGATGCCCCCATCACCAGCGCACCGATGCTCTTCTCAAAGCCGGGGTACGCCATCGGACCGTCCATGTCGATGTCCTGGCTCAGCAGCCAGTCCAGGGAATGCTCGGCAGTGGCGATGAAGCCGTCCAGGCTGGACGCGGTGAAGTAGTGAGTGGCCATACGCGCATGCTCGCACGGGCCGCCGACATCGCGGTCAGTCCCCCAGCAGGTCGGCGACGGCCACGGGTGGCGTCACCCACTCCAGCTCCGGGTAGCGCTTGAACCACGACACCTGCCGTCGTGCGTAGCGCCGCGTGAGTGCCTGCGTCTCGGCGATCGCCTCCTCGGCGGTGGAGCGTCCGTCCAGCTGTGCGAGCGCCTGCGCGTATCCGATCGCCCGCGGGGCTGTCGTCCCCCGCTCCAGACCGCGGTCCCGCAGCCCGGCGACCTCTGCCACCAGGCCGTGCTCCCACATCCGACGCACGCGCGCATCGAGACGGGCGACGAGTTCGGCCCGATCCACGTGCAGGCCGATCAGACGCGTGTGCGGGTGCCAGAGCGTCGGGGTCGCCGGGAGAGCGGCACCATGCGTCGCGCTCCCCTGCTCGATGATCTCGAGCGCGCGGATCACGCGTCTCCCGTTGCGCGGGTCCACTCGGGCCGCGGCTTCCGGATCGCGCGCACGCAACCGCTGAAGCAGGGACTCGACGCCCTCGCGATCGAGCTCCTGCTCGAGACGCTCGCGGATGGCGGGGTCTCGGGGCGGGAAGTGGAACTCGTAGACGACGCTCGACACGTAGAGCCCAGATCCACCGACGAGGATCGCGTCTCCTCCCGCCGCGTGGATCCGCTGCACGGCGTTACGCGCGAGCGGCTGATACCAGGCCACGGCGGCGTCCTGCGTCACCTCTCGCACGTCGAAGAGGTGGTGCGGAATGCCGCGACGTTCGGCGACCGACAGCTTTGCGGTACCGATGTCCATGCCGCGGTAGAGCTGCATGGCGTCGGCGTTGACGATCTCCGCCGGGTTGCCGCGACGCCGGAGCTCCCCAGCGAGATCGAGCGCCAGATCGCTCTTCCCCGTGCCGGTCGCACCGACGACGGCCCAGAGCCGAGGCGCGGTCACACTCCGACGCGGAGGGTCGGCAGGCCGAGGGAGACGGCGCGCGGAGCGCCGTCGCTCGGTACCGGCACGGCGCACGACTCGGCCTGTCCCCGATCCCACGCATCGCCACCACGCGTCCGGCGGATGCGGAGCGGGGCACCCGTCGGATCGTCGGCGAGGAGGTGGAACGGCGCGGCGTGCGTCACCGTCACCGTGACGACATCACCCGGCCGCGGCAGCTCCGACCCGGGAGTGACCTCGAAGTGCACGAGCCGGTTGTCCTGCGCCCGCCCGGTCAGGCGACGCGTCTCCGTGTCCTTCTTGCCTTCGCCCGTGGACACGAGAACCTCGACCTCCCGGCCGACCTGCTTCTGGTTCTCCTCGAGCGAGATGCGCTCCTGGAGCGCGATCAGCCGGTCGTAGCGGGCCTGCACGACGTCCTTGGGTACCTGGTCGGGCATCGTGGCCGCCGGGGTGCCTTCGCGGATCGAGTACTGGAAGGTGAAGGCTCCGGAGAAGCGCGACTGTTCGACGACGCGCATCGTGTCCTCGAAGTCCTCCTCCGTCTCGCCGGGGAAGCCGACGATGATGTCGGTCGTGATGGCCGCGTGCGGGATGCGCTCGCGGACGCGGTCCAGGATGCCCAGGAAGCGCTCGCTGCGGTAGGAGCGGCGCATCGCCTTGAGGATCCGGTCGCTCCCGGACTGCAGCGGCATGTGGAGCTGCGGCATGACGGCGGGCGTCTCCGCCATCGCGTCGATCACGTCGTCCGTGAAGGCGGCGGGATGCGGGCTCGTGAAACGGATGCGCTCGAGTCCCTCGATCTCGCCGGCGGCGCGGAGGAGCTTGCCGAACGCCTGACGATCCCCGAACTCCACCCCGTACGAGTTCACGTTCTGCCCGAGGAGCGTCACCTCGATGGCGCCGTCCTCCACCAGCAGGCGGATCTCGTTGAGGATGTCGCCCGGCCGACGGTCCTTCTCCTTGCCCCGGAGGCTCGGGACGATGCAGAAGGTGCAGGTGTTGTTGCAGCCGACGGAGATCGACACCCAGCCGCTGTGCGCCGAGTCGCGCTTGGTGGGAAGCGTCGACGGGAAGACCTCGAGGGACTCGAGGATCTCGAGTTCGGCATCGCCGTTGTGGCGCGCGCGCTCCAGGAGACCGGGCAAGGACCCCATGTTGTGCGTCCCGAACACCACGTCGACCCAGGGAGCCTTGTCGAGCACGGCCTGCTTGTCCATCTGCGCGAGGCAGCCACCGACGGCGATCTGCATCCCGGCCTTACGTCGCTTGACGGCGGCCAGATGCCCGAGAGTGCCGTAGAGCTTCCCGGCGGCGTTGTCCCGGACGGCGCAGGTGTTGATGATCACCACGTCGGCCTCGGCTCCGGCCTCGGCGCGGATGTAGCCGGCGCTCTCCAGGGATCCGGACAGACGCTCGGAGTCGTGGACGTTCATCTGGCAGCCGAAGGTGCGCACTTCGTAGGATCGCTGGCGCCCGTCATCGTCGACGGCCGCCGACGACGCGCTGATGATCGTCGGTTCACTGCGGGGGATAGTCATGATGCTCCCATTGTACGAGCGTCACCGAGAGCCGATCGCGTGCGGACCGTCAGTCGGAATCCACGAACCGGACGCCGGAGACGCCACCGCCGAACGAGGCTTCCCGCAGTGCCGTCTTCGCCGCGTTCATGGCGACCGATCCCCCGTACCCGCGGCGCGACAGCTGTCCGACCAACCGTCGGAGCGCCGCGTCGGGGTCGAGGCGTCCCATCGAACGCGCTTTGGTCCGGGCGAACTCCAGTGCCCGCTCCGCATCGTCGTCGGGCAGCTCGTCGAGCGCGGCGTCGATGACCTCACGAGGAATACCCCGCTGCGCGAGCGCTCGAGACAACGCGACCCTCCCCTGGCCCTTGCGTTCGACGCCGGACGTGACGAGGAGCTCGGCGAGCACGGCGTCGTCCAGGTATCCGCGCCGTACGAAGTCGTCGATCACGTCTTCGATGGCGTCCGTCGCGAGCCCGTGTCCTCTCAACACCAGCCGGGCCTCGGAGACGGACAGCGACCGCGTGCGGAGCTTCCGCACCAAAGACTCCTCCGCCGTCACTCGGATCTCCGCCGCCGAGGGGCCGTTCTCCGCGCCCTCTCCCCCTCCGGTCGATCGGGACGTATCGCCGACGGCGCGCAACGTGGTCGTCTTCCCGCCCCGGGAAGCGGCCCGCGCCGCGGCACCCCGGGCGGGGTGCCGCGCGCTGGGAGAACCGTCGTCGACCGACGGGGACCCTGCCGACGAGGGCTCGTGCCACGTCGAGCGCCAGAGTCCCGCCGCGTCCGCTGGCGGCCCCGACCGCGCAGGCGGTGCGGATGACGACTCGTCCGCACCGCCTTCGGCCGGACGCTCCGCACGCGCGGGTCCGCCGAAGAGAGGGATGATGGGGGCGATCCGCTCGGAATCGCCCCCACGCTGGTCACTCATCAGGCCGGGCGACGCTCGGCCAGCTCATCAGAACCCGGAGCCGCGGCCGGGCCGCCGATACCGAGCTTCTGCTTGATCTGACTCTCGATCGCCAAGGCGATGTCGGCGTTGTTGAGCAGGAACGTCCGCGCGTTCTCCTTGCCCTGGCCGAGCTGATCGCCGTCGTAGGTGTACCACGATCCCGACTTCTTGACGATGCCGTGCTCGACGCCGAAGTCGATCAGGCTGCCCTCGCGGGAGATGCCGACGCCGTAGAGGATGTCGAACTCCGCCTGCTTGAAGGGCGGGGCCATCTTGTTCTTGACGATCTTGACGCGGGTGCGGTTACCCACAGCGTCCGTGCCGTCCTTGAGCGTCTCGATGCGGCGGATGTCCATACGCACGGAGGCGTAGAACTTCAGCGCCTTACCACCGGCCGTGGTCTCCGGGGAGCCGAAGAACACGCCGATCTTCTCGCGCAGCTGGTTGATGAAGATCATCGTCGTGTTCGTCTGGTTCAGACCACCGGTGAGCTTCCGCAGCGCCTGCGACATGAGGCGGGCCTGGAGGCCCACGTGGGAGTCACCCATCTCGCCCTCGATCTCCGCGCGCGGCACCAGGGCCGCCACCGAGTCGACGACGATGAGGTCGATGGCACCGGAGCGCACGAGCATGTCGGCGATCTCGAGAGCCTGCTCACCCGTGTCGGGCTGCGAGACGAGAAGGGCATCGATGTCGACGCCGAGCTTCGCGGCGTAGTCGGGGTCGAGCGCGTGCTCCGCGTCGATGAATGCCGCGATACCGCCGGCCCGCTGGGCGTTGGCGATGGCGTGCAGCGTCAGCGTCGTCTTACCCGAGGACTCCGGGCCGTAGATCTCGACGATGCGGCCACGCGGCAGACCTCCCACGCCGAGGGCGACGTCGAGGGCGATGGAGCCGGTGGGGATGACGGCCACAGGGGCACGCTCATCGCTGCCCAGTCGCATGACCGAGCCCTTTCCGAACTGGCGGTCGATCTGGGCGAGGGCAGTCTCGAGGGACTTCTCGCGGTCGGCGGGTGATGGCATGGTGTGCTCCTTCTGCGCGTGTGCTGCCGCCTGTAGGCTGTCGCGGCTCTTCCGGCGGAAGGAACTCTCCGACAAGGCGTATGGCGTTTCAGCCTGGACCTCACGGTACGGCGGACCTCCGACATTGCGTCGAGGAGCCACGGATCGTGGGGATCAGAACCGTCTGACCACTTGTGCAGAAGACTACGCCCGGTTCGAACAGATTTTCGACAACACGCCGGTCCGGCGTGTCGGACTTCCGCACACCCGGGAAGCCGCCGTCATCGGCCGCGCGGCTCCAGACGCCCCACGCCGTGGCGACGGGATTCCGGGACATCCATGTCGGCGCAGAGCGCGAGCCAGATGTCGCGCGGAGGTACGCCGGCTTCGAGAGCCTCGAGTGCCGTTCGTCCCCCCATGCCGGAGAGCACGAGGTCGTTCACCAAAGAAGAGGCTCGGGCATGGAACTCGGCGTCGACGGCGCGCAGGAACTCACTGCGTCGCATAAGGGTGCTCTCCGAGTGTCAGCGGAGCGAGAGCTCGGGCTCCACGGAGGCGACCAGGTCGTCCGGAACGACGTCCGGGAAGACCTGGATGCCTTCGAGCACCGAGATGCGGTCCCCGACCTCGCGCATGATCGTGGAGATGGGGACGTCGAGCGCCTCTGCCACCGAGGCGAGGATCTCGCTCGATGCCTCCTTCTGTCCGCGCTCGACCTCACTGAGGTAACCGAGAGCGACGGATGCCTTGCTCGCGACCTGCCGGAGCGTCCGCCCCTTCTGCAGACGGAAGTCCCTCAGCACGTCGCCGATCTCCTGTCGTACAAGAATCATCGGAACCTCCTCCGCAGTTCGTGAATCGAGGTCTCCCTCGAAGAGACGGCCAGTCTAGTCCTCCTGGCTTGCACAGAATCTACCCTTGCACTCTGTGGTTTGAATGTGAGCACATCCATATCAACATGACGCGGGGGGTCGCTATTCCCGCAGCGCAGCGGCCAGCACATCGAGGACCGCCGCGACCGTCTGTGCTCGCACCGCGTCGCGGTCTCCCTCGAAGTGGAACGGTCGGGTCCGACTCACCGTCGGGGTGACCACGCCGATGTGGACGGTACCCACGGGCTGCCCATCCGGGGACTCCGGGCCCGCGATCCCCGTGGTGGACACCCCGACATCGGCGGGGAGACCATCCACCGCGACGGCGTCGCGCACTCCGGCAGCCATCTGCCTCGCGACCTCCGGGTGCACCGGCCCGTATCGCTCCAGCAGGTCGGTGTCGACGCCGAGCAGCGTGTGCTTGACGGGCGTGGCGTAGGCGACGACGCCGCCGAGGAGCACCGCGGAGGCGCCGGGAACCGCGACGAGCGCCGCGCACACCGCACCGCCGGTGAGCGACTCCGCCACACCGAGGGTCCAGCCTCGCTCACGCAGAGCGTCCAGAGCCTCGGCTGGCGTCGTGCCGCTCATCGGCTCTGACGCGCGCCGCGCACCTGCGCGACGATGTAGTCGATCCCGCTGACGACGGTGAGCACGAGCACGATGACCATGAGGACGGTCGTCACGACCGTCCACGGGCCGAGCCCGATGAACACGTGCAGCGGCAGGAGAGCCCAGCCGAGGGCGACGCCCTGGAAGGCCGTCTTGATCTTGCCCATCCAGGCGGCTGCGACAACGTGCTCGCTCGCGACGACCAGACGGTGGATGGTGATCCCCCACTCGCGGACGAGGATGATCACGACGATCCACCAGGAGACCTCGCCCAGGATCGCCAACCCGACGAATCCGGCGCCGGTGAGGAGCTTGTCCGCGATCGGGTCCCAGAGCTTGCCGAAGTCGCTGACGATGTCGTAGCGACGTGCGAGGTAGCCGTCGACCCAGTCGGTCGAGATGGCGACGATGAAGAGGACGGCAGCGATCCAGCGCACGGTGAGATCGACGAGGCCGTACGTCCCGCCGACGAGCAGGAGGACGAAGAACACCACGGCGAGCGGGATGCGCGCCACTGTGATGGCGTTGGGGAGCTGCCGAGGGATCGCCATCAGTCGCGTCCCGTCAGGCCCCAGGCGTCTTCGTCGCCCTCCGCTTCGACGACCGGCAGGCCGTCGTACTGCGCCTCCAACGGATCCCGTTCGGCCGGCGGCACCGCCGCGGCGGCGGGCGCAGCCGGAGCCGCCGGAGCCGACGGAACGTCTTCGCCGCGGAGCTTCGCCATGACCTGCGGCAACTGCTCGGGGGTCGCGAGCACATCGCGCGCCTTCGAGCCCTCCGAGGGGCCGACGACTTCACGCGACTCGAGGAGATCCATCAGGCGTCCGGCCTTGGCGAAGCCGACCCGCAGCTTGCGCTGCAGCATCGACGTGGATCCGAACTGCGAGGAGACGATGAGCTCGGCCGCCGCGAGCAGGAGCTCGAGGTCGTCGCCGATGTCCTCGTCGACCTCCTTCTTCTTCGCCGGCTCCATCGCCTCCTGGACGTCGGCACGGTACTCGGGACGCGCCTGACGCGTGACGTGCTTGACGACCGCGTCGATCTCCTTCTCGTCGACCCACGCACCCTGCAGTCGGAACGGCTTCGACGAGCCCATGGGCGAGAAGAGCGCGTCACCCTGGCCGATGAGCTTGTCGGCGCCGGGGCTGTCGAGGATCACGCGGCTGTCGGTGACGCTCGTGACCGCGAACGCGAGACGGGACGGCACGTTCGCCTTGATGAGGCCCGTGACGACGTCGACGCTCGGGCGCTGCGTGGCGAGCACCAGGTGGATACCGGAGGCGCGAGCGAGCTGCGTGATGCGGACGATCGAGTCCTCGACGTCGCGCGGGGCGACCATCATGAGGTCCGCGAGCTCGTCGACGACGACGAGGAGGTACGGGTACGGCTTGAGAACCCGTTCGCTGCCCGGAGGCACCTCCACCTCCCCCGCACGCACGGCGCGGTTGAAGTCGTCGATGTGGCGGAAGCCGAACGACGCGAGGTCGTCGTACCGCATGTCCATCTCCTTCACGACCCACTGCAGCGCCTCGGCGGCCTTCTTCGGGTTCGTGATGATGGGAGTGATCAGGTGCGGGACACCGGCGTAGCTCGTCAGCTCGACACGCTTCGGGTCGATGAGGACCATGCGCACGTCGGACGGGCGCGCCCGCATGAGGAGGCTCGTGATCATCGAGTTCACGAAGCTGGACTTTCCGGACCCCGTCGAGCCCGCCACCAGGAGGTGCGGCATCTTCGCGAGGTTGGCGACGACGAAGTTGCCGCCGACGTCCTTGCCGACGCCGATGGTGAGCGGATGCGTGCTCTTCTGCGCGGCCGCGGAACGCAGCACGTCGCCGAGGGCGACCGTCTCGCGGTCGGTGTTCGGGATCTCGATGCCGATCGCGCTCTTGCCGGGGATCGGCGAGAGGATGCGGACGTCGTTGGAGGCGACCGCGTAGGCGAAGTTGTTGCTGAGCTGGAGGATCTTCTCGACCTTGACGCCGTGGCCGACCTCGACCTCGTACTGCGTGACCGTCGGGCCGCGGGAGAACCCGGTGACCTTGGCGTCGACCTTGAACTGGTCGAGGACGCTCGTGATCTGCTCGACGATGCGGTCGTTCGCCTCGGACCGCGCGACCGAGGGCGGACCCTCGGACAGCACGCCCGGCGACGGAAGGATGTACGGGGCCACCGGCGCCTGCGGGCCGCGGTCGCCCGGGCCCTCCGTGCCGAAGCCGTCGAGTCCGGGGAGCTCCGGCATCTCGCCGGTGTCGGACTCATCGTCCAGCAGCGCGGTCGTCTGCTGCTCCGCCAGCGCGTCGGTCACCGAGCGCACGTCGCTGAGCACTTCGGTCGCCGCGTCGTACGGGTTCGCCACCGTCACGGCCTGGTCGTACGCCGGGGTGGCCTCGGTCGTGGACAACAGCGCGGTGATGTCGTCCGAGGCGAGAGTCCCCTCGTCGGGGTCTTCCTCGCGACCGGTCTTGTTGCGCCGCCACCAGGGCAGGACGTCCGGATCGTCGACCTTGTCCGCCTCGTCGACCGCGTCCGCAGCGTCCTTCGCCGGCTTCTGCGGGCGCTCGGCGTCGAACATCCACGCGTAGAGGTCTCCCAGGCGCGCACCGATGCGGTTCGGCGGGGTCTTCGTGAGGATGAGGATGCTCAGGGCGGCGAGCAGCCCGAGGATGATGTAGGCCGGGATGTCGGTCAGGTACGTCAGGGGCTGACCCACGAGCCATCCGAGCAGACCACCCGACTCGCTCAGCGCGGGCATGCCCTGATTCGGGTGGGGGCGAGGGCCGGCGACGTGGAAGATGCCCGCCAGAGCGAGCACGAACATCCCGAAGCCGATGCCGATGCGTCCGTTGTCATGCACGGACGACGGGTGCCGGAAGAGCCATCCCGCCAGGAGGAGCAGCAGCACCGGCATGATGAAGGCCACCCGACCGACGAAGAGCCCCACCGAGTAGGCGCTGATGTTCGCCGCGACCTCGTTGCCGATGAAGAACCACTCGTTGACGGCGCCGAGCGCCGCCAGGATCACCAGCAGGAACGGGAAGCCGTCTCTGCGGTCGTCCTTCTGCAGCGTCTCCGGCCCGAAGGCCCGGAAGAGTCCGCCGACGCCGTGCGCGAGCCCGTTCCAGGCGCGCGCGGCGACGGGCGGCTTGTCCGCCTCGTCGATGTACTTCTTCGGAGCGGGCTGCGCCTTCGGAGCCGCCTGCCGCTTGGGGCGCGACGGGGCGCTCGTCGAGGCGCGCTCGGTCTTGGTGCTGCTCCTGGCCATGCCTCCACGGTACGACCCGAGACCGACATCTCCGCGTCACCACGCGGAAATCGACGATCACGGCGCGCGAGGGCGCGCCGCGATCCGAGGGTCAGGCCTCGATGACGAGAGGGACGATCATCGGACGACGACGCAGCTTCTGGTTCACCCAGCGGCCGATCGTGCGACGCACCACCTGCGACAGCGCGTGCGTGTCGCGCACGCCGTTGCCGGACGCCTCCTTCAGGGCGGCGACGATCTTCGGAGCGACGTCGTCGAAGACCGCGTCGTCCTCGGCCACACCGCGGGCATGGATCTCCGGACCGGAGATGATGCGCCCGGTGGCGGCGTCCACCACGACGATGACCGAGATGAACCCCTCCTCACCGAGGATGCGGCGGTCCTTGAGGTCGGCGTCGGTGATCTCGCCGACGGTCGAGCCGTCGACGTAGACGAACCCGAGGTCGAGCTGCCCGGCCACGCGGGCGACTCCGTCTTTCAGGTCGATCACGGTGCCGTTGGAGGCGATGATCGTGTTCTGCTCGGGGATCCCGGTGTCCTGGGCGAGCTTGGCGTTGGCGATCAGGTGCCGGTACTCCCCGTGGACAGGGAGGACGTTCTTCGGCTTGAGGATGTTGTAGCAGTAGAGCAGCTCGCCGGCCGCGGCGTGCCCCGACACGTGCACGCGCGCGTTGGCCTTGTGCACGACGTTGGCGCCCAGCTTCGTGAGCCCGTCGATGACGCGGTAGACGGCGTTCTCGTTGCCCGGGATGAGGCTCGACGCCAGGATCACGGTGTCGCCCTCGCTCACCTCGATGGCGTGGTCCATGTTGGCCATCCGGCTCAGCACGGCCATCGGCTCGCCCTGCGAACCGGTCGACATGTAGACGATCTGCTCGTCCGGGAGGTCGCGTGCCTTCTTGAAGTCGATCAGCACGCCCGCCGGCACCTTGAGGTAGCCGAGCTGCTCCGCGATCGTCATGTTGCGGACCATGCTGCGGCCGAGGAACGCCACCCGACGTCCGTGCGCGTGTGCGGCGTCGATGACCTGCTGCACGCGGTGCACGTGGCTGGAGAAGCTGGCCACGATCACGCGGCGCGGAGCCTTGCCGATGACCTGGTCGAGGACCGGGCCGATGGAGCGCTCCGTGGGCGTGAAGCCGGGGACGTCGGCGTTGGTGGAGTCGACGAGGAAGAGGTCGACCCCCTCCTCCCCCAGGCGTGAGAATGCGCGCAGATCGGTGATGCGGCCGTCCAGGGGCAACTGGTCCATCTTGAAGTCGCCGGTGGCGAGGGCCATGCCGGCGGGGGTGCGGATCGCGACCGCCAGCGCGTCCGGGATGGAGTGGTTCACCGCGACGAACTCGAGGTCGAACGGCCCGACCTTCTCCTGCTGACCTTCCTTCACGGTCAAGGTGAAGGCCTTGATGCGGTGCTCCTTCAGCTTCGCCTCGACGAGGGCGAGCGTGAGTCCGGAGCCGATCAGCGGGATGTCGCTCTTCAGCCGCAGCAGGTACGGAACGGCCCCGATGTGGTCTTCGTGCCCGTGCGTCAGCACCACGCCCACGATGTCGTCGAGACGGTCACGGATCGGCTCGAAGTCGGGGAGGATGAGGTCGACGCCGGGCTGGTGCTCCTCCGGGAAGAGCACCCCGCAGTCCACGATGAGGATCTTGCCCGCGTACTCGAACACGGTCATGTTGCGACCGATCTCCCCCAGGCCGCCGATCGGGATGACCCGGAGCGTCCCTTCGTCGAGAGCGGACGGTTCGGCCAGGGGAATGGACATGCTGTCTCCTCAGTCGGACACTCCACGCGTCCGTTCGTTCATGGTGACGCGGCTCAGCGCGTCGTGCCGTGCACCTTCGGCAGGGCGCCGCCCGCGGCCGCGTTGCGGTCGGGCCGGAAGTTCGAGAAGTCCGCCCCCGGCACGCCGCTGACGAGATCGAGCTCGTCCTCGATGAGGGCGGCCTCCCACTCCTCCGGACCGACGAGGGGAAGGCGGACACGCGGGCTGGAGATGCGACCCAACCCGTGCAGGATGTACTTCGCGGCGACCGTGCCGGGAACGTGCGTCATGACGGCCCTGACCAGCGGCTCCAGTCGCTTGTGCTCGGCCGTCGCCGTGGCGAGGTCGCCCCGGTTCACCGCATCGATGATGGTCCGGTACGGAGCGGCGGCGACGTTCGCGGTCACGCCGATGAGGCCGGTCGCCCCGATCGACAGATGCGGCAGCACGTTCGCGTCGTCACCGGAGAAGTACATGAGGTCGGTCTGGTTGAGCACACGGCTCACCTCGGAGAAGTCGCCCTTGGCGTCCTTCACCGCGAGGATGTTCGGGTGCTTCGCGAGCCGGAGGATCGTCTCGTACTTGATCGGGACACCGGTCCGCCCGGGGATGTCGTACAGGATGACCGGCAGGTCGGTCGCATCGGCGACGAGCCGGAAGTGCGTGAGGATACCCGCCTGCGTCGGCTTGTTGTAGTACGGCGTGACGATCATGATGCCGTCGGCACCGGCCTTCTCGCTGGCCTTGTACAGCTCGATGGCGTGCGCGGTCTCGTTCGATCCGCCGCCGGTGATGATCTTCGCGCGGCCCGCGGAGACGGACTTGCCGACCTCGACGAGCTTGAGCTTCTCCGGGTCCGTCAGGGTCGAGGTCTCGCCGGTCGTTCCCGTCACGACGATGCCGTCCGCGCCTGCGGTGATCACGTCATCGATGTGCTTCT
>Ga0233424_10002301_pt1 | contig 13993 bp, 13 predicted proteins | sample Watercolumn_Towu_FD_181011 | JGI IMG/M metagenome (GOLD analysis project Ga0233424, IMG submission 181011) | Freshwater microbial communities from Lake Towuti, South Sulawesi, Indonesia - Watercolumn_Towuti2014_125_MG | ecosystem: Environmental > Aquatic > Freshwater > Lake | place: Indonesia...
CTCGCAAGGGAAGGATAGCCTGCGTTTCGCGGTCGCGTCCTTGTTTGGCCGAGCCGCCAGCCGAGTCGCCCTCCACGATGAATAGTTCCGACGAGAGGGGATCTTTGGAAGAACAGTCTGCGAGTTTGCCTGGAAGCGTCAGACCTTCCAAAACACCTTTGCGCAAAACCGTTTCGCGCGCGGCGCGTGCGGCTGCGCGGGCCTGAGCCGCAAGAACGCATTTGCCGATGATCGCTTCCGCATCGCGCGGATGTTCTTCCAGATAGATTTTGAACGCATCGCCAAACACGGCCTCGACCGCTGTGCGCGCCTCGGGGTTGCCGAGCTTGGCTTTGGTCTGGCCCTCGAACTGCGGTTCTTTGATTTTGATGCTGATGATCGCGGAGAGCCCTTCACGCACGTCTTCGCCGGTCAGGTTCGCGTCCTTTTCCTTGAGGTAGCCTTTGACGCGCGCGTAGTTGTTGAGTTCGCGCGTGAGCACGCTGCGGAAACCAACGAGGTGCGTGCCGCCCTCCGGGTTGTAGATGTTGTTGCAGAAGCAGAACACCGACTCGTGGTATTCCTCCGTGTACTGGAGCGCGACTTCGACATCGATGTCCGCGCCGTCGTCGTGTTTGGAAACGTAGAAGACGTTTTCGTGTTTGGCATTCTTGCCGCGGTTCACGTGGCGGACGTACGACGCGACGCCGCCTTCGAAATAGAACGCGTAGACCGACTTGGTCGCCTCTTCGCGCTCGTCGCTCACGACGAGTTTCAGTCCCTTCATGAGATACGCGGTCTGGCGCAGGTGGTCGATGATTGTTTTGAGAGAGAACTCCGTTGTTTCGAAAATCGACGCGTCTGGCTTGAACGTGATCGTGGTGCCCGTGCCCCGCGCGGTTCCGACGGATTTCACCTTGCCTTTGGGTTTTCCCGTTGAATATTCCTGCTCCCACAGTTTTCCGTCGCGCTTCACTTCCGCTTTGAGATACGTCGAAAGCGCGTTCACAACCGAAACGCCAACGCCGTGCAAACCGCCGGACACTTTATAGCCGCCGTCGCCGAACTTGCCGCCCGCATGGAGCTTGGTCAGAACCAGCTCGAGGGCGGAAACCTTGAACTGCGGATGCGGCTCGACCGGAATGCCGCGGCCGTGATCTTCAACGGCAACCATCCCGTCCGGCAGCAGCCGCAAGATGATCTCCTTTCCATGGCCGGCCATGGCCTCGTCGATCGAGTTGTCCATCACCTCCCAGATAAGGTGGTGCAGACCCGACGGACCCGTGGATCCGATGTACATGCCCGGGCGCTTGCGAACCGGCTCAAGCCCCTCCAATACCGTGATTTGTTTTGCACCGTATTCTCCCCCTGCAGCCTTTTTCTCTTTCTTTTCTTCCTTAGCCATACCCGGTGGAACAACTTCGATAGTTCGAAATAACGCATCCAGAATAGCATGATTCTGTGCTATAATCAAACCCAATATGGACAACGGCGCGCTCCTCCAGGAAGAGAAGGATTACAAGCGGCAATACCGGATCGTTTCGTGGTGGATCGACCACAAAGATCTCCTCAAAAAGATCGGGATCGGGATGTTCATCGGGGTCGACACGGTCGTGTTGTTGTTCGCGGCGTGGAGCCTTGCGGACGGGTTCTTGTTCAGCTATCCGTCTGAAACTCTTGAGGTCGCGAAGATGGCCGTGTACGGTCAGGACGATTTGCACGCGTACACGCAGGCGACGGCCGCGAAGGATTTGGAAACGGATGCCGTGACCACGCTCTCCGGAGGCGAAGGAAAATTCGACTTTCATACGACCGTCACGAATCCCAATGACGATTGGTGGGCCGATTATACGTACGTGTTCCGCTGGAGCGGGGGAGCCACAAAGGAAGAAATCGGCTTCATCCTTCCATCTGAAGTAAAGCCGGTCGTGAGCTTCGGGCTTGAGGCGGATGCAGCTCCGCGCGGCGCCGACATCGCCATCACGAGCGTCGCCTGGCATCGCGTCGATCATCATGTGACCGGCGATTATCCGGATTGGGCCGCGGACCGCATGAATCTGCTCATCGAAAACGTCTCGACCGGCACCACGGAACTTGGCGAATCGCTCGGTCGCATCACGTTTGATGTCACCAACCACACGGCCTACAGCTATTACGAGCCCACCTTTTACATCATCCTCACCCGCGGTTCGACGGTCGTCGGCGTTAATCGCACGACGCTGGGCTCATTGGATTCCGGCGAAAGACAAACAGTGGTCGTGAACTGGTTCGGCACAATGCCGACCGTGAGTAAAGTGGAGGTGATTCCGGAGATCAACATTTTCGACGTGGACGTCTACAAGCCTCTTGAAGGCGAGACACCGCTTGATACCCGCACGCGGGTATTTCCAAGAAAACGTCGCTAGAGTAAGGTTCGGAAACTATGGCGCGCATCTCTTTGGAACGCCTGCGTCAGGCGGACTGGCTGTTGTTGTTCGCGGTCTTCGCGCTCGTGCTGATCGGACTGGCAGCGATTTATTCCGTCGAGCTCTCGCAAGGCGACGGGCAATTTTTGCAGCTTAAAAAACAGGCCGTCGCCGTCGTCGTGAGTGCGTGCGTGTACGCGTTCGCAGCCTCGTCCAATTACCGGCTCCTGCGCAACTACAGCTTGTTGCTGTACAGCGTCGGCGTCGTGCTCATGCTAGCCGTGCTCCTGTTCGGTTCGACGATCCACGGAACGACGGGCTGGTTCACGTTCGGTCTCATCAGTTTCCAGCCGGTCGAATTCATGAAGTTCGCGCTTGCGGTCGCGCTTGCCGCATATTTCTCGAGCCGGGGCGCGCGCACAGCCGGATGGAAAGAGCTTCTTCACAGCGGCGTGATCGTCGCGATTCCGGCTGGGCTCACGATGCTACAGCCGGACTTCGGTTCCGCCTTCTTGCTGCTGTCGATGTGGGGATTCACGATTCTCTTCGCGGGCCTGAAAAAGCGCTATGTCTTCGCTCTTGGAATCTTCGGCATCTTGGCCATGATATTCAGCTGGGAGTTCCTGTTCGCCGAATATCAGAAAGACCGCATCCTCACGTTCCTCGATCCGTCGCGCGATCCGCTCGGGCAAGGTTATCACGTGACGCAGGCAATCATCGCGGTCGGCGCGGGCGGATGGTTCGGTCGAGGCCTCGGATTCGGTTCCCAAAGCCAGCTGAAGTTCCTTCCGGAGTCGCAGACGGACTTCATCTTCGCGGTCGTCGCCGAAGAGCTGGGGTTTTTTGGGATCTGCCTTGTGCTCGCCGGCTTTCTGCTCGTCTTCCAGCGCATGTACATGCTCGCTTCCCGCACGCGCGATGAGTTCACGGGGTTCCTGTTGGTCGCCATTGGCGCGTTATTTTTCGCCCAGTTCGTGGTGAATGTGGGTATGAACATCGGTCTTCTTCCGGTCACGGGCGTCACGCTGCCGCTTGTGAGCTACGGTGGAAGTTCGCTCGTCTTCACGCTGTGGATGCTTGGCGTCGTGCAGAGTGTCGCGGTGCATGCCGGCATCCTTTCACACGCACGGGAGGCTATGGTAGAGTGAGATATATGGACTGGAATGAAGGACTCAAGCTCGTTTCCTATTGTCCGGTGTGCGAGACCCGTTACAACGCCATGGAAGCCCGCCATATGGGCCAAGACGGCGACACGCATCTTCTGCACGTCACCTGTCGCAAGTGCGGCAATGCGATCTTGGCCATGGTTCTTTTGAACCGTGTGGGCGCCTCTTCGGTTGGCCTTATCACAGACCTCACTTCTGACGACGTCATGCGCTTCCGCAGCTCCGGTTCGGTCTCGATCGACGACGTCATTGAGATGCATTCGTTTGCCGAAAAAGAGGGTTGGAAGGCCCTTTTGCGCACGGCCCGCAAGCCCCGCGTGCGAGCCAAAGCGGTAAAACCCCGGAAGACTTGACAATTCCCGCGGTTTCACGCACAGTATCGGCGCTAAGCGTTTTTTGTTTGTATGGAAACACAAACCCTCCAGGCCTCCGCACGCACGCATCGCGGCCGCAAGACGCATCACCTGCGCGTCGAGAGCAAGATCCCGGCCGTCGTGTACGGCGCGGGCATCGAACCCAAGAACGTCACGGTGGACCGCGGCATTTTCACGCGTCTTTATAAGAGCGCGGGAGAAAGTACGCTCGTGGAACTCCAGATCGAGGGCGAAAAGCCGCTCAACGTTCTGATTCAAGACATCCAGTACGATCCGCTTCGCGGCGACGTCATCCATGCCGATTTCCGCGCCGTGGACATGACGAAGTTGATCGAGGCCGAAGTGAAACTGTTCTTCACAGGCGAATCGATGGCCGTGAAAGCCCTGGGCGGCACGCTCGTGCACGCCATGGAAACGGTCCAGGTGAAGGCGCTCCCGAAGGACCTCGTGTCGCAGATTGACGTGAACATTTCCTCGCTCGCCACGTTCGAGGATTCGATCAAGATTAAGGACCTGCCGGTTCCGGCGGGTATCGAAATTCTCGACGATGCCGACCAGACGGTCGCGCTCGTCGAAGCCCCGCGTTCCGAGGAAGAACTGGCCGCGCTTGATAAGGCCGTTGAGATGGATGTCTCGGCCGTTGAAAAAGTAGAAACGAAGAAGAAGGATGAGGATGCCGAAGAGGGTGAAGGCGCCGAGGGCGCCAAGGGCGCCGCTCCGGCCGCTGAATCCAAGAAGGAAGACAAGAAATAACTGTGATTCAGCCGAAGCTGACCAAGAAGCAGTGGATGATCGCAACCGTCACAGCCGTGGCGGTTGCGCTTGGTTTCGGCCTCGGCATTTATGCGTTCCGTGGCGCGATTTTCGCGCATCAAGATGAGCAGATGGCGCCCCCGGTCGTCTCGACCGAGCCGGCACACCGCCATCCGCTCACCGGAGAAGGGATCGATCAGCCGCTGTCCGCGGCGCTCCAGGTGTTCGCAGTCATGATCGATCATTCCGTGGATGCCTGGCCGCAGAGCGGCGTGGATGACGCGTTTTTGGTGATCGAAGCGCCGGTCGAGGCCGGCATCCCGCGACTGGAAGCATTTTTCTACGAGGGTCAGACGGTTGAAAAGATCGGGCCGGTGCGCTCCGCACGCCCGTATTTTGTGGATTGGGCCGACGAATTCGACGCCATGTACGTTCACGTCGGGGGAAGCAATGCTGCGCTCGACCTCATCGCGAATAACGGCACCTTCGATATGAACGAATTTTTCCACGGCAGCACGTTTTGGCGATCAACGGATCGTTTCGCGCCGCACAATACCTATACGTCGACCGAGCTTTTGATGTCCGCGATTGATTCTGCGCGCGAGAAAGGCCGCGCGCCAGACTTACTGTACGGAACGTGGAAATTCAAAAGCGACGAGAAAACGCCGCCAGCCGTTGGAATTGAGCCTACCGTGGATTTCAGCGCGCCGACCTATCGTGCTGAATGGAAATACGATTCCGCGTCGAATCGCTATCGCCGCACCCAGGCCGGGCTGCCGTACCAGTCGGCGGAAGGCGATGACGTGTTGGCGAACAACGTCGCGGTCGTCGTGACGGATATCGAGGTGATCGACGATGTCGGGCGGCGCAAGATCGACACGGTTGGAGAAGGGAAGGCCTTCGTGTTCCAGGACGGCACCGCGATCGAGGGAACGTGGAAAAAGGCGTCCGCCAGCGAACGCTTGCGCTTCTATGACGCGACCGGAAACGAGATTGCGATGAACGCCGGAAAAACCTGGATCGAAGTCGTGGGCAGCGAAGACAACCTTTCGTACTAAACCTCGGCGACGATCACGCGATCGAATCCTTCAAGGTCTTTGAGGACACGCGGCGCCGAGCGGGGGAAATCATGCCGGATCATTTTTTGCGCGCGATCGGATTGGTCGGGGTCGATCTCGAAGAGTAATGTGATTTTTTTGGGGAGCGCAGCGCGGTGTCGCACCAGCTGCCTGGAAAATTCCCAGTAGATATCCAAACCGTCGGCTCCGCCCACCAGGGCGGATTTCGGTTCGAATTGCTTCACCTCGGGTTCGGTCTGCTCCCACTGCACTTCTGTGAGATAGGGGAGGTTCGCGCACAGGATCAGGTGTTTGAACGGAAGGTTTTTTCCGCCAGAGGCGGATCCGCCCTCGGCGGAGATTTTTTGAAACAACTTGACGAGCGGTTCCAGAAGTTCGCCCTGGCGCAGATCGACGAGTTCCGCCGCGCCCAGTTCTTCCGCGTTGCCTTTGGCGACCGCGAGCGCCGGTTTGCTGACGTCGGTCGCGATGACCGGAAGCTGCGTTTCCGCGGCGAGCGTTACCCCGATGGCACCCGAGCCCGTGCCGATGTCGGCGAAGATTGTCGCATCCTGGTCGGATGCCTTGCTTGCTTCGATCGCCGCGTCGACGAGGATTTCCGTCGCCGGGCGCGGAAGCAGCACGAAATGGTTCACCTGAAAATCGCGTTTGTAAAATGCGCGGATGCCGGTGATGTAGGCGACCGGTTCATGCGCGCTCCGGCGCTGGACCGTTTTCTGGAACGCGTCGTCCTCATGTGCGCGCAGTTCCTGATCCAGATGCGTAAACAGCCATGTTTTCGGCACCGACAACACGTGCGCTAGGAGAACCTGCGCGTCCAGCATCGGCGAGTCGCCGACCTTCTCCTTTTTCAGCTTGTCGTTGGCCCATTGCAGAGCCTCCATGACCGTCATAGACATCCCATCAGGACGTCATTTTGCGCGCTCGGTCAAGTTCGTCCGGCGTACCGACGGGCATCCACGATGTCGCGTACTCGGCGCGCACGTCGATGTCGCCGGTCACGCGGATAAGCGTTTGCGGAAGGCCCCACTCCCGGTGACCACCCACCTGGATTTCGGTAAGCGGATATTTGAAGAAGCGTTCGTCCATGACATAAGCGCCGCACACGCGCAGTTTCGTTTCTTGCGCCGGCGCTTTTTCCTCGAGGCCTTCGAAGCGACCTTGTTCGTCGACAAGCGCCGACGTGCGGATCAACGCATCGGTCCGGAGCAGCAGAATGCCGAACGGATGCGCAATGAGACGTTCGAGATCCGCCTTCGCGTACAGGTCATCGCCGTTGATCACCAAAAAACGATCGCGTAGAAAGTCTTTGGCAAGATGCAGGGCGCCGCCGGTTCCGGTCAGGGGATCCTGCACGACGTACCGGATCGGCCTGCCGTTCCATGTATTCCCGAATCGCTGCGTGATTTGGTCTGCGAGATAGCCGACGACGATGATGATCTCATCAACCTCGTCCGGAAGCGCTTCCAGAATGCGCTGAAGAAGCGGTTTGCCGTTGACCGCGATAAGCGCTTTGGGAATGGAATTCGTGATCGGCCGCAGACGTACGCCTTTGCCCGCCGAAAGAATCACTGCCTGCATATCATTCCTCGCCTTCGCCAAGTGAGCCTTCGCGTTCGGCTTTTTTGAGCGCGTCGATGACTTCGTCGATGTCGCCGTCCATGATCGCCGGGAGGTTGTGGAAATTTTCGTTGATACGATGATCCGTCACGCGGTCCTGCGGGAAATTGTACGTGCGGATTTTTTCCGATCGCGCTCCGACGCCGATCTGCCCGCGGCGCTTGGCTTCGCGCTCCGCGCGGCGCTTTTCCTCTTCCATCGCGAACAGACGCGAGCGCAACACGGACATCGCACGTTCGCGGTTCTGACCCTGGCTGCGTTCATCCTGGCACTGCACGACGAGTCCGGTAGGCAAGTGCGTGATGCGCACGGCCGAGTACGTGGTGTTGACACTCTGCCCGCCGGCGCCGCCGGAGGTCATGGTATCGATGCGCAGATCCTTCGGGTCTATTTTGATGTCGATCTCTTCGGCCTCCGGCAGAATCGCGACGGTCACGGTCGAAGTGTGCACGCGTCCGGCCTTTTCGGTTTCCGGCACGCGCTGAACGCGATGCACGCCGCTTTCGTATTTCAAACGGCTGTACACGTTCTTGCCGGAGATTGAAAAAATGACTTCTTTGAAACCGCCGAGGTCACTCTGGTTGCTCGAAATGAGCGCGACTTTCCAGCCGTTGCGCTCCGCATAGCGGTTGTAGGCTCGGAACAGTTCGCCGGCAAACAGCCCCGCTTCGTCGCCGCCTGTGCCCGCGCGGATTTCGATGATCGAGTCTTTTTTATCCAGTGGGTCCGGCGGGATCAGCGCCGTGATGAACGCCTCTTCAAGTTTGGGCAATCGCGTTTCCAAATCCGCGATTTCTTTTTCCGCGAGCGAACGCATCTCGACATCGTCCGTTTCCGACAGCATTTTTTTCGCGTCCGAAAGCTGCGTCGTCGCATCATTCCAGCTTTCTCCCGCCGTCAGCACCTCCTTTACATCCGTATACTCTTCGCTCGCAACGCGCAGTTTTTTGGGATCACCAAGCACGCCCGGATCGGCAAGTCGCGATTCGAGCTCCTTCACGCGCGATTGGATTTTTTTGAGTTCATCAGCGAGATTCATATAAGAGAAGCAGTTTGGCGGGCGCTTCCGGTCTGTCGGAGGGAACGAATGCTGTCTGAGCGTACGAGCCAAGCCGATAGGCGCCGGCGAGAAGCGAGTTCATGAGAGACCGCAGACAGACTGGACGCGAGCCAAACGAGTTTGCGCCATAGTAACACAAAAGCGTCTCGCAGAGACGCTTTTGTTCGCGGTTACTTTTCCGCCTTTTTCTCTTCCTTGGCCTTCTTCGTGGCTGCGCGCTTCGCGGCCTTCACCTTTTTGCCCGTTGCGGGCGCCGCGGCCTTGCGGGTCATCTTTTCTTGGAACTTCTCCACGCGGCGAGCTGTGTCCACGATCTTCTGCTTACCCGTGTAGAACGGATGGCAGTTCGCGCAAAGTTCAACCGAAATCTCCGGCACGGTGGAGCCGACGACGTATTCGGCGCCGCACGCGCAAGTGATTTTGGCCTTTTCGATGTATTCCGGGTGGATTTCCTTTTTCATATTGGAAATTTCTAGCGCGGGAAGTGTAACAAGGGTCGAAACGATTGTCAATAATGGATTCGAAGGGTATCGTGTTCGGGCTTATGGGGACGCCGATTGAACAGTTCGACTACGTCCTGCCGTCCGAGCGGATCGCGCAGGAGCCGGTGGAACCGCGCGATGCTTCGCGGCTGTTGGTGCTGGATCGGAAGAGCTGCGCGATCGAGCACAAGACGTTCCGAAACATCGTCGACGAGCTGAACGCTGGCGACGTGCTCGTCATGAATGACACGAAAGTATTCAAGGCTCGGCTGCGGGGTCATCGATTTAAAAAAGAGTTCGAGGTGTTTTTGTTGCGACCGCTGCCGGATGCGATGCCCGGATCCTCGATTTGGCACGCGATGATCCGGCCCGGCAAGCTAGCTCACGAGGGGAATTTCATCGAGCTCTCGCCGGACGTGTCCGCGACCGTGTCGGCAAAGCGCGAGGATGGGACTGTGGAGCTCGCGTTCCCGATGTCTGTCGAGGAAGTGTTGGGGTTCGCCGACAAGCGCGGTGAAATTCCGGTTCCGCCGTACGTCCAAAAGGCGCCTGAGAAATTCGAGACGTACCAGACGGTCTACGCGCGTGAAACCGGTTCTGTCGCAGCGCCCACGGCCGGGTTTCATTTCACCAAGCGGCTTATCGAGGAGTTGAGAGGGAAGGGTGTGCAGATTGAATTCGTCACGCTCCACGTCGGCATCGGCACGTTCCGTCCGGTCAAAACTACAACGCTCGAAGAACACGAGATGCATGGCGAGTTCGTCACCATCGCACCCGACACAGCGCGACGCATCAACGAGGCGAAACGCGAAGGTCGCCGAATCATCGCGGTTGGAACCACGACTGTTCGCGCGTTGGAGGGCAGCGGCGTGCCGGAAGGAGGTTTTTCCGGCGATGTGAATCTGTTCATCACGCCCGGATTCAATTTCAAGATCATCGACGCGCTCATCACGAATTTCCATTTGCCGAAATCCACCCTACTCGTACTCGTATCCGCTTTTGCCGGGCGCGAACATGTGTTGAAGGCGTACCAAGAAGCGATCCGCCTTGGCTATCGTTTTTATTCCTTCGGCGACGCGATGTTTATTCGATAATGCTTGACGCGCGTTTTTCATTCCTATATACTCCCGCGCGACGGCTTTCGAGCCGCATTTAATCCAACAGACGCCCGCCGCGCAGGTATTGCCAGCGCAGGCGGGCCCGCCTGCCCGTCTGCTTTTGCAGACTGGGCGGCGGGGACAAACAGGTACCGGATCCTCCCGATCGAGAGTGTATCGGGCCCGGCGCCTCCGTCGACGTAAAAAGGAGAAAAAATTATGGCGAAGATTCCTTCGCTGACCGACATGCTCCAAGCCGGAGTCCATTTCGGTCACCAGACGTCGCGCTGGCACCCCAAGATGAAGAGCTTCATCTTCGGCGAGCGCAGCGGCGTCCACATTATTAATTTGGAGGAGACGCAGAAGATGCTCGAGCCCGCCCTCGCATTCGTGAAGTCGGTCGCGGCCCGCGGCGGCTCGGTGCTGTTCGTCGGCACCAAGCGCCAGGCGCAGGCGATCGTCGAGCGCGAAGCAAAGGACTGCGGCATGCCGTACGTCAACCGCCGCTGGCTCGGTGGCACGCTCACGAACTACCAGCAGATCAAGAATTCGCTTCGCCGCCTGAAATCCCTCAAAGACCAGCGCGACAAGGGTGAACTGCGGAAGTTCACCAAGTTCGAACAGCTGATGCTGAGCCGCGAGATCGACGAGTTGGAAGAGAAGGTCGGCGGCATCCAGGACATGGACAAGATTCCGGACGCCGTGTTCGTGGTCGACATCCGCACGGAAAAGACCGCCGTCGAGGAATCGTCCGTGATGGGAGTCAAAGTCGTCGCGATGTGCGACAGCAACGTGAACCCGAGCAACGTGGATTATGTGATCCCGGCGAACGACGATGCGACCAAATCGATCGATCTCGTCACGCGCCTGGTCGCGGAAGCCGTGAAAGAAGGCAAAGCCGAGGCTGCGAAAGCGCCGAAGCCGGAAGCCAAGCCCGTGGAAAAAGCGGTGAAAAAAGAATAGAGACCTCTGAAAAACTGATGGATGTTCGTTGAACGGGCTGTCCAGCCTCCGAAACGTACTGAAACGTACGTTGAGGAGGTGGACGGGTGCCCGTGAGACGAACAGACGCAGTTTTACAGAAGTCTCAGTAATTCCTTTTGGAGGACGTTCTTCTTATGGCAATCGATGCAAAAATCGTGGTGCAACTGCGCGAGATGACGGGCGCCGGGATGATGGATGCGAAAAAGGCGCTGACGGAAACCGATGGCGACCTTGAGAAAGCCGCGGAGTTGCTGCGCAAGAAGGGGATCGCCAAAGCCGCTGGCAAGGCGGAACGCGAAACCAAGGAAGGCCGCGTGCACGCCTACATCCATAGCAACGGAAAGCTCGGCGCGATGGTCGAGGTCCAATGCGAAACGGATTTCGTGGCGCGCACCGACGCGTTCAAAGAATTGTGCAACGACATCGCGATGCACGTTTCGGCGACGGATCCGCTGTATGTGAAGCGCGAGCAGGTGCCGGAAGAGGTGGTACAGAAACAGAAAGAATTGTTCACGGAGGAAGCCGGCAGCGGCAAGCCTGCGGACATTTTGGAAAAGATCGTCGGCGGAAAGATGGACAAGTGGTTCTCCGAGGTCGTCCTCATGGAACAACCGTTCATCAAGGACGAGGACAAGACGATCGATGAGGTGATCAAAGAAAAAATCGCCACGATCGGCGAAAACATCCAAGTGACGCGGGCCAGCCGCTTCATGATCGGATAGGGAAAACCGGGCACAGCCCCGGTTTTCGTTTTATGGTAAACTGTTCCGCGTATGATTCGTGTCGCTATCAATGGTTTCGGTCGCATCGGCCGAACCTTTCTCAAGGTAGGCTGGGAACGCAAAGGCGTGCAGTTCGTCGCGGTCAATGACCTGACTGAACCGGGCATCCTCGCGCATCTGCTCAAATACGATTCCGTGTTCCGCGGTTGGAACCATAAGGTTGTGGCGGGAAAGGACCATGTGCTCATCGACGGAAAAAAACTTCCGGTGACTGCTGAGACCGATCCCTCGAAACTGCCGTGGAAGAAATACAAGGTTGATGTCGTCATCGAATCGACCGGACGTTTCACGAGCATGGAAGACGCGAGTAAGCACCTGGAAGCCGGTGCGAAGAAGGTCGTCATCTCGGCGCCGGCCAAAGGCGTGCCGACCTTCCTCATGGGCGTGAATCACAAGGACGCGAAAAAATCGCATGCGGTCATCAACAACGCATCCTGCACCACGAATTCGATCGCGCCTGTCGCGGCGATCATGGACGAAGTGTTCGGCGTCAAAAAAGCGATGATGACCACGATCCATTCGGTCACGGCCGAACAAAATCTCGTGGATGGGTTGCCGCCGAAGCTCCATCCGGACATGCGCCGCGCGCGTTCGGCTCTGGTTAACATGGTGCCGACCTCGACCGGAGCTGCGAAGGCGACGACCGAAGCGCTGCCGAAGCTGAAGAATAAATTCGATGGTATCGCGGTGCGTGTGCCCACGATCGACGTTTCGCTTTCAGACTTTACCTTTGTCTTGAAACAGAACGTCACGGCCGAGCAGGTGAATGCGGCGTTTAAAAAGGCGGCGGCTTCGCCACGCTGGAAAGGAATTTTGGGCGTTACGGATGAGCCGGTTGTTTCGAGCGATCTCATTCAAACACCGTTCGGTTCGGTCGTGGACCTCGCGATGACGCGCGTCGTCGACGGAGACCTCGTGAAGGTGCTCGCGTGGTATGACAATGAATGGGGGTACTCGGAAAGGCTGATGGACATGGTCGAACACGTTGCTCGATTGTAAGTATGCCTTCGAAAACATTGCCTCACCGCGTCGTGGTCCTTGGGGCCGGCATTGCCGGACTTCGCGTTGCCGTTGAACTCGGGAAGCGATGCGTACGCATGCGCGGCTGCGAAATCACGCTCATCGACAAGAATTCCGGGCACGTGTACTGGCCGCTTTTGTACGAAGTGTGTTCCGGCGCGCTCGAGGACAGCAAGAACGAATGCGTCGGCGAATTGCGTTCGGGCGTGTGCATTGGCTTTGAAGATTACGTGAACATCTTGCGTCACAAGCACATCCGGTTCGTCCGCGGTGTGGTTTCCGGCATCGACCAGGAGAAGAAAGAAGTCGTGCTTGCTGACGACCGTCGCGTCGCATACGACGATGTGGTCGTGGCGCTCGGCGCTGAATCGGCGACCTACGGCATTCCAGGCATCGCAGAACACGCAAGCACGATGAAGTCATTGGGCGAGGCCATGAAGATTCGGGAGCGCCTGGCGAAATTTTTGTCCGCCTACCGCAAAGGAACGGAAAAACATGTCTCGGTCGTGGTCGGCGGCGGCGGAGCCACCGGAACGGAGTTGAGCGGGGAACTCGGAAATTTTTTCCATCACCTCGTCGAACAGAAGGAGATGAAGGTCGCGGACTACAACATCACGCTGGTCGAAGCGGGTCCCTCGATTCTCGCGCCCTACACGGAGAAGTTCCGCGCATGCGCCATGAATCGTCTGAAACAACTCGGCGTCGAAGTGGTGACGGACATGAAAATTTTGAGCGTCGAAAAAAACGCGATTCGTTACGCGGGCAAAGACGGCAAGGAGGCCTCCCGCGAGGCGGATGTCGTCGTGTGGGCCGGCGGTATCAAGCCTGCGGAGCTTGTGAAGAAACTCGGATTGCCGGTTGATGAAAAAGGATTCATCGCGATCGAACCGACGTTCGAAGTGAAAGGCATGGAACATGCCTACGCGCTGGGCGACTGCGCGGCCGTGATGCATCCCAAAACCGGCAGGCGCGTTCCTGCTCTCGGCCAGGCCGCGGAGCGGGAGGCCGCGATCGTCGCGGAGAACGTGGTTCGCCACCTCGAGCGCAAGGGACTCATGAACTGGACGCCGCCGGATCACTGGATCACCGTCGTTCCGATCGGCGGCAAGTTCGCGCTGGCGGATTTCGGAAAATGGTACATCGGCGGGATGCTAGGCTATCTTATTCGTAAAGCGGCGGATTTCTATTACTT
>Ga0233424_10002302_pt1 | contig 13993 bp, 14 predicted proteins | sample Watercolumn_Towu_FD_181011 | JGI IMG/M metagenome (GOLD analysis project Ga0233424, IMG submission 181011) | Freshwater microbial communities from Lake Towuti, South Sulawesi, Indonesia - Watercolumn_Towuti2014_125_MG | ecosystem: Environmental > Aquatic > Freshwater > Lake | place: Indonesia...
CGTGCGGATTTCCGGGCATCAGGCGGTTGAGATTGGCCCCGCCTGTGCCTCCGGTCGAGCTAAAGGCGCGCGTCGAATGCAGCAGACCCGGCGAGTTGAGCCCCGGAATGGCCACAATACTGCCCGACAGGGTGGCTGGATCGGTCTCGGCCACCAGCCGGTCGATAACCGCCAGACCGTTCAGTTCGTCACCGTGTATGCCCGCCGTCAGCAACAGCCGGGCTCCGGGTTTGGCCCCTTTGATAATGATAACCGGCACGTACCAGCCCTGACCGATGGCCTGATCCGAAACACGGAACCACAGCCGGGTGATCTGACCGGCAGGCAGGTCGGCAATATCGAGCTGATCAATCACCGGTGCGCCGTCCACCCGGTCGCCCGTATAGGTGGTCGCCGCCTGCACGGGCAGGGTAGCGACGCTCAGAGCCAGCAGCGAAGTGAGGGCAAGCGGGATCAGACGTTTCATGACAGGGCTCCGGTAACAGAGCACACTAAACCGGCCTGCGCCCAAATGACAAGCGCCCGGTCATGACGGATCAGACCGGGCGCGTGACAGGCGGGAATGAAGCCCAGAGGGCTTTGACGATCCCTTCGACCGTCTTCTTCGCATCGGCAAAAAGCGTCACCCGCCGATGTGAAGCGATCAGAGGGCTTTGACGTTCCCTTCGACCATCTTCTTCGCGTCGGCAAACAGCATCACCCGCCGATGCGAAGTGATCAAAGGGCTTTGACGATCCCTTCGACCATCTTCTTCGCATCGGCAAACAGCATCATCGTATTGTCGCGGAAGAAGAGTTCGTTTTCGACCCCAGCATAGCCTGACGACATGCCGCGTTTGACGAACAAAACGGTCTGGGCCTTTTCGACGTCGAGGATGGGCATACCGAAGATGGCCGAGGTCGGGTCGGTCTTGGCCGCCGGGTTGGTCACGTCATTGGCCCCGATGACAAAGGCGACGTCCGCCGAGGCAAACTCGCTGTTGATGTCCTCCAGTTCGAACACCTCATCATAGGGCACGTTGGCTTCGGCCAGCAGCACGTTCATGTGCCCCGGCATACGGCCGGCCACAGGGTGGATGGCGTATTTGACCTCGACGCCTTCCTCTTTCAGCTTGTCGGCCATTTCACGCAAGGCGTGCTGAGCCTGAGCCACCGCCATGCCGTAGCCCGGCACGATGATGACCTTCGAGGCGTTCTTCATAATGAAGGCGGCGTCATCGGCGGAGCCCTGCTTGACCGGGCGCGTCTCTACCTTGCCACCGGCGGCGGCCGCTGAGGTATCGGCGCCGAACCCGCCCAGAATGACCGAGACGAAGGAGCGGTTCATGCCCTTACACATGATGTAGCTGAGGATGGCCCCGGAGGAGCCGACCAGTGCGCCGGTAATGATCAGGGCGATGTTTTCCAGCGTGAAGCCCAAGGCAGCCGCGGCCCAGCCCGAATAGGAGTTGAGCATCGAGACGACGACCGGCATGTCCGCCCCGCCGATGGGGATGATCAGGGTCACGCCCAGCACCAGAGCCAAGGCGAAGATCAGCCAGAAGGCCCACTGCGCCTGACCTGCCGTGGCGATCAGCACGCCGATCAGCGCGAAGAGGGCAAGACCCAGACCGATATTGAGGGCATGGCGCGCCGGCAGGATGATGGGCGCACCGGACATGTTGCCGTTCAGCTTGGCAAAGGCGATGACCGAACCGGTAAAGGTAATGGCCCCGATGGCGACGCCCAGGCTCAGCTCGATGATCGATAGGGTCTTGATGCCGAGGCCGGAGTCGATATGGAAGGCATCCGGCGCATAGAGGGCCCCCACTGCGACCAGACAGGCGGCCAGACCGACCAGCGAGTGGAAGGCCGCCACAAGCTGCGGCATGGAGGTCATCGAGACCTTTCGGGCGATGGTCGCCCCGGCAAAGCCACCTACGGCGACACCGCCCAAAATCAGGGCGATGGTGATCAGATCAATCTCATTACCGATAAACAGGCCCAGAAGGGTCACCCCAACGGCCACGGCCATGCCGACCATGCCATAGAGATTGCCCTGACGCGAGGTTTCCGGCGACGACAGACCCCGCAGGGCCAGAATAAACAGCACACCTGAAACGAGGTAGGCGAGGGCAGAAAAGTCAGCGAAAGACATCAGTGCGCCCCTTCGGTTTTAGCCTGAGCGGGACGCTCTTTTTTCTTGTACATGGCTAGCATCCGGCGCGTGACCATGAAACCGCCGAAGATATTGACCGCCGCCAGCGCGCTGGCGAGAGCGCCGGAGCCCTTGGCAAACCAGGTCCCCGCGCCGAAACCGGAGGCCGCTGCGGCGATCAGAGCGCCGACGATGATGACCGAGGAGATAGCATTGGTGACCGCCATCAGCGGCGTGTGCAGGGCCGGGGTCACCGACCAGACGACGTAATAACCGACAAAGACCGCCAGCACGAAGATGGCGAAATGGAAGACGGTGGGATTGATGTGTTCCACGGTGTCCTCTTTAATTTTTCAGATTGGGGTGCACCACGGCACCGTTTTGCGTGACCAGAGCGGCCTTGAGAATCTCATCCTCAAAATCCGGGCTCAGCGCGCCGTCCTTGATCAGCAGCCCCACAAAGGCCTGAAGATTTTTGGCGTAAAGCGCTGAGGCGTCATTGGCGATGGCCGCCGTGATATTGGTCGGGCCATAGATTTTGACGCCATTCGTTTCGACCACGCTGTCCGGCACACAGCCTTCGACATTGCCGCCCTGCGGGGCGGCGATATCGACCAGCACCGAACCGGCCTTCATCGAGGCGACCTGCGCCGCCGTGACCAGTCGGGGGGCCGGGCGGCCGGGGATCAGGGCCGTGGTGATGACGATATCCTGCCTGCCGATATGGCCGCTGATCAGTTCGGCCTGCTTTGCCTTGTAGGCATCAGACATTTCCTTGGCATAGCCGCCCGCGGTCTGGGCGTTTTTGAACTCTTCGTCCTCGACCGCGATAAACTTGGCCCCCAGCGATTCGACCTGTTCCTTGGTGGCCGGGCGCACATCGGTGGCGGAGACGACCGCCCCCAGTCGCCGCGCCGTGGCGATGGCCTGAAGCCCGGCCACGCCGACCCCCATCACGAATACCTTGGCCGGGGCGACGGTGCCCGCCGCTGTCATCATCATCGGAAAGGCCTTGCCGTACAGGTGCGCGCCTTCGATCACAGCACGGTAACCGGCCAGATTGGCCTGCGACGACAGGGCGTCCATCACTTGCGCGCGGGTGATGCGCGGGACGAACTCCATGGCGTAGGCGCTCGCACCGGCCTCGGCCAGCGCTTTCAGTGTCTCTTTTTCGCGATAGGCGTCGAGCAGGGCGATGACCGTCGCGCCTTTTTTCAACGTCTTTGCCTCAGCCGGGGATGGGCCGCGCACCTTGAGCAGGATGTCTGCCGACGACCATACGGCTTTGGTGTCCGCAATCTCTGCGCCCACGGCGGTGAACGCTTCGTCGGTAAAGGCCGCGCTAAGGCCGGCGCCGGTTTCCACAACAACGCGCTGGCCGCTGGCGACCCATTTCTTCACCGTGTCCGGTGTCGCGGCCACCCGCGTTTCGCCGGTCAGGCTTTCCTTTGGTATTCCGATGACAAGAACCAAGTGTCTCTCCCCGGATTTGTCTGATTACATCAGAAAAATCCTCACAATTGCAACGATTTACGCCACTTTATTCTTCTTATACTTTGGCCTTACGGCCTCGCCGGGGTTTAGTAAAGACAGTTTTAGAGGCTCAAGCGTTGAGCCAGGCTGACCTCCGGCAGATGTCAACCTATCACGGTTCTGCGGATTTACGGTCTTCAACTTCCTGTGGGGCGCGTGGGGATATAACGAGGCTGACCATGACGAAGCTGAGGACCAGCAGCAGCGCCCACGCCCCCATCTTGTGCAGGCTGACCATGTGCCAGACGTCCTGATCCGGATAGACCCAGGTGCGAGTCGCCGTGCCGATGTTTTCCGCCACCCACAGGAAGAAGGCCGTCAGGGCATTGGCGAGGATGAAGGGCATCCGGCGATCCTTTTGGTCAACGCGGAAAACGATCCAGCTTCGCCACCACAGTCCGGCGATGGCGGCGAACAGCAGATAGCGAAAATCCCACATGTAGTGATGGGTGAAGAAGTTGAGATAGATCAGCGCCGCCAGCAAATAGGTGGCCCATAAGGGCGGATAGTGGGTGTATCTCAGGTCCATCACCCGACTGGCGCGGGCAATGAAGGAGCCGACGCAGGCATACATGAAACCGGTAAATAACGGCACGCCCGCGATGCGGATGACGGCTTCGTCCGGATAGGCCCACGAGCCCATATGCGTCTTGAAAATCTCCATCACCGTGCCGACGACGTGATAGAGGAAGATGACCCGCGCCTCCTCGAAGGTTTCAAGCCGCAGGACCAGCATCAGGATTTGCAGGATGACCGCCGCGACGAACAGGAAGTCGTAGCGCAGCAGCGGGGCCTTATCCGGCCAGAACAGGTGCGTGACGATCAGAAGCCCCAGCATGGCCGCCCCGAACAGGCACGACCACGCCATCTTCAGACCGAACAGGATAAATTCGGCCAGAGCTGGCGGTAAATGACCCAGCGTGCGGTGGATGACCCGCCGCGCCGGTTGCAAAAAAGGCCCCAGCGGGTGGGGCCTTTGGCTTTGATCTGTCGGCCGGGTCAGTGGGCGTCCGGCTTCTTCTTGAGCACCAGAAAGCCGATCACGGCTACCACGGCGGCCACGAAGCCGGCGATGAAGAAACCTGCCCCCTTGACGGCGAACAGAAGCACAAAGAACAGGATGCCGACGGCGATAATCAGGCTGCCCCACTTGGTCAGGCCCATGAACAGGTCGTAGGTTTCCGACTGTTCGTGGATGTTCATCTCGCCTTTGTGGTAGTCGCCCGATTGATGTCCGGCCATTGGATTCGTGTCCCTGAGAAGTCTGTCGTTCGTACTTTTCTACAAAAGCACGGCTTTGCGGTCAACGGCTGATGGACGCGGGCGCTGAAATCGCTTAAAACGGTTGCAAGTGAAATTATAAAAAAGCGCTCCGGATCAATCCGGGCAGGGATGAACGACAGGCGGGTGGGAGAGCCACACGCATGATTTTCGCCAGACTATGATTTTTGCCAGACTCTGGGCGGCGCTGAAGCCCGGCAACACCAATGACGGATCGACGGTGCGTCTCAAGCATACGCCGCTGGAGGACGCCTATGCCTTCGCCATCGGCTGTTCGATGATCGTGCTGGGGATTGTGCTCCTGAAGACCGTGGGGCTGGTTACCGGCGGGGTGGCCGGGATTGCGCTGCTGGTCTCCTATCTGATCCCGCTGCCGGTCGGCGTGCTGTTCATGCTGATCAATGTGCCCTTTTTCATCTTTGCCTATCTGGGCATGGGCCGGGTCTTCATGATCAAGACCATTATCGTCTCTCTGGCCATTATGGGGCTGGCCGTGCTGATGCCGATGGTCGTGCATATCGACTATGTGCAGCCCCTGTTTGCCGCCGTCTTCGGCGGGACGATCATCGGCATGGGGATATTGTCGCTGGCGCGGCACGGAGCCGGGGCTGGGGGGACCGGCGTTCTCTGCCTCTATCTGCAGAAAAAGCGCGGCATCAATGCCGGTCAGACGCAACTGATCATCGACCTTATCATTATGGCGGCCTCGATGTTCGTCATACCGGGGGAGCGGCTATTGTACTCGGTTGTATCGGCGGCGGCCATGAGTCTGGTCATGATGAGCTGGCACCGCCCGGAGCGCTATATCGGGCGGTGAAGATTACACGAGCGCTTCGAACTGGTCGATCAGGCCTTTCAGCCGCTGGCAGCCCATCTCCCAGAAGGCCTTTTCGCGCGGATTGAGCCCGAACGGGTTCAGCGCCTCGACATAGGTCTTTGTCCCCCCCGCCGACAGGAGGTGCGCGTAGAGCGGGGTGAAGGCTTCGGGGTTTTCGCGGCGCTTTTCCATCAGGGCCGACACCAGCAGGTCACCGAAGGCATAGGCATAGACGTAGAAGGGCGCGTGGACGAAGTGGCTGATATAGGCCCACCAGTATTCATAGCCGTCATTCAGCCTGATCGTGGGCCCCAGTGACTCGCCCATCACCTCAAGCCACAGGGCGTTCAGCCGATCGAGCGGCACCTCGCCCTCAAGACGTTCAGCATGGAAGCGTTCTTCGAAGCGGTGGAAGGCGATCTGCCGCACCACGCTGTTGAGGCCGTCCTCGATCTTGCCGGCCAAAAGCGCCTTCTTGTCTTCGGGCGATGCGTCGGCGACCAGATATTCGAACACCAGCCCTTCGGCAAAGATCGACGCGGTTTCCGCCAAAGTCAGTGGTGTATCGGCGAGGATCGAACCCAGCGGCGCGGCCAGAGTCTGATGCACCGCATGGCCCAGTTCGTGGGCCAGGGTCAGCATTTCGCGCCGCTCCCCCGTGAAGTTGAGCATCACATAGGGGTGGTGGCTGGACGACACGGGGTGGGCATAGGCCCCCGACGACTTGCCCTCGCGCGGTTGGGCGTCGATCCACGGCTTTTCAAAAAAGACGGCAGCGCGTTCGGCAAAGTCCGGCCCCAGACGGGCGAAGGAATCGAGCACAATACGCCTGGCTTCGTCCCAGCTATACAGCTTCGGGGCGGCGCTGGTCAGGGGGGCATTGCGGTCCCAGAAATTCAATACCGTCTTGCCCATGACCTTCGCCTTCAGCGCATAGTAGCGGTGCGACAGGGTGGCATAGGATTCGCTCACCGCTTCGGCCATGGCATCGACGGCATCACCATCGACCTCATTGGCCAGATGGCGCGAGGCGGCGGGTGTAGCGAACTTGCGCCAGCGGTCTTCGACCTGCTTTTCAAAGGCCAGCGTATTGAGCGCCAGAGCCAGTACCGGCGCATTGTCCTTCAAGGCCACAGACAGGCCTTCGGCAGCGGCCTTGCGCACAGCCTCGTCAGGCGAGGACAGCCGCGTCAGGGCGTCATTGAGCGTTAGGATTTCGGGTTTCGACTTCGGGCCGATTCTGACGCGCAAACGGGTCAGGGTCTCATCGAACAGGCGCACCCACGAGGCGGCACCGGGCATCTTTTCCAGCAGCAGCTTTTCCAGATCGGCCGACAATTCGTGCGGGCGGTTGGCGCGGATACGCCGCAGCCACGGCCGCCATTTTTGGGCCTTTTCGGTGACGCGCAACGCCTGTTCGATCTCCCAGTCTTCCAACTGGTTCAGTTCCAGCGACAGGAACAGGCTGTCGGTCGAGATCAGCGCCGCCTTATTGCGCAGGTCGGCATCGAGCTTGGCGATCTGCGTATCCTCACGCGCGATGGTCGAAGCGAGGGTGGTATAGGCCATGGCCCCGGCCATGCGGTCCGAGGCCCGCTCATAAAGCGTGGCCGCCTGATCAATCAGCAGGCCCAGCCGCTCGGCATTGCCGCGCGCCGCAACGAAATTGCCCTGAAGTTTCTGAAGCTCTTTCAGCGTAGTGGCGGCGGCCGCGAAATCGGCAGCGATCTTCGGATCGTCCACACCGCTATAGAGGTCGGTCAGGTCCCACACCGGCAGGGTTTGGGACAGGGCAGGGGCGGAATCGGTCAATGCGGGCTTGGTCATGTCTTTGGCTCTAACCAAAACAAAATTCAAAAGCGAGAGGGAAAGCGTTGAAACACAGGTAGGAGAGGCGAGTCTCTCAACGGCACATTAACCTTGTCTCTCAACGGGATTTTCAAGGCTTTGGCTTACAAGCTGTCTCAAAATAAGCCGTGTCCACCTCCGATTGGACCGGTAAACCCGATGAGATGGTGTCCCGAATGGCCAAAACGATCCTGATTTGCGACGACGATCCCACCCAGCGGCGGCTGATTCAGGCCGTTTTGGAACGCGAGGGCTTTGCGGTGGTTCACGCCGAGAACGGACCGCAGGCCTATGATCGCCTGACCACCACCTCCGGCATCGACGCGGTTATCCTCGATCTGGTCATGCCGGGGCAGTCGGGTATCGACACGCTCAAGGACATCCGCGCGGCGGGCATCCGCACGCCGGTGGTGGTGCTGACGGCGTCGGGCGGCATCGACACCGTCGTCAAGGCCATGCAGGCCGGGGCGCAGGACTTCTTCATCAAGCCCGCTTCGCCGGAGCGTATTCTGGTCAGTGTGCGTAACGCCCTGCAGATGGGTGATATGGCTGCCGAGGTGACGCGCCTGAAAAAGCAGGTCACCAACCGCACCTCGTTCGATGATCTGGTCGGCACGTCTTCGGCCATGCAGATGGTGCGCCGTCTCGGTGAACGCGCCGCCCGTTCGGGCATCCCCGTACTGATCCTGGGTGAAAGCGGCGTCGGTAAAGAACTGATCGCGCGCGCCATTCAGGGCTCGTCGGATCGCGCGGGCAAGCCCTTCGTTGCCGTGAACTGCGGTGCCCTGCCGGCCAATCTGGTCGAATCCATCCTGTTTGGCCACGAAAAGGGCTCCTTCACCGGGGCTTCGGAAAAGCACCTCGGCAAGTTTCAGGAGGCCAGCGGCGGTACTTTGTTCCTCGATGAGGTCGGTGAACTACCGCTCGATATGCAGGTCAAGCTGCTGCGCGCCCTTCAGGAGGGCGAAATCGACCCCGTCGGCTCCAAACGCCCGGTCAAGGTCGATGTGCGCATCATTTCGGCCACCAATCGCAACCTTCAGGATCAGGTCAAGGCGGGCCATTTCCGCGAAGATCTCTTCTATCGCCTCAATGTCTTCCCGATCGAAGCGCCTTCCTTACGTGAACGCCGTGAGGATATTCCGGCTCTGATCGAACACTTCATCCGTCGCTTCAATGTCGAGGAGGGTAAGCGCGTGGCCGGTGTGGCGTCGGACGCCATGCAGCTTCTGTGCAGCTACGACTGGCCCGGCAATGTGCGTCAACTCGAAAACACCGTCTATCGCGCCATTGTGCTGGCCGACACGCCGCATCTTCAGGCCTATGACTTCCCGGCCATTTCGGGCCAGCACCTGCCGCAGGCCGCCATGCCCGCGCCGGTGGTGCCCGCAGTCATTGTCGAGCATCAGGCGGCGATGACGAAGCTTGATGCTGGACTTGAGGCTTTGGCCGATCAGCCGGTGAAGATCCTCGACGGCGCAGGACACCTGCGCAAGCTGGAAGACATCGAACGCGACCTGATCGAACACGCCATCAGTGTCTATGCCGGGCATATGTCCGAAGTGGCGCGCCGCCTCGGCATCGGCCGCTCGACGCTCTATCGCAAGGTGCGCGATTGCGGCCTTGAAGGCATGGTCAAGGAAGCCGGCTGATTATTTGAAATCCCTGACCAGGGACTCCGCCACAGGGGCCGGGTGTCCAGGCTTGATAAAGCTCAGGGTCACGCGGCCCACATGCACGCCGAATTTCGACACATCGGCGCGGTTGATGGCCACGCCATCGGCAATAAGGTGCGACCAGTCGTCGAAACGCACCTTGATCGTGCCGCCCTGATAAGGGAGGTTGAGCAGGTACCGGATGCGCAGCGCATCCCCGCCGGTTTCGATGCGCGCCGTTCCGGCCACATCCTGTGCGCGGCCTTCATAGAGGCCATTGCCGATTTTGCGGAAGGTCCAGGTGCGCGTCTGACGCTCTCCGTCGTTCCATAAGAAGCGCTCATCCAGAACGAAGCCGTCGGCCGTCGGCGTGCCGCGCGTCACCACGCTGAAGGTGCGACTGACCTTGCCGCTGCGGTCCTCGAACACGCCATAGGCGCGCGTCTCACCGGTGAAATACGACTCAAGCTCGAAGGACGGTTGCGGGCGGCTATTGTTCGCCACATCCAGCGAGGCACAGCCAGAGAGGCCTCCCGCGCCAACGGTGGTCAGGGCCAGAGCAAACAGAAGGGCACGTGAACGCATCGGAGGCTCCATTGATATCTGATCATCAAAATACGCTATCGGAGACGCTTCAGTTCAGTTTTCCTCATCGGCAGGTTTGACGGCGCGCGCTTTCACCTTCTGACGAATTTCACGCAGCTTGACGCCCTGAAGCAGGGAGAGGGTGCCGTTTATCGCCCCTTTGTCCGGATCGGCGAAGGCGCGGCCGTAGGTCTTTACGCGGTCGCTGACGCTGTCGATAAAGTCGTTTTCCCATTCGGACAAATCGACGCCTGCCTCGGCGGCGGCCTTTTTGGCGCGTTCCAGCGCCCGAAGGGTGCGCTTTTGCAGGACCTTCTTTTCATCGTGCGGGCAGGGGGGCGGTTTGGGCGCAGCCGACCGGGCAGACAGGCCGCCCCGCGATGACAAAGGGGCCTTCGTCTTCAGTTCGCTCTTGCGCGTCAGCCCCTTACCGGGCGTTTTGGATTTGAACGCCATTTGCGCATGACACGCCGTTCAGACCCTTGGGTCAAATAAAAAATCCTCTCCTTTGTCAGGAGAGGATCACCTCACAGCCCGCCAATAGCTGAAAGATAAAGGTCGAGCAGGGTTTCTTCTTCCTGAAGCTTGACCTTGTCCTTCTTGCGAAGACTGACCACCTTGCGCATCACCTTGGTGTCAAAGCCTTCGCCCTTGGCCTCGGCATAGACGTCTTTCAGATCGCCAGCGATGGCGGCCTTGTCTTCTTCGAGGCGTTCGATGCGCTCGATAAACGATTTCAGGCGGCCTTGCGCGGCGGCGGTGATAACGTCGGGGTGAGCGGACTGATCGTCGGCCATGAAACTATCCTTGAAAGGGAAAACGGAGGTCCCGTTCACCATAAACCATGCGAATCACCCGCTCAATACGCCGCGATTCGGCAGCCGCGCCTGAGCTGTGGATGAATTCTGTGGCGGTGATAAACGAGAAAAGCGTCCGGAGCGAGCTCCGGACGCTGGATTCTGTAAGCCCTCAGGCCTAATCGGCGTCGATTAGCCTTGCTTGGCCTTGAAGCGTGGGTCGGTCTTGTTGATGACATAGACCACGCCCTTGCGACGGACGATCTTGCAGTCCCGGTGACGGGTCTTCAGCGACTTCAGCGAGCTACGGACTTTCATGGTCCCAACCTTTGACTAAGTAATGACTGAGGCTTTGACCGAATTCGCGCAGCCCGTGCGGGGGCGAAGCCTTCAAGCCATGTGTGAGGCGGGGTACCTACGCGAAGCGCAGGCACAAGTCAACAATCTGTGAGCGGCTTTTTGCACAATTCACCGGGAAATCCACGCGACCGGCAGGCTTGATCATTTTTAGACTGGTTTAAAATTTAAACCTGTTTATATAATCCGGCGCAACGGCGTTGTGGCCGGGGTCACGCCGGAGGAGGGCGCCATGACACAGGACGGACAATTGACGGAAGGGCCGCGCTTTTATGCGCTGGATGCGGTCAGGGGCGGGGCCCTGTTTTTAGGGGTCGTGCTGCACGCCGGGCTGGCCTATATGTCGCCCCCGGCGTGGGTGGTGGTAGATGCGGCCGCCGACGCGGCGGTCAACCCGCTGTTCTTCACCATCCACATGTTTCGCATGAGCCTGTTCTTTGTACTGGCAGGCTTTTTTGCCCGGCTTCTGTACCGTAAGCGCGGGGCTGCAGGTTTTTTCCTGGACCGTTTAACGCGCGTGGCGGGACCTCTCGTCCTGTTCTGGCTGCCGGTACTGGCGGCGATCATCACCGTGGCCATACTGGCGGCGCTGAAGGCCAATCCGGCGCTGGCGACCCAGCCGCCTGCGCCGCCGCCCGCCCTGACAGCCGAGACCTTTCCCCTGACGCACCTGTGGTTTCTGTACATGCTTCTGCTGCTGTATGCGGTGTGTGTGCCGTTGCGCGGATTGCTGGCCTTTATCGACAGCGGCGGGGCGTTGCGCCGCGCAGCCGACGGCGTGTTTGGCTTTGTCATCCGCTGGGACCTGACGCCGCTGGTATTTGGCCTGCCGCTGTGGTTGCTGATTCAGGTGCAGCCGCAATGGGACCACTGGCTCGGCATCCCGACGCCGGACAAGGGCTTTGTCCCCAATGCGCTGGCCTGCGCTGCCTATCTGTCGGCCTTCGTCTATGGCTGGTGCCTGCATCGCAATGCCGACCGGCTGGAGATAGTGCGCAAGAAAGGCTTTCTGAATCTCTTTTCAGCGGTGGCGTTGACGCTTCTGGCCCAGTCGCTGGGCGGGCATCAGGCCGAAACCGATGCGGTGACGGGCGGCGCGTGGCGGGCGCTTTATTCTGCGGCCTATGTGCTGGGTCTGTGGAGCTGGTGCCTCGGTCTGATCGGAGTCGCCCTGCGCTTTCTCGATCACCCCAGCCGCTTCTGGCGCTACATTGCGGATTCGGCCTACTGGGTCTATCTGGTCCATCTGCCGCTGGTGATGCTGATGCAGTATGCGCTGCTCGACCTGTCGGCCCCCTATTTCGTCAAGCTGCCGCTGGCGGTGTTCGGGACGCTGTTTCTTTCGCTGCTCAGCTATCAGCTTCTGGTAAGGTACAGCTTCATCGGGGCGATTCTGGACGGTCGCAAGCGCGTTTCGCGCAAGCGCCAGCCGCCCGCAACAACCGCTACAGTCTGATTGCTGATCATGGGTCGGGTCTTTTTTAAATCGCGCGCCTCCGAACCGGCGGATCTGGCCTTCGTCAGGTCCTTTGCCGGGGAGGGGCCGCGCGCTCAGGCGTCGGCGGGACTGGTCTTCTTCTGGGCTGGTCTGCTTTATGGGCTTCAGACGCTGGTCTATGCCGCCATTGAGGCGCACTGGCTGAGGATCGTGCCGCCCTTCGGTCTTTGGCTGGCGATCGGCCCGACCCTGCCGTTTCTGGCGGTGATCGGCTATGTCGCCTGGCGCGATCGCAAAGGGAAGGGCGGCGTGGCGACCCGCGCCCTGACGGCCAGCTACACCTCGGCGGGGCTGATGAATCTGGTCATCGCCGTGACCTTCGGGGGGTTGGCCCTGAGCCGTCAGTCCACGGCCATCTGGCTTCTCTATCCCGCCGTCATCTGTGCCATGCAGGGGGCGGTGTGGTACGCCGCCAGCCTGATCCGGCGCAGGCTGTGGCTGGGGATTGTGTCTGCCGGATGGTTCGTAACGACCCTTGCTCTGACTTTGCTGATGTCGCAGGTCGCTGCCTATCTGCTGTGGCTGGGGCTGGCCCTGCTGGGCCTGATGGCGGTGCCGGGGTACGTTATGATGCGGATCGCGGCGCGCGAGGGGGCTATGACGAAGAGTGAACCCGCCACCGGCGCGGTCAGCGACCCGCAGGCGGCGCGTGAAGACCTGGCCTTTATCCAGACTCTGGTCAATCGCGGGGATCAGGTCCAGATGTCCGGCGGCCTTCTGCTTCTGTGCGGGGGCCTGCTCTATGGCCTGCAATGCCTTGTGCACGGGCTGGATATGAGCGGGCGGATCCGGCTGCCGCCCCTGGGGCACCTGATCAATGGCGTCCTGCCGACGCTTCTGTTTCTGATTGTGCTGGGGATCGTCCTGTGGCGCGACCGGCACAAGACGCACGCCAATGCCGGCAGTCGTGCCCTCAATGCGGCCTTCGGAGGTGTGGGCCTCGCCAACCTGTTTATGAATGTGGTTTTCGGCTACACGGCCTTTACCCAGAAGACGTGGCTGATCTGGATGCTCTATCCCATTACCCTGTGTGCCCTGATGGGGGCGGGGTGGTACGTAGCGGCGGTGGCCAAGCGTAAATTGTGGCCGGCTCTTGTCTGCGCCGGCTGGTTTGCTACGGCCTGCCTGCTGGCGGCGCGCGTCGAAACGCCGGGCTATCTGCTGATCCTGTCGGGCGCGCTCGCCCTGCTGATGGCCTTACCCGGCTATCTTCTGATGCGTTTCGACGCCCGCAGGTCGGCGTGAGCGCATGAGCGGCTTTGACGTCAACCGGCTGGATGATGCGATCCACGGCCGCCTGCGGCTGGGGATCATGGCCTATCTGGCCGATGCCGGAGCCGCCGATTTCAACGAGCTGAAAGGCGTGCTCGAAGCGACGCAGGGTAACCTATCGGTGCATCTGTCCAAGCTGGAGGACGCGGGCTATGTCGAGATCATCAAGGGCTATCAGGGGAAGAAGCCGTTGACGCGTGTGAACATCACACCG
>Ga0233424_10002305_pt1 | contig 13954 bp, 8 predicted proteins | sample Watercolumn_Towu_FD_181011 | JGI IMG/M metagenome (GOLD analysis project Ga0233424, IMG submission 181011) | Freshwater microbial communities from Lake Towuti, South Sulawesi, Indonesia - Watercolumn_Towuti2014_125_MG | ecosystem: Environmental > Aquatic > Freshwater > Lake | place: Indonesia...
GCGTTATGTTGTCGAACCGAATCTCAAAGAAGGTAAGGGGGGCTTACGCGACCTTCACACCTTGTTCTGGATTGCCAAATATCTGGCCGGGGCGATCCAGGCACCGGTCCTGCGTGAAAGCCAGAAGGCGCCGGCGGCGGGGGGGTGGGGCGTTCTTGACCCGCTGCTGACTGAAAAGGAACGCATGGCCTTCGTGCAGGCCTTCGACTTTCTGTGGAAGGTCCGCATTCTGACCCACATGACGGCGGGTCGTGCCGAAGAGCGGCTGAGCTTCGATCTTCAGCCGGAAATCGCCCGCCGAATGGGCTATATTGAGGCCGATGGCGAACCGGCCGTCGAACGATTCATGCGCCGCTATTTTCTTGTGGCCAAGGAGGTGGGGGCTTTGACCCGCATCTTCTGCACCAAGCTCGAGGCGCAACAGACCAAACCGCTGCAGCGCCTGACACATTTCTTGCAGTCAGGGCTTCTGTCCCTGACCAAGCCTGACCATCCCGGCCTCATTATCGACGCGGGAAGACTGAGCGTGCAGAGCCCGGACGTGTTCAAAAAGGCTCCCATTGCCATGTTCAAGCTGTTCCGCATGGCAGATCGGCTGGAGATGGACCTGCATCCGGACGCCTTCACAGCGGTGGCGCGCAATCTGAAACTGGTTAATGCGGCCCTGCGCCGTGACAAGGCCGTGGCAGAGGTCTTCTTCGACATACTCGTACGCGGCAAAAATCCTTATCGCACCCTGTCGCTGATGACCGAGACCGGTCTCCTCGGGCGCTATATACCCGAGTTCGGGCACATCGTGGCCCAGACCCAGTTCAACATGTACCACACCTATACGGTTGATGAGCATACGCTGCGCGCCATTGGCATTATTCGCGATATCGAACTTGGGCAGCATAAGGACGACCATCCGCTGGCGACCTCGCTCATTCCCAATCTGGCCAACAAGGAAACCCTTTACCTAGCTATGCTGCTGCATGATGTCGGCAAGGGCGGTGATCTGGGGCAGGAAATAGAGGGCGAAATCGCTGCGCGGCGCGCCTGTGGGCGACTGGGCCTCGAAAAGTGGCAGATCGATCAGGTCGCGTGGCTGGTGCGTCATCACCTCGTCCTGTCTGACTATGCCCAAAAGCGCGACGTTTCTGACCCCGAAACCGTGGCCTCCTTTGCGCGCATCGTTGAAACACCCGAGCGGTTGCGGCAACTTCTGATCCTCACCGTGGCGGATATCCGCGCCGTGGGACCGGGCGTGTGGAATGGCTGGAAGGGCCAGCTGATGCGCGAGCTTCAGGCCGCCACCGAAGCGGCTTTCCGCGGAGGCCGGGGCACCGAAGGTGACGCCGTTACCCAGGTGCGCGAAGAGATCCAAGCGCGCGCCGCCGCCCTTCGCGAGTCGTTGAGCGCCGGGGATGCAAAGATGCACGGTTGGCTTGATACGATGGAAGAGTCCTACCTCTTTGCCTTTTCCGCTGAGGAAATCCTTCATCATGCCCGTCAGGTCTGGAATGGACCCGAAGGCCGCGCCTCTGCGCAGGCCTATATTGATCAAGCGCGCAACGCCGCCCGCTTTTGTATAACGGGCAAGGACCGTCCGGGCCTGTTTGCCGATCTGGCGCGCTGTTTCACCAATATGGGCGCTAACGTTGTGGGGGCTCAGGTCTTTACCTCAACCACCGGTCAGGCGCTCGACATCTTCTATGTGCAGGACGCGCAGGGTAAGCCCTTTGGCCACGATGATCCGGGCCGTCTGCGTCAGATGGAACAGGCTTTGGAAAAGGCGGTTGGCGGCGAAGTGGCCGCGCCTCTGATCCATAAGGCCATCAATGCGCATCGCGCCGCCGCCTTCGCCATCGCGCCGACCGTTGTCTTCGACGATGAATCCAACCCGCAGATGACCATTATCGAGGTATCAGGCCGCGACCGTCCCGGCCTTCTGGCTGATGTGGCTAGCGTGCTGGCCCGCGCACATCTGGATACGGCCTCCGCCCACATCGACTGCTACGGCGAACGCGCAGTCGATGCCTTTTACGTCGTCGATCACTTTACGCGCAAACAACTGACGAAGGCCCAGCGCGAAAAAGTTCACCGCGCCCTGACGGATGTGCTCGATCCGCCGTCGGCACCCACGCGTGCGGCCCCGACGCGGGCACGGGCGTCTGTGGCACGGTAACAGGTGTGCGCGTACAAGACTTAACCTCTTATTGAGGGCCTTGGCTGACAATAGGGGGCGAAGCATACGGGAGTGCCGCCCATGTGGTCAGCGTTTGGTGGAAAAAAGTCTCATAAGACCGATGGTCTGAGTCAGGACCTCCTGACCGCGATTGACCTTAGTCAAAGTCTTATCGAGTTCGACCTTGAGGGGCGCGTACTTTCAGCCAACGCCAACTTTCTCAATCTGATGGGTTATTCGGCCTCTGAGCTAGTGGGCCGGCATCACTCGGCCTTTGTCGATCCGGCTGAGGTTGAAAAGCCGGGCTATCGGCAATTCTGGGCCGACTTAAAAGGCGGCATCGCGCAAAAGGGAGAGTTCCGGCGTCAGACCAAGGACGGGCGGAATGTCTATCTGGAAGCTGTTTATAACCCCATTCTTGATCGCTCTGGTAAGCCTTATAAAATTGTCAAAATCGCCTCCGACGTGACCGCTCGCAAGCTGCGTGACCTCGATCTGGAAGGTAAGGTCGCGGCAATGTCGCGCTCTCAGGCCGTTATTGAGTTCGCTCTGGATGGCACGGTGATTACGGCCAATGAAAACTTTCTGAAGGTTATGGGCTATCGCCTCGAGGAGATAGTGGGTCGGCCCCATCAGGTTTTTGTCATGGAATCCGAACGCAATAGCGCCGCCTACACGGACTTCTGGCGCCGGCTGAAGGCGGGCGAGTTTGTGTCTTCGCAGTTCAAGCGCGTGAATAAGGACGGGCGTGAGGTCATTCTTCAGGCCACCTATAATCCCATACTGGGCATAGACGGCCGACCCCTGAAGATCGTCAAATTTGCCACTGATATCACACCGCAGGCGCAGAAGGATGCTGACCTTTTGAGCCAGGTGGAAGCCATTTCGCGCGCACAGGCCGTCATCGAGTTTGACCTCGAAGGCAAAATTCTCAACGCCAATGACAACTTCCTTAAGGTCATGGGCTATAGGCTGGACGAAATCCGCGGCAAGCACCACCGGATGTTTGTGGATGAGGCCACGGCCAATAGCGACGCCTATCGCGAATTCTGGGTCAAGCTGGTGCAGGGTGAGTTCGTCTCTGCAGAGTTTCAACGTCAGGCCAACGGCGGGCGATCCGTCTATATTCAGGCCTCCTACAACGCCATTCTTGACATTAACGGCAAGCCCTACAAGGTCATCAAATACGCGACCGACGTTACCGCCCGACGCATGGCGCTCAACCGGACGACCGAGTTGTCCCACTCCCTTCAGGATCTGTCGGCAGCGGTTGAGGAGATGGCGGCCACCGGCCGGTCGATTTCCGATACCATGTCGCAAACCAAGGCGGCAGCCGATCAGGCCAATCAGTCCGTCAACGAGGCCGACGACAGCGCCCGGCAGCTGGCCGTCGCGGCAGCGCAGATGGACGGCATCGTCGAGATGATCAGCAACATCACCAGCCAGATCAATCTTCTGGCGCTAAACGCCACCATAGAATCCGCCCGAGCCGGCGAAGCCGGGCGCGGTTTCGCTGTCGTGGCAACCGAGGTTAAAAATCTGGCGACCCAGGCACGCAGGGCCACCGAACAGATTGTCGGTGAAATCGCAGGCGTGCGCGCCTCCTCTGCCGCGGTGGTCAATGCGCTTGATGCTATTCGTTCCACGGTTTCCAATGTCCAGGAGCAGGTCCTGTTCACGGCGGGCGCGGTCGAAGAGCAAAGCGCCACATCTCAGGACATGGCGCGCAACATGCAGATCGCCTCTTCAGAAGCGGAAAACATTGTCCGGGCGGCCTGATCCATATGCGCCGCGTTTCGCGCCGTTCGACGGGTTCCACGAGACGGAACATTTCGTCACCGGAACCTGCCAGATCCCGATCGACCATAACCGATAGTCAGTCATGGCCAGGGCGGCACTACGGACATTGAGCGTGCGCGCCTATGCCGACCCTATCGTTCTCGGCTTCGCCGGGGAGACGATCACATCGGCTGTTGAAGACCCGAAACGATTTCTTCTGCACCAGCGACATGAGACAGCCCTGAGGCTATCGCAAGTGTCCGCCGCAAATAAAATTAGTAACTATCCACATAACAAGTTATTGATTATAATGTAGTGTTTTTGTCAAATTAAAAAACAGTTGGTAATTAGTTTGTTCACCGCACGTACTGTTCTTGGGACTGGGAAAAATAAAGTTGGTAACTAGGTGAGGGTTTTACACAGGCTGTTACCCCGTTCCATTGTAACTGATCCATTCCGAACGATTCCTAAATGTAGGTTAGATAGCCAAGTGTCGGGACTGCCCTCGCGCAGTTCGATTGCGAAGGCACTCAGCATCGATTGGGCTTTTAGCCGAGGCCCTTTCGACATGTTTCCAATTATAGGCGAGGCCGTGTCGCGGGGGTAAATCGGACTTTAGTTTAGAGTTCACTCCTTAATAGAAGCAATTATTTGTTGAACAAATGTATAGTAAAATTATAGAATTACATAAACTTGAAATAAATTTAAAAGTAATAATTATCCAGTACTGCAATTCTGTATAAGAAATTGAAGTTACGAGGGGCAGAGTTTGGCGTGTGGTGCACACGGACGCGGTTAATATGTGTCTCCGGATTCCGCCTTTGGCCCCAAACAGACATCGGCGTCTTCTCCAAAGGGGTAGAAAGCGGACGCGAGGCTGGGGACTGTGGATCTTGCAATTGGCAGAAATCCGCTTGCTAATTTGTCGCTATTTATCCGTTCAACCGAGGGCGAGCGCAGCCCCAAATGGGTCGCTGGCTATAAGGCGAGGCTCCGGCTGCACCCGCGCCCCTTCTTCGGCAAGATGTGCATATCGCAGATTACGAGTGGCGATATCCAGAACTACCGTTTGCACCGTGCACAGCAATGTGGGCGCATGCCGGCAAAGGACGGGGAGGGGGCCTATGTGAAACTGAACTTGGTCATATTGGCACTTCCAAAATAATTTAAGGTTCGATTTTCTCGTGTGCCGCCGTTGAGAATTGAGCGTCAAAAGGGGATTTCACGCAGTGGCTCGTTTGGGTATTCTGATGAACACGACTGAGGCGGCCACAGCGAAGAAGCCCGCGAGAACAAATGCGGGCATGTAGGTTCCCATTTGCTCGCGGATTACGCCGGCTCCCAAAGCCGCGATGGCCGCCCCAAACTGGTGGGCTACCAGAATCCACCCGAAGACGATGGGCGCATCGCGTTCCCCGAAAGACTCGTTAGCCAGCTTCACGGTTGGAGGCACGGTCGCAATCCAGTCAAGGCCATAGAAGACGGCGAAGATCGTAAGACTGACGGGGTCAAAACGGATGAAGGGAAGTGCCAGCAGCGACAAGCCCCGAAGGCCGTAGTACACAGCCAGCAGACCGCGCGGATTATAGCGGTCTGTCAGCCATCCGGATGCTGTCGTACCGATCAGGTCAAAAAAGCCCATCAGCGATAGAAGCCCTGCCGCCGCGACGGGGGCGATCCCGTGATCTCCGCAGAATGCGATCATATGTGTACCGACCAGACAATTTGTGGTCAGTCCGCAAACGAAGAATGTCCCTGCCAAAAGCCAAAAAACGGGTTGCCGGAACGCCCGCGTCAAAGCGTCGATAGCGAGCCAAGGCGTTGCTGCCTGCTTCATCGGTGGGGGCAAGGCACTATCGTCCGTCTCCCCATAACGCCGAACGTTCTGGTTTTCGGGGCGCTCATGCACCAACCAGAGGACTGCTGGAATCAGAACCGCGCAACTGAGGCTAACCGCCAATGCCACTGGCTTCCATTCCAGTCCCGATGACAGCCAGGCCAGTATTGGCAGAAAAACCAGTGCGCCTGTCGCTGTGCTGGCACTTAGAAGGCCCATGACCAACCCCTGCCGCGTGGCAAACCAGCGATTGACGACGGCAGCTCCCAGAACCGAAGCCACTGCACCAGACCCGATCCCGGAGAGGACGCCCCAACTGAGAACATACTGCCACGGTTGCGTCATCCACTGGCTGGCAAATGTCGGGACCGACATGAGCACCAGCCCGCCAAGCATAGTACGCTTTATCCCAATGCTCATCATGAGCGCAGCGGCGAAGGGCCCAACGAGACCGTAGAGCAGTATGCCTATTGCCGCTGAAAACGAAATGGTTGCGCGATCCCAGCCGAAGTGGAATCCCAGTGGCTCCATCATCACCCCGGGCGCGGATCGTAGACAGGCAGAGAATAGCATTGCAAAAAATGTGACCCCCACTACCAACACGGCGGGGTGAAAGCGGGGGGGCATGGTCGGCATCTAAAGCTTCATTCTAAAAGCGCAACATAAAGGCGGGCAAGTGCGGGTATATGCCCGCTATATCGCGGGTATCTACCCGCTGTCAACATTTTGTGCTATGGTAGTGTTGCAAGGAGCCGTTTGATGGAAAATGTGACATGCTATTGTACGAGCCTGCGTAAGGCGGCCCGGAGAATTTCAGCCGTGTATGATGATGCGCTCTCGTCTTTAGGGGTTAACGTCGCACAATTTGCGTTGCTCAGGAATATCGAGAGAAATGGCTACGTTTCACTGACGGAGTTGGGAAACCTCTTGGAGCTTGATCGGTCGACGGTTGGGCGCAATGTCAAGGTCCTCGAACGGATGGGCTGGGTGACGATGGCGCCTGCGACTGACCGACGGGAAACCGTCGTGACAATTGATCAGGCAGGTCAAAAAATCTTGGATGAGGGCGCGCTGTTGTGGGAGCAGGCCCAGGTCAGCGTAGAGGCTAAGCTCGGAGTAGAGAGCGCTACAGGATTGCTGAGGCAACTATCTTCCATATAGGCACTCTGAACCGCACCGGTTTTACCGGAGCGTTTAATTCGTGAGTGGGCTGCGTGATCGCCGCAATGTCGGCTAACGGGCGGACTATCGGCTAGACTTCGTGATGTCCGGATTGGGCGCTCAGATGCCAATATAGCCTCACAAACATGGACCTTAGGGAATCCCTGTTTTCGGCAGTTCTCACGGGTGGTATGCATGCTTTATGGCAGACACTTGTGAAACCAAAAAGTTCTGGCGAGAAGCGCTCAATCGTGCGCGCTGCGAGGTGCGCCGTCTCAAGAGCGGCGGATATCCTGCGAAAACGATTTCGGATACCCAACGTCGCGCGGAACGTGTTCTTATGCAAGGGCTCCCCGAGTGGCGGCAGAGAGACGACCCTCGTCATTTGCCGCTCCCCTATGTGCTCGGTAGTCAGGAAATCACCTCAAAACTCAGGTGGTAGGTAGACGTGCCTCAACTTTCTGCGATGAACCTCAGATATTCGGCCTCGGTCTCAAATTTTGGAAACTCAAATATCTCAAGCTGTCCGTTGTCAAACTCCTCCATGACTTTTTTCAGATCAGGGTGTGTTCGCTCAAGCTGAGCCATTATGTTTTCGCTCGTCCACTCCCCGTTCGACTCACGGACCTCGCTACGCTGTTGGACACGGAAAAAGCCATCATAGGCCGTAAACAGCGGCGTTTTGTACTCCGCACCGCGGTTGCTGGCCTTCTTCAAGAGGGCCTTATCGATGCTGATCGCGGGCATGGGTGATCCTTTCCCCATTGAATGTCCTCCGTCGGCCCCTTTTTTTCCTGTGAAAGTTCACAGGGATGAGATAACTTGGTGAGTGTCAAAAAACGACCCTAGAGCATTCGTCGGCTAAGTTGGTCCGCCGAGTGTTTGGAAGCAAGATTTTTCCTAAACGAAGTTCGGCGAAGCCAAAAGTAGTGCCCACTTTATCGGATTGCGCTCTAACTTTGTCGCCGTTTTAAGTGGCGGGCGATGCAGGATAGCTTCGTTAGTATCTGTTGCCATAATTGGAATTAGAACGGGCTATGCTGGGGGCATCTCAATTCGACCGGGCCACGGCGACCTATGGGCTGGCACACTTCGGTAAAAGCCTCTTCTGGTTTATAAGCGAAATTCTCTTCGCGTTTTACCTAAGTGAAATCTGCCATGTGCCCGCTGCATACATGGGCATTATCCTGGCCGTCGGGTTGCTATGCGGGGCCACCGCGGATGCCTGCGTCGGTAGGTGGTTCACATTTAACCTCTCGAACGCCAATGGCGCCGGACGCTTGCAACTCACCGGGGCTTTTGCCAGTGCCATTACAATCGTCTTGTTTTTCGCGACGTCAATCGTTCCCGAAACGCTTCGGGTCTTCTATGCGACAGCGCTTAGCATCTGTTTTCGGGGATGTTATGCGCTCTACGATCTTCCACAAAACGCGCTCATGAGCATAGCCACTGTTTCGGACACTGCCCGATCTACAGTGGCCACCACGCGTGCCTTTTTCAGTGGTTTGGCGTCATTCATCGTTTGCCTCTCGACAGGATATCTCCTTTCTGAAGATGGTGATAGCAGCGCAACCCAACGCTTTATCTCCATTGCCTTCGGTGTCAGTCTGATTGCCGTTCTGTCGGCATTCATACTTCAGCGTCAGCTCAGGAACATTCCGGGAGCCGGTATTCAATCGCCGGAAAAAGTACCCCCAATGTCGAACACCCGATCTTCCAATTTCCCCTCAGCAATTTGGATAATTGTTGGCATGTGCCTGGCTACGGCCATGTCCGGCTCGGTCTTCAATAAACTTGAGCCATACTACGCAGCCTATGTCATCGACACGCCCTTCTGGGGCGGCATAACTTTGGCGGGCCTCGCTGCAGGCCAAACCGTCTCACAGCCGGTTTGGGGGTATGTTTCCCGTCGGGTCAGCCGACAACAGCACATTTGCTTCTGTGCGGGCATGATCATCGTTTCTGCGGGTCTGTTCTGGTTATTCGCCGGCCTCCCGACAGTCGTTCTCCCCTGTGCCGTCTTGTTGGGGGCAGCCTTTGGGGGAATGGGTATGGTGCAGTGGGCGACCTTCGCTGACCAGGTCGCTAAACTTCCGGCATACCAGACTGGGCGCGCCTTCGGAGTGCTTACGGCGGCCATCAAGGGTGGGCTCGCCGTCACAGTTTTATCGGTTGGTTTGGGATTGAGGGCGTTCGATTACAGGGGGACGCAAAGCGGGGGGGTAGTGGCGCTCATGTGCCTATCCGTGATCACCGGCGCCTCCATTGTCCTGGCCCTTGTGCACCTCCTGAGCCTTCGCAGGCTATGAGACGGCAGCAGCTCTGAAACTGGCCCACGGGCCCGTGATGGCGAGCGTAAAACCCGGCCATTGCACATTGACGAAAAGCGTTGAACCGTCGGGTGAGAAACAGGCGCCAGCCCATTCCCCGTTACCTTTGAAGACATTTCTGGCAAAGGTGGCAACCTTACCTTCCGGAGTGACGATCCGCAGATGGTTTTGCAGGGTGTCTGAGTAGCGATCCTCGCAAACAAACAGATGCCCCCACGGGGATACGGTCAGATTGTCACCATAGTCAAAGACCTTTTCGTTTATGGATTCCAAAAACAGGCTCACGACTCCAGGCCGGTCTTTCTCATTTGCTTGTCCTTCGTGTGGGCTGGGCGCGTATCTCAGTATCTGACCACTCCCGACGGCTCCGCCAGCGGTCGCGCAAATGAAGACTTCGTTGTTGCCAAAGTGTATGCCTTCCCCACGGCAAACCTGTGCCGCGCCGGCCTTAAACCCCCGATAGCGTAAATCATCGTTCGGGTTCTCCACGTCATCCAACGGGATCCAGACAACTTCAAACCGTTCACCCGCGCGCCACAGCGCATCTTTACGATTGCTCGTATCGCAACCTTCCGGGTGGGCCTTCAATCCCATGGCTTCAAGCCGCCCGCCTTTTTTGAGATCGGATCGATCATCGGGCAGATAGCGGTAGAATAAGCCATCTTCCACATCCTCGGTCATATAGGCAATGCCCGTGCGCGGATCGATGCAGGCCGCCTCGTGTTTGAACCGGCCCATCGCCCGGATAGGCAGGGGATCAATCAGGCCGCGGCTGTTAGACGGAACTTCGAAGACGTAACCGTGATCCTTGCCGACGCCCTGCCCTTTACGCAGAACACTCTCTTCACAGCTTAGCCAGCTCCCCCAGGGGGTCGTGCCACCGGCACAATTGGTCGTGGTGCCAATAAGGGACTGGTGCTGGCGGATGACTTTGTTTTTCTTCAGATCGTAAACGACGGTCGTTGTACCGCCGCCCAGCGGTAAGCCGGAGTCCTCGAAATCATAGACCTTTGTTTTGTCCAGACGCTCAATAAGCCGTCCGTTCATTCCAAGCGAACCAAAATCCCTGTGTTCGGGCAGGAGTTCGTGATTGCGGACCAGTATGATCTCGTCGCCTTTTCCAGGGAAGCACCCCATGCCGTCAAATACGTGCGGTACCAGAAGGCCATCGTCCATCGTTTCCCCCGCCTGGGAGATGATGCGGTAGGAAAATCCTGGCGGCAAATCGACAATCCGCGCCTTGTCTTCCCTCAAAGGTCCGTAACCTTCGACCTCATTGTAATAGCTGGCGCGATGGGTTTCGACCGCAAAAGCTTTGGTGAGACCGCAGAAGGCGAGTGTGCCTGCCGCACCAAAACTAAGGGCGCTGCGTCGAGAGATTTGCATGGGCTGAATCCTCCGTTCTAAATTTGAATTCCGTTTAAATCATTTAAAATGATTAAATGCACCCGTCCATCAAGTCAATTATCATACATTTGAAAATATGTTGCACTTTTGACGCAATGAGAATTTTATTAAATATAAACAGTGACATAATTAGGGGGATTCCGATTGCTTTGGCCTCGCAGATGGCCTCGAAAGTGGTGCTTGTGTCGCGGAAACTCAAAAGCCTCTTGCCATCATGTGGTCGATATCATAATTATTTCACATAAAATGAATAAATGGGAGTTGCGCTATGAAGGGACATAAAATGCAATCCAGAACGTTCAAACTTGCTTTGCTGGTTACCGTGGCCTCCGGGGTTTTCACGACCCATCCGTCCTCCGCCAGGGCCCAGGAAACACCCAGCACACCCGTGGCCGAAGAGACCGTCATCGTCGTCACCGGTCAGCGTCTTTCGAACTTAAAATCCATTTCACAGAAGCGGAAAAGCGACTCGATCATCGAATCGGTTTCGGCAAATGAAGCCGGCAAGTTGCCTGACTTTAATGTCGGCGAGGCTCTTCAGCGTGTTCCCGGCATCAACGTATGGTCCTATCAGGGAGAGCCCAGATTCATCACCATGCGGGGCTTCAACGCGAATTATAATGGCACCACTTTCGACGGTTTCCGCTTGGCCTCCCCAGACCCGGACGGCCGCAAGATGTTCATGGACATGTTTCCATCAAGCTTCGTCCAGCGGATTGATGTTGTTAAATCCATGTCTCCTGATCGATCTTTGCACGCAGTGGGCGGCTCGGTAGATTTCGTTGCCCGATCCGCAAGTAAGTCGGATAACATGTCACTCGATCTGTCCGGAAAATTGGGTGAATATCTTCAGTCGGCAGACCATGGGGGACGCACCCCTTCGAAAGAAGTTGAAGGAACCTTATCCACTCGCTTTGGCGACCATAAGCAGTTTGGCGTGGTGGTGAATGGTTCTTATTGGGGGCGCAAACTTGAGATCGCACAGATCGAAGGTGGTGGACAATATTATTGGTATACAACCGCAGGCGCTAGAACCGTGCCGTACGGAGGCAACGGTTATGCTGTGCCCTCTGAGCGTCGTTGGTACATTTATGACAACGATCGGAAGCGTTCCAGCCTTACCACAAAGTTTGACTGGCAGATCAGTGAGAAGCTCAGCGCCCAGACCAACCTTTTCTATTTCAAGCAGTCTGAGTATTCGCCCCGCAACGAAGTTACAGCCGCAGTGCCGACTTCAGCAACGAATACTGGCCAGACAGAGACTGGCGGCACACTCAACAACATTACACAAACTGTGCAACGCGGAGACCTGACATTTAATCGCGCGGTCTATGGAAACAACTACACACTTTCGTACAATCCAACCGCTGTCGATAGCCTCATTTTCCGTGCAGGTCACTCACTAGCCACGTCTGAAAACCCTCAAATCTGGGACAATTTCAACCAAAGTGGGCTGACGTATAACTACTCAATCACCGACCCTGTTGTCACGTTTACACCCGTCGGGTCGAACGCAACGGACTATACCAAGTACAAGCTCAACTACCATAGAGATGAAAACCAGCTCATCCGCGAGAGTGTTGTGGATTTGGGCGCCGACTATGCACATGGCATGAAAGAAGAGGGGTTCGGTTTTAAACTCGGTGTGGCTTCGACCGAAACCAACCGGCGGAATGATTTTTATCGTACCAACTACACGTTCGCGTCTGCGTCCGGCGCGTATACCCTGGCCAGTGTCATTTCGAACCGCAATCTTTGCCCTGCTAACTGCCGTGGAAATGAGTTTCCTGTTCTTGACGCAGGTTTGGCTGGACAGGCCTTTGCTACCAACAAGGCTTCAATGGTCGCCACATATGATCTGACGACCTCCAACAGCTCAAAATACGCGGTCGATGAAACGATCAGGTCCGCATACGCAATGGGCCGGTATCAAGCCGATAACTTCACCGTCTTATTTGGAATTCGGTCAGAAACGACATCATATCTAACCACTGGAAACAGGGCGTCCACGTCTACATCAGGCACGCCGGCCGTGACCACAACTGTGTGGACGCCGGTGAGCTTGAAGCGGAGCTATTCCAACACCATGCCGTCCGTAATCCTTAACTACAGTCTATCTTCAAACCAGAAGTTACGTGCTGCCTTTAGCCGCGCTCTTGGACGGCCTGCGTACACAGATATGGCAATCCGCGGTGAGGTTCTGAATACTACCACTTCAACGCCGACATTGTCTCGTGCCAATCCAGATATCAAGCCGCGGGTGAGCGATAATTACGATGCTTCATACGAATGGTACTTTGATGGCGGCGAAGGCATTTTGTCCGTTGGGGCTTTTTACAAAGTCATTAGCAACGAGCTTTTCACATATGGTCAGAACGAGACAATCGATGTGAATGGGACGCCTACTCAGGTACTGGTCACCCAGGCCAGAAACTCGGTTGACGACGCGAAAGTGAAGGGCTTGGAAGTGAACTTCGTCAAGCCACTCACCTTTCTCCCAGCACCGTTCGATGGACTCGGCGTTTCGTTCAATGCCACCATTATGGATGTAGACTGGCCCATTACTCTGGCAAACGGGTCGACGGTAAAAGCAAAGACACTCCCAGAACAAGCCGAAAATGCATATAATCTCACCGTCTTCTATCAAAAAGACAAATGGTCAGGACGAATCGCTCTTAACCACACGGGCACATTTTGGGACACGCGCTTTTCGAACCTGACGAACGCGACAGAGTACTATCGAAATAGGTTTTTCGTCCCGTCCAATCGCCTAGACCTTCAAATCAAGTACGAGGTTAACGATAGGTTAAATGTGTCGTTGGACGGGCAGAACATAACTGACGTACCTTGGCAGACAGCTATTGGTCGAGATCAAGAAATCTTCCACGTTCATGCCGACATGGCGCCCGCAGTGTTTTTGGGCGTGTCCTACAAGGTCAACTAAATTTTCAAGATCTCCGAGCCTCCCTAGGAGATTTCTCTAGGCTCCCCCCGCGAACTTGCGTGATCTCGTGGGGGAGCCATCTTTTGCTATCCTATAGAGAAATTAGTTTTCAGGTTCGTCCCTCGGTCTGATCTCGTAAAAAATTGCTTCATAACTGGACCCTACTAGCAGGTCATATCTCGAATTGGCGATGTTCAGTATGGTTTCATCTAAACCCAGCCAGGTCTCATCAAGGTAATGTCTGGCTGGGCTGTTAACCCGCACAGTCAATGCACAGAGTGTAAAATGTTTCAAAATCGACGCGATCTCTTCAAGTATGCCGGCGGGGC
>Ga0233424_10002307_pt1 | contig 13941 bp, 15 predicted proteins | sample Watercolumn_Towu_FD_181011 | JGI IMG/M metagenome (GOLD analysis project Ga0233424, IMG submission 181011) | Freshwater microbial communities from Lake Towuti, South Sulawesi, Indonesia - Watercolumn_Towuti2014_125_MG | ecosystem: Environmental > Aquatic > Freshwater > Lake | place: Indonesia...
GTTGGCTTTTTGATTGTAGCGCTCATGTCACCTATACTCAGTTCCATCGCAGACTATAAAGGCAATAAGAAAGCTTTTATGCGTTTTCTGCTTACATTGGGATCAGTCAGTGTGATGGGGTTTTATTTCTTCAAAGCAGATACATTATTATTAGGCACCATTCTGCTGATCATAGCAACGGTAGGCTATTGGAGCAGCCTAGTATTTTATAACAGCTACCTGCCGGAGATAGCAGCCCCCGAAGACAGAGACAGAGTCAGCGCCAAAGGGTTTGCTTATGGTTATATCGGAAGTGTAATTCTGCAGATCATAGGTTTTGTATTGCTTTTGCTGATGGGAAAAGCAAATGAGCCCTTAGCTGTGCGCATTACATTCATCCTTGTTGGTCTTTGGTGGCTGGGTTTTGCGCAGATCACACTTAAACATATGCCAAAGGGGAAACCGGCTGGCGAAAAAAATAACAAAAGCGTTTTCAGTAACGGCTTCCATGAATTAGGCAAAGTATTCAGGCAGGTAAAGGCTATGCCGGTTCTTTGGCTGTTTCTCTGTTCGTTCTTCTTTTATAATATGGGTGTTCAGACCATCATGCTTATTGCCACAAACTTTGGAAAGGAAGAATTGCAGCTTGATACGACCGTGCTGATCGTAACTATAGTTATTATACAATTGGTGGCCATCGTCGGCGCAATTGCGATGAGCCGCTTATCTGACAAGTATGGCAATTTCAGGATCCTGATGCTGGTTATCGGCCTATGGATCGCCGTATGCCTGTATGCTTACTTCTTTCTGTCCAATAAATGGCAGTTCTTTGGCATTGCGTCTGTAGTTGGCCTGGTGATGGGTGGCATACAATCACTCAGCCGGAGTACTTACAGCAAACTGATGCCGCCAACAAAAGACACTGCATCTTTCTTTAGTTTCTTTGATGTGACAGAGAAAATCGCCATTGTAGTAGGCATGTTCAGTTTTGGATTTATCACCCATATTACAGGAAGCATGCGAAACAGTATTCTCGCTTTACTATCATTCTTTGTACTTGGATTGATCATTATGGTATTTGCCTATAGCAAAACAAAGAATTATAACCTGATAGACTCAGAAAAATGAAGCTCTATTCCATCAATACCGGCTATTTCAAACTCGACGGCGGCGCCATGTTTGGCGTGGTGCCCAAAAGCATCTGGAATAAAATCAATCCTGCCGATGAAAATAATATGTGCAGCTGGGCACTTCGTTCATTGCTGATTGAAGATGGCAACCGGTTGATGCTGGTGGACAATGGCATGGGTGATAAGCAGGAGGCCAGGTTCTTCAGTTACTATTATATGCACGGCGATGATACGCTTGATAATTCGCTGGCCAAGTATGGTTTCAACAAAGATGATATTACGGATGCATTTCTTACCCATCTGCATTTTGATCACTGCGGGGGCAGTATCGCAAGAGCAGCCGAAAAATTAGTCCCCGCTTTTAAGAATGCAACATACTGGAGCAATAAAGAACACTGGGACTGGGCCGTGAATCCTAACGAAAGAGAAAAAGCTTCATTCCTGAAAGAAAATATTTTACCAATTGAAGAAAGCGGCCAGTTGCAGATGATTGAGGTAGCTTGCCCATCCAAAGGCAAATTGGGAGAAACGTCTATTATGGAAAACATTTCTGTTCGTTTTGTGAGTGGCCATACAGAAAGCATGATGTTGCCACAGATAAAATACAAAGGCAGAACTATTGTATTTATGGCCGACCTGCTCCCCTCGCAGGGGCACTTACCGCTTCCATATGTAATGGCATATGATATGTTTCCGCTGACGACCCTGAATGAAAAAAAATCATTTCTGAAAGAAGCCCTTGAAGGAGATTATATCCTTTTCTTTGAACATGACCCCGTGCACGAATGCTGCACCCTGCAGCAAACCGAAAGAGGCATCAGGCCGAAGGAATTCTGTAAATTAGAGGAAATATAAAACCCTTTCTCGGGTGGGGCTTGGGAGGCTTTATTTTCTTTTAATAAGCGATGTCAACGGATGCCGGAGATTATGATGGCTCATCATATCAATCTTTACTTTTCCGACCACCAGCGGGCTTTCTATCCTTACCGGAATATGATTCATATCATCGGTGACCCACACCGTCATTTTTTCACCACCTTCGAATATCTGGCCTTTCAGTAAAAGTGGTTTTATTTTGATGGCTTTGAATTTTCCATATTTGGTTTTTATTTCTTCCTTGCCAACATAACGGATATACATATTGAATACTTCATTATCAAGGAACATGGAGAAAGGAATCTTATCCTCTGGCTTTAGTTGTGAGAGATCAAGGTTGCGGGTATAGTACATAGCGCTCACCACATCCTGTACACAGTCCGGCACTTTGAACACCCCATCAGTTGTTATTGCCGTATTGGCGGTTTTATTGAATGTGATGTTCTGGTATTTCTTATAACCCCCTTCGTTCACATTGCGGATAAATTTCAGCGGCTGCATGGTGGCCGTGTCAATATAGGTTTCATACCTATCCCTCACTTTGTAGATCCAGTCGTAGGAAGGATTTGTTTTCCCTTCGCCGGTAATATGATACACCGGCCGGTTATTGATGGTTTCCAGCTTGCTGGTAACTGTGGCATTACCGGCATTTAGATAAATACCCGCCACGGCATAATACACGGTGAACACCACTTCCTCCTCCACATTAAAGGACACGTTGCGGATGCCGCAAAAATTATCCTGCGGTGCAGAGGTGTTTGTTTTAATAGAAAAGCTGAACAGCGCCAATACCAATGGAGTTAATAGTTTAATTCGTTTCATCTTTATTTCTATGTATTTTTTTAATACTTACAATTAATAAGCTGCCGGTGATGGCCGGCACGATAAGGTTGATAAACCAGATGCCCGTTGCTGTGAATCCTATTCCCAGTTTATTGCTGTTATACAACATCATTATAGTTGTTATCACTATTCCCCGCTGCACCAATTCGGTAATGGTGATGGACGGTATCACTGCCATTACAAGGAACGAAACACTCACCGCCCAAAAAGCCTGCCACCATAATACCTCCACCGCAAATAAATGAAACAGCAGGTAATACTGCACAATGAAAACTGTAAACCGCAACGCTGATAATGACAAAATCCGGAACAGTAATGTTGCATTGAAATCTTCCAGGGCTCTTACCAGGTAAGCAAAGCGGCTGCTTCCCGGTAAACGGTCGATCCATTTTATAATCCATGACAACCGAAAATAAAATAGTGTTAAAACTATTAATGCAGCAAGCACACCATATATAATTACCTGCATCCACATCGGGGAAATAAGTTGAGCTGATTCAATTTTATTTTTCATTACCAGCAAGCCGATACCACCCATAAGCAAGGTGATGATAAGCTGGCTGATGCTGCCAACGATAGTTATAGAAATTGTTTTGAGCCGATTGCCTTCATCCATGTACAATACCCTTCCAAGGTATTCGCCAACACGATTGGGCATGCTCACTGAAAATGAAGTTCCGGATAAAACAGCTCTGAATGCCTTCAAAAAACTTAATTGCTGAATTGATCTCACTGATATTTTCCATTTGATAGTTTCGATAGACCAGTTGATGATCATCAAAAAAACAACGGCAACAAGATTCCATACCAAAGAGCTATGCAGTGATGACCGGATGTTCTGCCATGCTTGTTCGAGATCCGGTTGCTTTTTTACCTGCCGGTAAATAGACCATGAAAGCCATACAAAGAGCAAAGGCCCGAGAAAATAATTGATGAGGATTTTAATATTTTTGTTCAGTTTCATTCACCTGACCCGCTAAAAACAGGGTCTTGTAAAAATACATTCCCCTTTGCAAAAGCATGATAAAATAATCCTTGGCATTGATCCGGGTACGCTGATAATGGGATATGGGTTAATAGCAGTAAAGGGAAATCATGTTTCCGTACTGGAGCTGGGTGTATTAAAACCCGGAAGGATAAAGGACAGTTATAAAAAACTGCAACTTATTTTTAATACCGTCAGCGGTCTCATTACCAAATACCAGCCCGATGAATTTGCCATTGAAGCTCCTTTCTTCGGAAAGAATGTACAGAGTATGCTGAAGCTTGGCCGGGCACAGGGAGTGGCTATTGCAGCAGCCATGCGGCATGGATTGGAGGTGACGGAATACTCTCCGAAGAAAGTAAAACAATCGGTGACAGGAAATGGTAATGCGGCGAAAGAACAGGTGATGAAGATGATGCAAACTTTGCTGTCGTTCAAAGCAGACCCCAAACATTTTGATGCTACAGATGCACTGGCGGTGGCCATGTGCCATCATTTACAAAGCTATTCATTGATGGGGAAAATTTCAAAGGGAGTGAAAGGCTGGGATGAATTTATTAAGAAGAATCCGGGGAGGGTTTTGAAGAAATAAACCAACTCTGTGGTAAAATTATAAATTCGCTAATATTTTTTTTTGCGCCTGCTTCAGGCTCTCATTCGATACTTTTGGCTTAGATTGAGTAAAGTTTAAATCGCTGGCAGAGCTAACAGGTACCAAATGTAGATGTGCATGTGGTACTTCCAGGCCAATTACAGAAATGCCACAGCGGTTACATTTGAATGCTTTCTCAATGGCTTTAGCAATGGGCTGGGCAAACAACAGCATTTCACTTAAGTATTCAGCAGGCAGGTCAAATAAATTATCTACTTCTGTTTTGGGTACTACCAGAACATGTCCTTCCCGCAAAGGAAAGATGTCGAGAAAGGCAAAGAACTTTTCATTCTCCGCAATTTTATAGGAAGGGATCTCGCCTGCTATGATCTTTGAAAAAATTGTCATACCACCAAAAAGTTTTGTTTTAAGATTTAAGAATGCAGATTTAATATATCTCCATTTCACATTACAAAACTACACTCTCAGATCGGCAATAAAAAAGATACCCCGGTTAAACCGGGGGATGACGAAAAGCTATTGAAATAACATCTATGCTGATATTTTCTCAATCTTGAATTTCAAAACTCCGGCAGGCGCCTGTATCTCTGCTGTATCTCCCACTGCTTTTCCTAATATTCCTTTGCCGATGGGTGATGTAACAGAAATTTTTCCTGTCTTCAGATCAGCTTCTTTTTCACTTACGATCTTATAGGTAACCTGTTTCTTTGTTCCCAGGTTTGTGAGAGTTACTTTGGTAAGAATGGAAACTTTGCTGGTATCAATGCTCGATTCATCAATGACCCTGATATTAGCCAACGAACCTTCCAGTGCTGCAATTTTTGCTTCCAGCAAACCCTGTGATTCTTTTGCAGCATCGTATTCAGCATTTTCTTTCAAATCGCCTTTTTCCCTTGCATCAGCAATAGCCCGGCTGGCAGCGGGCCGATCCACCATTTTCAATTTTTGCAGCTCTGCTTTCATTTGCTCCAGTGTTTCTTTCGTCACATATTGAATGTCTGCCATAATCACTTCTTTTAGTAAAAACAAAAAAAATAACAACGCCTCAGTAGGAGCTGAAGCGTTGCTTAGTACTGTAAAGATAGAAAACTATCCAGAAAGAAAAAAACCTTTGTTACCTGCGTCTGAATTCATATACCCTGTCGTTGCTATACCAATATTGTTCCGCCCTGATTGTGCGCCAGTCGTTTCTGAAATGAAAGTCATCAAACTCCCACTCCAGTCTTTTGTTTTGCTGAAAATTTACGAGACTGATATGCAGGTACCACAGATATCTTGTTTCCCATTCCCCGCTGCCTGAGTTATAATAACGCCGGTTTTGCCTGTCCGACCGCCAATAACCGGTAAGCGTATCGCTTCCGTCTATATAAGTGGCATTGCCATTCTCTGAAAAAGTGAAAATGCCGTTTTCATAGCCGGTCTGAAAATAATCACGGTTAAATAATTTTTGTTTCCAGGCATTTTCAAGCTGCCAGCTGCCGATGATACGGTCATCAATGTCTTTGGAGCAGGATGAAAATAAAAAGAAAGAAATGATAACAAATAGCAGCGTATAATTTCTCATAAAAACAATTTCCTGTTTTGCCGAAATAATTATGCCATTAGAAAAATGAATTTGTTTTTTAACAAGGAATTGCCGCTGTCAAAGCTTTATCTTTTGTAAAAGCACTTCTGCCATTTTATAAGATGCTTCATAGCTATAACCTGCTATGTGCGGAGTGATGATAACATTGGGCTGATCCAGCAACCAGTGAAGTTGCTCCTTTTCTATCGGGGTATAAGTATCCAGTTGTTCATTTTCGAGTACGTCGAGTCCGGCTCCGGAAATTCGATTCTCTATCAAAGCATTCACAAGATGTCCGATCTTAACCACTTTGCCACGGCTGGTATTCAGAAACCATGGCCTTCTTTCCAGTGCATCAAAGAATCGCTTATCCCCCATATAAAATGTTTCATCTGTAAGGGGTACATGAAAACTTACGACATCGGCGTAACGGCATATTTGCTCCAGGCTGACTTCTTTAATATAATCGTGGGCAAATCCAACCCTGTATTTATCATAAGCCAGCACCGTCACATCAAAAGGCTGTAGCAACCGGGCAAAGCTGCTGCCGGTATTTCCAAAACCAATAATGCCAACCGTTTTACCATGTAATTCTGTTCCCCTGTTTTCATCACGCCGCCACATTCCTTTCATAATTTCATTATTAGAAGAATGTATCTTATTCATCAGCGCCAGCAGCATACCCAGCAGGTGTTCGGCTACTGCATTACGGTTGCCTTCGGGACTGCTTTCACATTTTATTCCCTTACTCTCTGCATAAGTTACATCGATCAGTTCCATGCCACTGCCCAGGCGGCCGATCCATTTTAATTTCTTTGCTTTATCGATAAGGACCCGGTCCACATTGAGCCTTGTAGTCATCACCAACCCTTCTGCATCCTGAATGGCATGGCCGAGTTCATCATAGCTAATAGCCGGTTCATGCAGCACCTCGTATCCTTTCAGCTGAAGGGTTTCTATTAAATAAGGATGCGCCTTGCCGCTGATGATTATTTTTTTCATTTACCCATGCCCCCTAAAGGGAAATTAACATTCATTTTATAAGTTAGTTTAGCAAATTGTTCGACTGTTAGCTGTTCTGCCCGTTTATTAAACAACTGGTCCTCCAGTATCGCTGCATCAAATAAATTTTTTACTGCATTGCGCAATGTTTTACGGCGCTGGTTAAATGCCGTTTTCACCAATAAAAAGAAAGCCTTTTCATTTTTCATATTTGCAATTTCTTTCCGTGGCAATAACCGTATCACACTGCTTTTTACGTTGGGTGGGGGTTGAAAACATTTTTCATTCACATCAAAAAGATATTCCACATCAAAAAATGCCTGCACCAGCACACTGATAACACCATAGGCCTTGCTTCCTTCTTTGGCAGCCACCCGTTGTGCCATTTCTTTCTGAAACATTCCAATGCTACATTCCACATCATCCTTCCATTCCAGTATCTTAAACAGTATTTGTGAAGAAATGTTGTAGGGGAAATTTCCGATCACAGTAAATTTTCCGGTAAATGGCTGCGGGATATCCAAAAAACTCTGATGGATGATCCTACCTTTCAATGAAGGGTAAGTCGCCTGCAGGTAAGTTATTTTTTCTTCATCCAGCTCCACGGCCTTAAAATCAATATTATTTATTTCCATCAGGCATTTTGTTAAGGCGCCGCCACCAGGGCCTACTTCCAGTAATTGTGCGAAGGAATGCTGTTGCAATGCAGCCACCATCTTGCGGCTGATATTTTCATCTTTCAAAAAATGCTGGCCCAGTGATTTTTTCAGGGTGAACATAGCTGCAAATGTAGTAGATACATCCGCAGCCATGAAAGAATGCTTCGACAGGTTTTTTGCTTTATTATTTTCTCATTACCCAGTATCCTGTTGTAATTACTACATGCCCGAAAGGTAAATCCGAAGAAAAAGCCTGAAAGCCTGCTCCGGCGGGAAATCATTATTTTTACCACAACTATAACTGTATGAACTTAAAAAAACCTGTTATTGGCATTAGCTGTGGTGATTTGAATGGTATCGGCATTGAATTGATCATCAATACATTTTCAGACAATCGTATACTGGAGCAATGCACTCCCGTGATATTTGCCTCCAATAAAGTCATCAACTTTTATAGGAAATCGCTGCCGGAGATTAGTTTCAATTACCAAAGCACCAGGGAGTTCAACCGGGTAAATGCAAAACAGGTCAACCTCTTCAATTGCTGGGAAGAAGAAGTGCCGGTAAATCCGGGTCAACTCAGCGATGTAGCAGGCAAGTACGCCGTTCTTTCCTTACAGACTGCGGTAGCAGCGCTTAAGCAAAAACAAATTGACGGACTGGTAACTGCACCTATTCATAAAAAAAATATCCAGTCACCGGAATTTACTTTTACCGGTCATACTCCCTACCTGAAAAGTATTTTTGGAGTAAATGATGTTGTGATGATGCTGTGTGCAGGAAAATTCCGGGTGGCATTGGTAACTGAACATTTGCCAATAAATGATGTAGCAAAAAATATCAGTAAAGAAAAAATTATTAGCAAGCTGAACATCATTCATCAAAGCCTGCAAAAAGATTTTGGAATTGAAAAACCCAGAATAGCTGTATTGGGGCTCAATCCTCATGCTGGCGATGAAGGATTGATCGGGAATGAAGAAGAAACAATCATTAAACCTGCAGTGAAAGAAGCAAAGAATAATAACATGCTTGTGATTGGCCCTTATAGCTCTGACGCATTTTTTGCTCGCCGTGGATTTGAAAGATTTGATGCGGTACTGGCAATGTACCACGATCAGGGCCTGATACCGTTTAAAGCATTAGCTATTGGCGAAGGTGTGAATTATACTGCCGGTTTGCCGGCTGTAAGAACTTCGCCGGATCATGGAGTGGCTTTTGACATTGCTGGTAAAGGCAAAGCCGATATTTCATCATTTGTAGCCGCTGTTTTTGAATGTATTGATATTATAAACCGGCGAAATGAGTATGATGAGAACCGGAAAAACCCGCTGAAAAAAGTAACGCCGGCAATTCTGGCCAATGCCGTAGATGAAAAGATTGACGAGCAGTAAACACTTTATTCAAATACTGAATCCAGTACGTCTTTATTGATCAAATAACCTGAATAGCTGATCTCAACTGTTCCCTTTTTATTTTTTGCAGCATCCTTATTGTCCTTATTGGTACCATTGTCATAATCAATAGTAATGCCTTTAGGTAATTTATATTCTCTTGTATTAAATGTGAGGTTAACCTTATCCGGCAAACCATATTCAGCGTAGTTCTTATAAGTCAGCAGAAGTTCATACGTTCCATTCTCTTTTGTGCTTATTACTGACTTTAAGACCAAACTCTGCTTTTCATCAATATACAAAGTGGCACGGGTAATATTTTCTTCATCACTCAGAGGAAATATTTTTACAATTTTGCAGTCTGTGCCATTGATTTTATCCGTACCTCCATCGATTGCTTCATAATTGTTTAAACCGAGCACATTATTCAGGTTCACATTCACAGATCCCTTTGGAATAAAAGAAATACCGGTTTCATTTTTAATTTTCAGTTTATCCGGTTTCTTATAATAAATCTTTATAGTAGCAACCGGAGCTTTAATAAATAAAACATTTGTTTTCAGCTTTCCATTGGCTGTATAATCATTTACTTTATCATATTTTGCCTTTACATTTTTCAGCAATTCTTTTACATCCTGTGCCTCCAAAACCAGCGATGTAACCAGCCACGCCAATATCAATAAATATTTTTTCATATTCTTTCTCTTAACTTAAAATATCTTTTCTCTTAAAATACCTGATGGTTATAAAAAGGAACAATGTAATATACCCCAGCAATACTAATCCGCTTTTTACCAGCGATGAGGGATTTTCAATGGAGCCGTCAATTGTTATTCCCTCTGCATTTTTTTCTACATAAAAAAATCCTTTCCATCCAAGCATATGCGTGGTAAATGACCACCTGTTAATTGTTTCTTCAAATATGGGCACTTTCAACTGCTGAACAACAGTAAAAACTATTACAACGCAAACTGTTGTAACAATGGGGCCCAAAGAATTGTCAGCAACCGCTGAAAACATCAGTGCCATGGCAGCAATGGTAGTTAAGCCCAATGCTGCAAATATAAAAGCAGCAAAAAAACGCCATAGTACATCCTGTTCATTCATCAGATGTATGCTATCCTCTTTAAATATTGCAAGACCGCCGCTTCCAAATAACAGCAGGCTGCCCAATAGCGCAATTAAAGCCATCCATACAAGCAGCAATACCACATAAACTGAGCTGGCAGAAAACTTGGCAAGCACCAATTCAGTTCTGGTAACAGGCTTTCCAGCTAATAAACGCAGAGTGCCCAGGTTAGCTTCTCCCGATATCATATCTCCCGCAATTAATGCCACCAGCAAAGGGACATGAATAAGTATCATGTGGAGAACGGCAACACAAACAAAATATCCATTCTGAATTTCCTGATAAGGAATGTCAAAGGTATCGGCCTGACTGTCGGTATATAACTGAATAAAATCTTTTCCGTTTACCTTCAGCGCAAACTGTACCAACAGTACAATCATTGCAATAGCCGCAAAAGCAATAAATGTGCGGGGTCTCCTGAAAATCTTGAATAATTCTATCCTTAATAATTGCAAAAACATTTATTCTTTTGTTTGCGACAGAAAATAATCTTCCAATGAATGAACAGGCCTGATACTCTCCACAGCTATACCCTGCTGCACTAATTGCCTTGTAAGCTCCGGTATTTTACTTTTTTCAAATTCCATTTTAATCGTCCCATCAGTAAAGCTTTTCAGCTTATGTTTCCAATCAGAGTGCTGAATAAAATTCAGTGCCGCTTCTTTATCGGGAGTAATCAATTCCACTATCGGCTGAACAGGATTTATTAGCTCTGCAACTTTACCTTCCACCACTTTTTTCCCTTTATTAATAATAAGCATACTGTCTGCCACCATTTCCATTTCGCTCAGCAGATGAGAAGATACAAGCAATGTTTTTCCAAGATCTTTGCTGAGATGAATGATCATATTCCGCATATCAGCAATGCCCTGAGGATCCAATCCATTTGTAGGTTCATCTAATATTAAAAGTTTTGGGTCATGCACCAGGGCACAGGCAAGTCCCAGCCGTTGCTTCATCCCTTGTGAATAAGTTCTCACCTTGCTGTTCATCCTGTCGGCCAGTCCTACCATTGCTAATTGATCTTCCATTTTTTTTTCCGAAACCTTAGCGCCACTCAGTCTTGAAAAAAGCCTGATATTTTCTTTTGCACTGAGATATTTATACATATCCGGCTTTTCAACGATAGCCCCGGTTTGCCTTAATATTTCTTTCCTGTTGCGATGAAGTTCCAATCCGAAAATTTCTATTTGACCGGCTGTTGGAGTAATTAACGTAAGCAGCATTCGTATTGTCGTAGATTTACCAGCCCCGTTTTGTCCCAGGAAGCCATACACCTGTCCTTCCTCTACACTGAAAGAAAGATCATTGACTGCCCTGATATCCTTAAAATCTTTGAAAAGGTTTTTTACATGTATTACTGCACTCATGTTTTGATTACCAGTAAGCAAACTTATTAAAGCTTTCTGCTGCTATTTGAATTATTTAAGTTTTATAAAAATTTTTTTGAACAAATGCTTGCAAATATTAAGACCGGTTATTAGGTTTGTTGCAGTTCAGAAAACCACATATACCCTCGTAAAACTACGATAAACATCCGTACCTGGCGCTTCGCATATTTCCTGCTTCAAGTATGTTTCTTAAAGTAGCTTAAGTACAATAAGGTATTGAATTCCGGACTGAAACTAACATCCAATATTTCTGTGGGCCGCTTGAAAAGTATTAATTCAAACCCTAAGAAATGACAAAATTCAGTGCTTTTGTAATCCTGGTTGTATTGAGGATTATTTATCAACCGGGAAATGCCCCTGATCAGCCGATGGCATTTGCAAATACATTTTCACTCTCCCCTTCCACCAACTCTGTTGCTCCTGCAAAGTTCAGGAGCATTAACGGCAGCCTGATCAATAATAAAATAATCCTGAATTGGATCATTGATGAAAACGAAACTGCTTATTGCTTGATAATCTTTTGTGTTGCAGTCTGGCCATAGCATAAAAAAGTAACTATCGCATCTTGCTGTGAAATACTACTATAATAATAGTATCCGTTGCAACATAAACAGCAGAACCATTCGTAGTAAATAGCACAAAAGAAAAGCGGCTGATCAATGCCGACCAGCCGCTACTAATAATATATAGACGAATTACGCTTTGTACTGAGGTATTATCTCATTTGCCAGTTCAACCATTTTCTTAACGCCATCTTCTGGCAAATTTCCTTTCTTAAACTCCGCCATCACTTCGGGCAGCTTGTTCTCCATTTCCATCAGGAATTGTTCTTCAAACTCCTTTACTTTTTTTACCGCCACATCCTTTAGTAAACCATTCGTCCCAAGATAAATAATGGCTACCTGCTTCTCTACTGCAAATGGCGAGTACTGCGGCTGTTTCAGAATTTCCACGTTTCGGGCACCTTTGTCAATTACCGATTTTGTAGCAGCATCCAGGTCGCCACCAAATTTTGAGAAGGCCTCCAACTCACGGTAAAGTGCCTGGTCAAGCTTTAACGTACCTGCCACTTTTTTCATTGACTTGATCTGCGCATTACCTCCCACCCGGCTTACTGAAATACCAACGTTGATGGCGGGGCGAATACCTGCATTAAAAAGATTGCTCTCCAAAAATATCTGCCCATCAGTAATTGAAATCACATTCGTAGGAATATATGCTGACACGTCACCGGCCTGTGTTTCAATAATTGGCAGGGCAGTAAGTGATCCTCCACCCTTTACCATATGCTTGATACTTTCCGGAACATCATTCATATTCTTCGCCACTTGATCATCGCTGATAACTTTGGCAGCCCTCTCCAGCAAACGGCTATGCAGGTAAAATACGTCACCAGGATATGCTTCACGACCTGGAGGACGACGAAGCAACAATGATACTTCACGATAAGCTACGGCCTGCTTGGAAAGATCATCATAAATAATAAGTGCTGGTCTTCCTGTATCACGGAAATATTCTCCGATAGCAGCGCCGGCAAATGGTGCATAGAATTGCAGGGGAGCAGGATCAGAAGCCGATGCCGCTACAATAATAGTATAATCCATCGCACCAGCATCATGCAGGGTTTTCATCACACCGGCAATAGTGGATGATTTTTGACCAATGGCTACATAAATACAATATACCGGCTTACCTGCCTGATAAAATTCCTTCTGATTAATAATAGTGTCAAGGCAAATGGCAGTTTTGCCTGTTTGGCGGTCACCGATAACCAATTCCCTCTGTCCACGACCGATAGGAATCATTGCATCAATAGCTTTGATACCAGTTTGCAAAGGTTCTTTTACGGGTTCACGGAAAATTACGCCAGGTGCTTTTCTTTCCAAAGGCATTTCATATCTATCGCCGGTGATGGGACCACGACCATCAATAGGTTCACCTAAAGTGTTTACCACACGGCCCACCATGCTTTCGCCTACTTTTATTGAAGCGATCTGCCCGGTACGCTTAACCTTTGCACCTTCTTTAATTTCTCCACTTTCACCCATCAATACCACACCCACATTATCTTCTTCGAGGTTAAGGGCAATGGCTCTCACCCCGTTTTCAAACTCCACCAGTTCGCCATAGCGAACATTTCCCAACCCATATACCCGTGCAATACCATCACCAACCTGTAACACAGTTCCTATTTCTTCAAGATCGGCGGAAGCATTGAAGTTGCTTAACTGCTGGCGCAGTATCGCTGATATTTCATCTGGTTTAATCTCTGCCATAAAATTGTCTGTTTATCTTTTTATTATCTGACCTTATAAATAAAATCATTGTTCTCAAACTGCCGGGCTATTGTTCTGAGATCATATGCTATGCTGCCATCAA